>MDTB01242730.1_pt1 | contig 11814 bp, 5 predicted proteins | sample 811161 | NCBI WGS metagenome assembly MDTB01 (sample SAMN05326650, study PRJNA326480) | marine metagenome | isolation source: seawater | place: Mediterranean Sea | collected 2009
ATCGACGTCTCCATTTCCCGACGAGATTCCATCAAATAACGTTGAGATGAAATTGACGGTACGTTTGTATTTACTACGAGTGCCATGATTGCGCCCCTTTCTTTTTTACTGTTAAACACTTCGGCATGAAATTGCCGCCGTTGGGACGTTTATCGGCGCCGTTCCGGAAAGCTTTAGCCTCTTTAGACATTATTTCAGGCAGGCGCGTCCGTCGGACGGCAAAAATCCGCCAAGACGTGGCAATATCCGGCATAAGAACAGGGATAATATTCGCGTATAAGCGATAGAGGAGCGGCTCCTCAAACCTGGAGACGCAGTTGACACCAGCGCAGGAGGCATTAATACCTCTCCATCAAATAGGTGAAAATGCACGCTCAAGCGTCAATTAGACCGAGGATGGTGAAACGTTGCTCGCTCTGCCGTACACTGCATCAAGTAAATCCGGATGTGCTACGCTCGAACCATCCGGGGCCTCACTTCGACAACCAATGGAAGCTCCAGTAAATGAAACACCCCTCGAAGTTAGTCCATATCGGGCTCGCCAAATCAATGTCATCGACACTCCAAGCGCTGTGGGCAAACTCTGAAAACTACGTGGCAATCGATCCCAAGGGCGTAACGAGCAAGACTGATTCATTTTTTGATCAACATAGGGATAACATCGATGCCTTAGTTGCTCACTTAGGAAATTCAGGACCCCCTTTCGGTTTTGAGCCTAACGATGGACTACAAGTCATGAGCGGGGAAGGATTGGCCTCCAGCTGGTTCTGCCATATGCCAGAATTGTCGGAACACATTCCTAAACGGCAGCAACTGTTGGCAACGATGTTTGGACCACTGGCTGACAAAATTCTCATCGTAATCAGAGACCCGGTAGACTGGATCCGCTCCGCCTATGCTCAGATGCTTAAGGAGGGTGGGTCACTGAGTGTTGAAAGCTATGTCCAAGAGTTTAAGGTATCGATAGAAAAAAACCTCGATCTCAGGGCTCTGGTGACGTCTTGGCAAAAGTATGATGCCGAGATAGTAATACTCCCGATGGAACTATATAAAGAGGACCAGGACGCATTTTGGATTGCTTACGAGGGTATGCTCGGGATGCCTCGACCCGAAAGCTCAAGGTCGCAATATATCATCGCAAATCCCAGCTTTTATGAGACATTAGAGGCGCACCGAAGCGTCAATCAGATCCTAAGTATACTTGAAACGGTGTGCATTGAAGATCAGAAAAATCCTGTCAAGGACGTTTTCATCGAAGGACTGAAAGCCGCTCGCTTGTGGGGATCAAGATCAGCTATGGAACGGCTAAGTCCGGATCAACTTGTCGAATTAGAGAGCCTACTGTCTCTCAGGCAAGAACAAGGAAAGATGGAAATACCGACCGAGCTGGCCGAGCACCTACAAAAGAACTTCGTCGACTTTCTGGGAGAGACCCAATCATTCGAGTTTCAAACGATACTGGAAGGATATCAGCAGTCTGTATCACCAGTTTACGTCGGACCGAGACATTGATACCAAAGCGCGGCGGTCGAGCGAGATAATTTGCACCTTCGTTCCAGAGCATGCCCGCCGGGTTAGCCTATACAAATTTCTCAGGAGTTCTTATCGAATAATATTCCACGCATGATCTCGATATTGTGCGCGGCCCGCACGACCTCGTGACTGGGAAGCTGCCTGACAACCTCTCCAGACTTCGCATCAATTACCGACACGACCGGTCGATTCAACACTTCGTCTACCCTGAAATCTAGGGAGCTCGCCTTGTCTGGCAAAGCCGCCTTCAGCTTTTCAACGGTGTCCTTCATTTGATCAACCGAAAAACTCTGCTCTGCGGCTATTTTGGCCGTCTCCTTCACCTTGGCAACATCACGACTTCTGGTTTCCAAATTTTCTGCAACCTCGACGTCAGCTGCCTGACTCACTTCGGGAGGCTTGGCAACGGGCGATTTCCTGGCATTAGACTGTTGCGCGCTCGATGCATTCGCCGAAGCTATCGATTCTCCTGTAAGTCCAACGTCTGTACTCATAACCATCACCGCTCAGCCTATTCACAACTAGATCTCTACCCTTACTGATCTTCTAGTATCTAACAGATCGGCATCAAGAGTAATACCTTTAGAAAATTTTTAATCCTTGTTCGTAAAAGGCAGAGCGGCAAGTGCGTCCTTAAGGTAGTCTCTGGTGCTATTGATTTGGTCAACAGCGGCGTTCATAGCCGTAAATTGGGCTATGTAGCGGGCCTTGATGGCTTCCATCCTTCGATCTAGCTCAGCCAGATCCTCTGTATAATCTTTGGCCCTACTCTCTAGATTTGATGTGGCAGTCATGATTGGACCGTCCGTGGCCACAAGGTCGCTAATGGTTTTAAGTGCGTCACCCGCCAGACCGCGGGAGGCAGTTCCAAAACTGGATTGATTATTCGTGTCTGCAGAAAAAATTGACACGATATCACTGTATTTACTGGAAAGCGCAGAACTCAGACGCGTTTCGTCTATGGTCAGGCTCCCGTACCGATTGAAGCTAACACCGATGTCGTTTAGGTATGTCAGGTTGGTCGTGGCCGTAGAGGACGCGGCGGTAAACAAACGTTCGATTCGATCCTGAACGAACCTAAGTGTTCCGGAACTCGCTAGTACTCCTGAATTAGCATTTGTACCTCCCACCTTACCCAGATCGTCAAAAACAGACTTGGACGAATTGAAGGCGTCAACCAGGGCCCTGATACGAAGGTCAGCCTCCGCCGTGCTCTGGGATATTGTGAGCGAAGCGGTGCTCGATGTGGGAGCAATAAGTTCTAAGGTTACGCCGGGTATGACATCGGCAACCGAGTTCGTTGTTCGGGTTATGCTGACTCCGTCAACTGTGAGTGTGGCGTCGCTTGCAGTACTGAGGCTGTCACCGAAGGACAAACCGACGCGTCCAAAAAAGCTCTGGGCGCTGTTTCCAGTTCCCGTCAGGTCGATGTGTGTGTTTGCCGTAGCATTTGCGGCCGATGCCGCCAGTTTGATCGTATTCGCATCGACGCGAATGACATGGTAAGCCGTCGCGTCCGCCAATCCGCCAATTGCAGTACCACCATTCGCATTATAGGTAATAATGTCGCCGGTCGAATAGTTATGGGCGGTCATTGTTAACGTGTCGGCTGTTGTTGATACAGCGGTGGTCCCTAAGAACGAATTTGCTGGCCCCCTGAAAGTCTGCGACCCATTTCCCGTTCCGGTTAAATCAATATTGATGCCGGCCGCGGCGTTTGCTGATGTTGTCGCTAATTTAAAGGAATTATCATCGACGCGAATGACGCTATAGAGGGTCGCGTCTGTGAGCCCACCGAGAGCCGTGCCACCCGAGGTACTGTAAAGGACTTTGTCGCCAGTCACGTAGCCGTGGCTGCTTATCGTTATCGCGTCGTTAGCGTTACCCGTGAAAGTTTGCGCATTGTTTCCCGTTCCGGTTAGATCAACCTGCGTTCCGGCTGTCGCGTTGGCAGAGGTCGTCGCAAGTTTGAACGTATTAGCGTCGACCCTGATCACAAAGTACTCGACTTCGTCCGTCAGACCCGCGATTGCTGTTCCAGATTGTGCACGATACTTAATAACATCGCCGGTCGAATAGCCGTGGCCACTGAGTGTAATACTATCGTCAGTGGTAGAGACTGCGGTCGTCGCAACGGTGGGCGTAGAGATAGTGACAGCAGACGTCGCTACCGTAGAGGTTGTACCGATTGACTCGCTGGTAAACGTCTGTGAATTATTTCCAGCACCGGTTATGTCAATTGCTGTGCCACCCGATGCGTTTGATGCTGAGGTGGCTAGGGAGAAGGTATTATCATCAACACGAATGACGTGATAGGCGACCGCGTCCGCTAGACCTGCGATTGCTGTCCCGCCGTTCGCATCGTAAGTGAGGACATCGCCCGTCACGAAACCATGTCCCGTTAACGTAATCCTGTCTGTGCTAGTGTCCACCCCACTCGTTGTCAGTGTCTTAGTATTGGCGCCGACTCCTCCAACATTCAAAGTGAAGGAATTAGAAGCACCCGTATCACTCGCCACAACAATTTTGTACCGTCCACCTGTTACGTTCCCAGTATCAATCGTAGATGCAGTGATGCCTAAATTTGCAGCGTTCAGCGCGCTAACTACGCCTTCAGGGGTAGGTGTCGAGATGTTCACCGAAGTCACTTTGCCCGCTGAATCGGTATGGTTTATAACAAACGCTTCACCGCCATTTATTGATGAAGTCAAGGAATCAAATTGTAAATCTGATCCGAGTCGCTCTGGTTTCGCTATTGATGATACAGCGACCGAAAATACCCCTGGCGAGGAAATCGATGCCGACTCGGTAAACGTGAACGCCGGTGTACTATCGGATGTTAAATTACCGGTTAGACTCGTCCTGTAATCGGAAAAATCTCTCGTATCGTTTAGGTTATTGAAAGCGGTCTCTAGTCCACTTATCGCAGCCAACACCTCGCCGTATGCCGAGATCTCTGCTTCTGCTCCATCAATTTTAGAATTAAGCGACGATTCCCTCGGTGCACGCTCCGCTTCCACAAGACCGTTCACAAGGTCGGTCGTGTTTAGGTCGGATCCGGCGCCCAACGCCGAGAGATAGTCAACTGTTGCCATTTACAAGGTCCTGGTTTAATCAGTTTATCGGCGCTTAATTGAGAAGCTTTAATACGCTTTGAGCTGCGGCATTTGCCTGGGCGAGAATAGCAACCGAGGCCTCTTGCAGAATTTGGGCCCTCGCCAGCCGTGTGGATTCGGCGGCAAAGTCGGCATCCATCACCCGCGACATCGATTCGGCGGTATTTTCCGAGATGTTCATCAGGTTAGAGATTGTAGACTCCAGCCGGTTTGCCACCGCACCGAGTCCAGCCCGGTTCGAGGCAAGTGTCTCCAGGGCGGCATCAACAACGGTCATCGCTAATAACGCTTCGTCACGTGTCGAGATATCGATCTGAGACACGTAGCGGACAGTCTCCGTCGGCTCTGTGCCCCCGCCGACAGCCGTGAGGTCACCAGTAAATCCGACACTCGCTAGCTCGGCTCCCGAGAATGCGAGCGTATTGGAGGCATCCGCGCGACCCTCTGTTACCGTGAAGGTAAAGGTGTCCCCGCCGCGGCTGTACGCTGCGACCAGACCGAGGCCTGCGGTTGCAAACTCGGCGTTCATCTCTGTCACCACATCATTCATGGACTCAAACGCGAAGCCGTCCATGTTCGAGGGCGTCCCCGTGGCAGATACGGCTGCACCGAGCCCCTGCGTCACAGAAGCCCCCACTATCGAGACAGTGTAGTCCCCAGCGGGGACCATTGTTAGCGTAAGAGATGAACCTGAACCTGCGGCGGAAAACGTATAACCATCAGCTGTAAAGGCTGTATTGGCTGCCGTCGCAACTAAGTTAACGTAGTCGGAGAATGAGACAGAGCCAGACGTACTTCCTAGGGTGAGGCTTTCATTACGGATCGCACCGGTTACGTTATCAACGACCTCGAGTGTAATGGTGTTATCGGCGCTCAGATCGATCCCGTTAGAATACGCCCCGGCCGCCACAGTTGAACGGCTCGCGGCCTCACCAGCTGGCGTAGTCGTCAGGGCGGCGATGGTCCCGGCGGTTGTATTCAAGGCGTTAGAATCTGTAATAAGAGTCCCGCTGTACGCGATTGAGTAACCGCTAGGCTGTGTAAGTGTAATGCCATGTGCGTAGGGGCTTGAAGAGTCTTGCAACGAGCCAACCGTCGCTTGTCCGGTTAACTGTGGACTGGCATCAATTGCGGTTTGGATCGCCGCGGCGAAGTCTTCCATCGTCGTATAGGTGCCTACGGCGACATCAACGGACGTCGAAGCCCCAGAGTTTATCGATAGCACCAGAGTATTATTGGTCGCGTCGAGCGTAATCGGATCGGACCCGAAGGTCTTCACATAATTCGCGTCAGACGAAGTCAGGTTGTCGATGGCCAACGCCGCGTTGGCCTCTGACCCGAGGGTCAGCGAGCCGGTGGTCGATGATTGAGACGCCCCGCCGTTTGAAACTGTTGACAGTGTCCCGTGATCCTCATTCGCGTTCCGTCCGGTCAAGGTCTCGACCAGGCCGTTTGTGCCGGCCGCGATGGTGTCACTGTGCTCCCGAACGATAATCGTACCCGAGCCGCCTGCTACAGCAAGATTGACAAGGCCTGCGTTTGTTATTGACACGGTGACCGCGTTATCGCCATTAAAGGCAGCACTGGCATTAATCGCGGCCTGGAGTGCCGTTGTAAACTCAGTACCTGTCACGGTTGCGTCCGCTCCAGCCAATGTCAGCTGGTTGGCGATATCAATATCGATGAAGCTGCTCCCGTTAACACTTATCGCGAGCTTCGATTCTTTGTCCGAGGTAATGTTTGTAAAGGTCTGCGATGCGTTACCAGTGCCGGTCAAACCGATTGCAGTCCCAGCGGTGGCATTGGCCTCTGAAGTCGCCAGCCTGTAGTCGTTAGCATCGACTTTGATGACATAATAGTACTGTCCGTCGGTCAATCCCGTAATAGCTGTACTGCCGTTGGCGTTATATTTAACGACGTCCCCGGTCAGCAAACCGTGGCCGGTCTCAGTGATGTGGTTATCGCCAGTATCGACGTCTCCCGTAGCAATCGTGTCAGTGTTGAGTGTCGCCGCGTAGGTGCGGTCGGTTAGCGCGCCGATGTCTGGAGCCGTGCGTGCCGGATTGATATTCAGGGCACCCGCGTCCGACAAGAACTCGGTTCCACCCAGCTCGATGCTGTACCCGTCGGCGCTAGAGAAGGTAATCCCTTGGTCTCCATTGGAATCCTCCGTCACACTGACGACGATTGGGAAATCGCCCGTCCGCGCGAAAGGACTATCGTCAATCGCGGTCTGTATCGCTGTCGCCAACTGATCCAACGAGTAATAGGTATCGTCTGCCACGTCTAGCGTAGTCGGCGCCCCACCGCTAATAGCTAGTGTGAAGGTATCGTTGGAGTTCGTGAATGTCTGGGCGTTGTTGCCCGTGCCTGTGATTACCAGGTTCGTACCCGCGACTGCGTCTGCGTAGGTAGCCGCCAGCTTAATCGTATCGTTATCAATTTTAATCACGTAGTAGTCTGTGTCGTCGGTCAGACCAGCGATCGCCGGGGTGCCAGACCCATCATCGTAGGTCAGCTTCTGCCCCGTCACGTAGCCATGATCGGTGATGGTGACCGTGTTGTTCGCCGTACTAACCGCAGATGTCGCGACAGTGTTTGCGTCTGTTCCTGCAATCGTAATTGTGTCAACACCGAAAGGCTTAACCGCACCTAGGGTCGCGGAGTCACCATTTGTCACATTATCTGAGGCACCAAGCACGATCGAGCCGCCCGTGCCAGACTCTGAAGAAGCTCCGGTACCGGGCTTCGAACTCTGTGTCAATGTCGCTGCCATGCCGTCCCCGACCGCCTTGGTCAGGGTTTGTGCGTCGTTACCGACGTCGTCCAAATCGTAGGCCGTCCCCGCAAACGCGTTCTGTGCCGTACTCGCGAGCTTGATCGTGTCGTCAGTAACCCGGATAACGTATGCCGTTCCGATAGCAGACCCGCTCTGATCGAGGTCCGCACCGCCACCGTTGGCATATGTCAGAACGTCACCCGTCACAAACCCGTGGCCGGTGATGGTAATCGTGTCCGCGGTTAAATCGACGTCAGCTGTGGCGATAGTCTTAACGGACTGGGCACGCTGGTTGGAGTGTTCCTCGAACACAATCGTTCCCGCTCCGCCTGCGACCGTCAGCTCCACCTGACCGGTGCTATTGACTGAGACTGTCACCGCGTGATCCCCTGTCAGGAGACCATTCTGGTCGATCGTCGTCTGCATCGCCGAAACGAACTGTGCCTTTGTAATTGACGCGTTTGGGGTAAATGTCTGGGCAGAGTTACCTGTACCATCTAGGACAATGGGAACCGCCGTTGAGGCCGTCGCCTCCGCATAGGTCTCAGCCAGCTGGATCGTATTGTCATCGATCTTGATCACAAAATAATCGGTATCGTCAGCTAATCCCGAGAGGGTCGTGGAGCCGGCGTTATCGTAAGTTAGGCGTTGGCCCGTTTCGTAGCCGTGAGCAGTTATCGTGATTCGGTTGGTTGTAGTGTTAACACTACCCGTAGCTACCGTGTCTGGAGCACCTGTCGACGTCACACCGAGATCTGTCAGGGCCTGTGCAATATCGAAATCCTGGCGACCGAGGCTGTTTACATTCAACGAGAACTGCGTGGTCTCGTCTCCGGTATCGTTGCCCGTGCGGACCGTAATCGGACCGACCGAGTATGTCGCGGGTCTAAACGCACCGATCTGCTGCCCAGACGCCTCCTGCGTCTGTTGGGTCGATGTGAACTCCATCGGCACGATTGCGCTCACCGCATCAACCGGGGTTGAGGGCGGTGGAGCGGCCAGGGTGATTGTCTCCGTGGTCCCATTAACTGTGACGTCAAACGTCAAATCCTGGTAATCGGTCGGGACCGAGTTCGCGCCCGCAACCTCGAGCGACGCACGCGTACCAACGAGGATCGTGTTGTCGGTGTCGTCCGACGAGATCAGGAAGCTATCGGGCGCATCAATGATGATCTGACCACCTGCAATAGCTGCCGTCTTGTTCACTGAACCGGTAACCTCGGCTACCCCGTCACCATTGAAATCAAGCCCGGTGGTACCGGCAGTGACGAAGTCATCAATCTGGATATTGTATCCCTGGTTCTGATACATCCGAACAAAATCATTCCCATCATCATCGATCTCGACCGACGCTGAGATGTTGTGCTCTGAGTACTTCGCGTTGATCTCAGCGGCCATGGATCGCGCCTTGGACGCAGCTGTCCCACCGACCGTTACGACGTCGCTTAAGTCTGGCGCAGAGTCGGAAGATAGCGAGAATGAGAAGGTTCCTTCACCCGTGACATAGACATCGAGCGTGGTCGTCGCCCTTGAGTTCACCTGGGCCCCTGACTGATTCAACTTGTCAGAGATCACGCGTGCGCTGTCGCCCTGATTAACCGCAACGATCCGAGGGACCTCAGAACCAATAGCGACAGTCAGCGTTTGCTGATTGACTCCGTTTGTCAGGTTAGAGACCGTGTCGCCGACAGTGATGTAACCGACATTATCGAGCGTATTTTGTGTATAGGCACCGATCCGCTCTGGTCGAAGGTCACCGATATTGACTGAAATTTCTTCGTTGTTTGTTTGTCCGATCTGGAAATCTTTATCGTGGAACGTACCGTTGAGGAGGAGCTCGCCGTTGAAGCGTGTGGTCGTCGTAATACGAAGCAGCTCTTCCTGTAACTGAACCACTTCCTTATTGAGATTTACACGGTCCGCGTTGGATGGCGCACCACCCGCTGACTGGATTGCCAATTCACGAATCCGTTGCAAAATACTGGTTGTTTCCTGCAGGGCACCCTCGGCGGTGTTGACCAGTGAGATCGCGTCCCCGGCGTTACGCACCGCCTGCGCAAGGCCAGAGATCTGGGCCTCCATCCGCGCTGTGATTGCAAGACCCGCCGCGTCATCGACCGCGCTGTTGATTCTCTTACCAGAAGCCAGACGCTCCATCGCAGACGCCATCTCATCTTGAGTGGCCGCCGTGTGCCGCTGTGCGTTCAGTGCTAAGACGTTGGTGTTAACCGTTAGTACCATGAGTTTGCTCCTCATCAACCGGACACCTCAGTAAGTCGTGCCTCGGTAAAAAATTTCCTCACGGATCCTTAAGCGATTTCTATGCCAATTTACAAAATCAATCGTGGGATTCGTGGTGAACTGCTGTAAAATCTGGCTTTCGGGATTTATGGTTGGCTCAACCAACCCAGGTCAAACCAGAAAAATCAACACAGGGACATAAGTTGCCGGCGAGCTGTCAGCATCCCGACAGGGTTTGCCGCCTTCTGGTTTTTGCGAGAACTCGTTTAGGGACAAAGGGTCTGCTTAATTCGCTCTAAACGGGCCTTTGAGGGTATCCAAAATCGGTCGCATACACTTCTTTTTGAGCGGCCGTTGCATGCCGCGAGGCAGTCGATAGTCGACTCTTTATATTAAAGGCTTAGACAGACTCGGATAGCCGCCGATACGATTATCTCGAATCACTAACGAATGTAATCAAATACGGACAGCTGTGAGATCTTCGCAAAAGATGACTGTGCAGCCTCGAGGGACATCATTTTTGCCTGAAGCTCGGTGATGGCCGAGGTAAAATCAAGATCTTCCTGACTGGATAATGTGGTCTGCAGTTGTAGCTTTATGTCCTCGTTGATTGAAATTTCGGCCTCGATAGAACCCATCTCTGATCCGATATCTGCCAGCGATAGGGTCACGATGTCTAGCATCTGATCAAGGTGATCGAGCTTCCCTTGGATCTCGTCCTGTGTGCCGTTTCGAAGCAGTTGAGAGACTTCCTGGAGTGAGTGGAAGAACTCAACACGCTCGGGCAATGCACGGCGTGGTTCCTGGGTCAACGAAATAGAGAGTCCCTGATCGTTGATCGAGGTTCGCTCTACGGTTGATGCGCTCACGTCTCCAATATTGGCTCTGGTCGGTGTCAAGATCACCTGAGTCTCGTCAAACGGATCGATCGAGATATCGACGGACTCAGAAAATAAGCCAGACTGATTGAGTTGCGTCACAAAATCGCGCATGACCACGGATCTGTCTGCTTGCCCGAGCGCTCCGGGGACCACGTAGCTCAACGACCGGTTTCCGATTGATAGAGCGACTTGGTCGCCAGGTTCGGTGGTACCCTCCAAGCTCAACCGATAGGTATCGTCCGGATTCAAATCTAGACTTACACTCAGATCATCGACTCCCTCGCTGGTGTTCCGAGTTGAGCCCGAGACAGTCCTCGTCGCACCGTCAAGTGTCGAGAGAATCAAGTTAGAGCCGTCGCGGTCGGCGGTAACCGATTCAATCACGCCCTGCGAGGCTAAGTCATTGACCTGTAGGGCGATGCTATCGAGAACCCCAGCCGCTGTGTCACCGGGGCGGACCTCATAATTAAACTCGTTGGAGTCAATCGATAAGGTATACACGTCGCCGGGCTCCAGTGTCCCAGTCAAGCTGATCTGATGAATCCCAGGGGTGGGTGCTGTGGATTGCCCCGATAAGACAGGTCTGAACACATCGATCCCGTTCCGACCGATCGCAGACCGCCGGTTGGCGGTGTAGTCGATATTCGGCCTGAAGTTATCGCCATGGTATCGAATGATCCCGTCTGCGTCCTCGATGTAAGGGGGCGTCGTCACCCGAGACCCCGCAAAGAGGTAGTTTCCGTTTGCGTCGGTGCCGTTAGCAAGGTTCTTGATCTCCGCGATGAGCTCATCGACCTGGAGCGCCAGGACCTCTTTATCTCTGCCTGACATGGAGGCATTGGCGCCCTGAAGGGTCAGCTGCTTCAGCTTAATCAGGACGTCTTTCGCCCCGTCGAGGTAGCTCTCCTCGATCCGAAGCCGGTCGTTAACAGCGTTGAGGGAGCTCTTAAATGCATCCATCTCACCGATTGACGACTTGATTCGGGCAATATTGACCGCAAGCTCAGGCGAATCTGATGAACGGACAAGCTCCTTACCCGTCGAGACCTTCTCCTGCAACTCTGCAAGCGCCGACTGTTGGCGACCCATAAGAGACACTGCGCGATTAAATAAAAGAGTCGTAGAAATCGTCATAGCTCACCCCTACCTTACCTGCAGTACGGTATCGAATAATTTGGTCGCCACCTGCATCACCTGCGCTGATGCTTGGTAGGCTTGCTGGAAGCGAATCAGGTCGGCGGCCTCCTTATCGAGGTTGACTCCG
>MDTB01189595.1_pt1 | contig 11813 bp, 11 predicted proteins | sample 811161 | NCBI WGS metagenome assembly MDTB01 (sample SAMN05326650, study PRJNA326480) | marine metagenome | isolation source: seawater | place: Mediterranean Sea | collected 2009
AGATCAAATTATTTTATTAGAAGATCGTGGATTAATTTCTATTACTGGAGATGATGCTAAAAATTTTCTTCAAAATATAATTACTAATGATATTGAAAAAGTAAATAATACTTGTTCTATTTTTTCTGCATTATTTACTCCTCAAGGTAAATACCTTTTTGAGTTTTTTTTTAATTCAATCAAAAGATGGGTTTTTATTAGATTGTGATGGTAAAGCTACAAATGAAATCATAAATTACCTTACAAAGTATAAATTAAGATCAAAAATTGAAATAAAAGATCAATCCTCTGAATACATTATTGGAGTAATAAGTTTAAAAAAATTCAATGAGATACAAAAAAATGAAAAGAAAGATACTGACACTTTTGAGTATAGAAACAGTCCTATTTTTATTGACACAAGAAATAAAAAGTTAGGTGCAAGGATATTATCAACTCTTGAAAAATTACATCTAACAATAAAAAAATTAGGGTTAAAAATTGTTAAACCAGACATTTACTTTAAAGAAGCTCACACCCTGGGGGTGCCTGTTAAAGGTGTTGAAAATTTGAAAGAACAATTATTTGGTTTAGAAGCTAACTTTGAAGAATTACGTGCAATAGATTTTAAAAAAGGTTGTTTTATCGGGCAAGAAAATACTGCGAGAATGAAATTAAAAAATAAACTTAGAAGAAAACTATTTCCTTTACAAACTAAACAAAATTTGAGTCTAGGAGATGAAATTAATTATGGTAATTCTATTGTTGGTAAAGTTTTGATTACTAAACCATATCCTTTTGCATTGATTAAGCTGTATGATCCAGAACTATCTTTATTTGTTAATGAAGAATTAAATTTTAAGAATGGAAAAGTTAAAATCTTACTAGAATAATAGATCTTTCGATTTTTTATTTTATTTAAGAGAAAAAGAATGTATGAATTGATGATATCTTCATGATAATTAAAATAATTAATAATACTTTATCCTCTAAAAAATTTTTGAATTTAATAGTATTCACATTTATTTTATCTTTATGTGTAAATTTAATACAAAATATCTATGAAAAAGAGGATTTTGGGATAGAAAATAATAATTTACCGCTAAAAAAAAAAATTAGTATAAAATTATCTTCTGAAGAAAGTTATTCTCAAATTTTAAATAAAGAATGTGAAATAACAGGTGATATGCATGATAGGCATAAGGTCAGATGGGTAAAGTCTGTAGTTTTAAAAAATATTTTTCAGAAAGCTTATGATGTAAAAGACACTTCTCCTTACTATTTGAATATTTTAATACACTCTCTATTGATTTTTCTTACTTTGATTATGCTTAATAGAATTTATGATTTAGAAAAATATTTTACCCTCCTTTTTTTATTGTACATAACTTTTATTTTTAGTCATTACATAGGTGAATATTCTTATTCAATTTTTGAAATGTTTTTTATTGCAGCAGGACTTTATTTTAGTAAAAAAAATAATATAATTTTTTTTACGATTATTTGCATATTTGCAGTTCTAAATAGAGAAAGCGGTTTTATAATCCTGATCACCTGGTTAATTTTTAATAAAGATTTCAAAAAGTTTTTTTATAGTAGCAGTATTGTAATATTTTCATTTATACTTTTAAATTGGAATATTTTTGAATGCCTAATAAATCCAAGATTTTTTGTTCCCCTTGAATACCAGCATGGTCAAATTAATATTCAAGATTTATATAGTTCAAATTTAATATCAGTAATTAAATTACTTTTAATCAACTTTGGTTTTCCTTTTGGACTTTTAACTTTTTACATATTAAATACTAAAAATAAAAATATGTTTTTAACTTTAATTTCAATCTTATATTTAATTGTTTTTTTAGTAGCTGCTCCAATACATCATATATCTATAAGAATGCTAATCTTACCATTAATATTTACTGCTGCTTATTTTAGTAAAATAAAAAACTAAACTTTAAAACCACAAGCTTTATAATATCTATTCAAGGAATCGGAAATAAAAATAAATTTTACTAAATCAAAATTTGATAATTTTTTGAAAAGTTGCTTGTTGGAAGGTATTTTATAATTTTTCGATTGTAAATATTTAACAAGTTTATCAGCAGAAATACTATTAATATTTTTTTTAATTTAGTCATAGACAAAATGACATTATTTTTATTTAAATAATATCGCATCCGATCTAATTTACTATTTAATATAAGTTTTTTTATTTTGGATTTATTGCCCAAATAATAGCCCTTCCAATATTTTTTATCTTTGAGCATTGTTAATAAAATTTTTTTTTTAATATTTGATAAGCTATTTTTAAAATTTTTTTTCTCTATATTTTCCATAAAAAATAATGATCGAGAATAATTATAAGTCAATTCTGGTCCTACTTTTAAAAACTTAAAATTATTTTTTACTAACCCCTTAAGTATATTTACTGGTTGATAGTCCGTAGAATGAGCCTCATATATAAAGTTATTTTTTTGGCTTATTCTTTTTTTTTCAGTAAATTTAGAAAAATTTGGACTTAAAATATTATAATGCATAAACCTCATCCCTGGTTCAACTACTAGCCCAAATTTTAATTTTTTTTTATAGAATTTTTTGAGTAAATCTCTAAATTTTTTTACCTCTAAGATAATTTGTTTTTCTTGTGTCAATTTAATTTTACCTTTTTCATTACTACCAGATAATGGAACCTCCGTTCCGATTATTAAAAAGATTTTTTTTAAATTTTTTTTTAATTTTGATTTTTCAATAATATATTTTGTTCGGTCAAAAATAATTGAATGGTTGATTGAATTTTCATTTGAACATTTAATAGAGGTATCCACATGAATTTTAGTATACTTTGAATCAAGACACTTATTAATTAATTTAATTGAATTATTCATTGCAATTTTTCCATTCTTATTTTTCCAAGGTAGTGGCCCTAAATGATCACCACCAACATATAAGTTTTGAGAATTAAAGTTATTTTTTTTTAAAATTTTTTTTAAGTCCGTATAAAAATCTATAGGAGTTTTACCAATATAGCCTCCATATTGGTTTACTTGGTTTGATGTGCTTTCTATCAAACAAGGTAGGTTTTTTCTTTTGCAGTAAAAAATAATAGTATTTAAAACCTCTTCATTGGAAGTGCAAAATGAGGGTATAGATTTATTTTTAATTAATTGTAAAATTTTCATTTTTTAAAATTGAAATAATTTTCCCAATATCTTAGCTCATAATATTCTTTTAAAGATCCAATATGTACATAATTAGACAACATAAAACACTTCACCACTTGTTTTTTGCTATCAAATAAGTACTTAAAATAATCATCAACTAATATTTCCCTATTAATTTTTGTATTTTTTCTAAATTTTTCAATAAATTTAAAAACCTTATAATCTTTTATCCAGAAAAACCCGGCATGTCCAAAGGTGTTTTTGTGAGAATTATTTTTAACAGAAATAGAATCTAATTTGTTGTTTTTAAACATAATAGCGGTATGAGCGTTTGTTAAAATTTTTTGTAAAATTGAAAACTTGTAAGCAAATATTACAACATCTGGTTTTTTTTGCTTGAGAAATTTTAAAAATTCTTTTCTATTGAAATTTCCATAACAATCACATGATGTTAACCAGTATTGCTTTTTATTTTTTAAAAATAACTTTGCTTTTTCAATGGTTTTGAACATAGAATTTGATTCTCCAATATCAAAAGTTTTAAATTTATCTTTTAATTTTGAAGAATAATTTTTATTGGTAATTATATAATTTTTTTTTGTACCAAATTTTCTAAAAATATACTCGTAAATATTTCTTTTATTAATTTTTAAAAAAGGTTTTTTTTGTCCAGTCTTTTTTATTCTTTTTCCTTTTCCTGCCATCAACATTATGTTTTGATTTTTAAATTTTAGAGATGTATTTAAATTATCTACTAAAATATCTTGCCAATTTCTAAAATCCTCATATTGAGAAGGCATTCCTAAATGGACAAAATTCTTGATATTAAAAAAATTTACTCCAATTTCGTTTTTTATTAAACTTTTTATCAAAGAAACTAAATAGAATTCTTTATTAAATTTTGTCTTATTTTTGAAAATTGTCATATGTTGTTTAATCAAACTGAACGATTTAAAATAGTAACATCCTATCGCTAGAAAATTTTTTTTATAATCTGGACCAAATAATTTTTTCTCTTTAATATCAATAATATTTTTTTTCTTAATTGAACAAAAATCCGATTTATTATTTATCTCTAAATGAGGATGAAAACCATTATGGGTAAATACAACAGCTTTTTTAGTTTTAATAAATTTTTTAACTTTTTGCCAATCCCATCTCCAATTAATATCTGAGTAACAAATAAAACAAGAATTATTATTTACGATACTCTCTATTTTTCTTCTAGCTAAAAAAATTGAGTAAAGTGGGCCAATTTTATGATTAGTAATATTAATAAAATGCAATTTATTTTTAAAATTTAAATATTTTTTTTTAATTCTTTTTCTATTTCCTATAATAATTATTTCAGTTTTTTTAATATCAAAGTTTTTTATTATTCCATCTATTATTCTCATCTTTTTCGTAATTTTTAAAAATGGTTTGTAAACTTTGTATCCAGCTGTTAAAAATCGTTGGCCCTTACCTCCCATGGGAATTATCAAAAATGTTTTCATAATTTTTATTAGTTTTATATCTTTATAATCTATGCTAGTTATTTACAAATGTCTGTTGATTTTAGCTTAGTTTTACCTTGTTATAATGAAGAAAAAAATATCAAAATTTTATTTGAGGAATTTATTAATTTACCTCGAGAAAATGTTAACAAGATTGAATTAGTTTTTGTTAATAATGGCTCTACAGATAAAACAGAGCAAGAAATTGATAAAGTAATTGAAATCAACAAATCTAATAAAAATGTAATTATTAACAAAGTAAATCTAGTTACAAATCAAGAATATGGTGGTGGAATAGTTGCTGGTTTGAATGCAGCTAAGGGAGACTATCTTGGTTGGGCTCATGCAGATTTACAAACCCCTTTATTAGATTTTTATAAATTATTTAAGATTGTAATAGGAAAAAATAAAATTTTTGGTAAAGGATATAGAGTAAATAATAGGGGTTTTGACGGTATTGTTAGTAGATTTCATGAAAATCTAGCAAGTGTTATTTTAGGAGTAAAATTAAAGGAGATTAACGCCCAGCCTAAGATATTTAGTAGAGATCTAATGAGATACTTTAATAATTTTCCAAAAAAATGGACAGTATTAGATACTTATGTATTTTACGTATGCTTAAAAAATAAGATCGAAATAAAAGTTATCGATGTAATTTTTAAAAACAGACTTTACGGTCAATCGAAATGGAAAAATAATTTTAAAAATTTTATTAGTCATATTTTTTTTAACATTGTTTATTTATTTAAATTACGCTTTACAAAAGTAAAAAATGACTCAGAGTAGTTTTTTTTTAAATTTAATTGAAAAATTACTAAGATCAAACATATATCTATTCATTGTTTCAAGATATTTAATTGGAAGGTTTTTGCCTAAAATAATCTATGACCATGATTTTAGAATCTTAAAAAATCTTAAAAAAAATATTTTATTAAACAAAAAGAAAGTAATTCTTGATATTGGTGGCAATGACGGAATGTCATATTACGCCATTAGAAAATTTATTAAGGGCATAAAAATAATCTCATTTGAGCCAATCCATCATAATTTTTTAAACCTTAAAAAAATTGAAAAAAAGGACAAATTTTATAATGTTTTCGACACAGCACTAAGTAATAAAAATAATAAATCAAATTTAGTTATTCCTTTTTTCAAAAAATATCCTATCACTCAATTAGCTAGTTTAGATATTAGAGGTGTTAAAAAGAGATTAAAAAGTTCCATATTTCAAAAAGATTTAATAAAAAAGGTTTGTTATAAAAATGTATCCATAAATTCAAAAAAACTTGATTTTTTTAATTTAAAACCCTCTTTTATTAAACTCGATATAGAAGGACATGAGTATGAATGTATTTTAGGTGGTCTAAAAACTATCAAAAAATTTAAACCAATTATAATGGTGGAGTATGACACAAAAATCTGTGATAAAATATATGAAATTTTAAAAAAACATAATTATAAAAAGTATTTTTTCAATAAGAAAAATCATAAGATACAAAAACATAAAAAAGAAAATATTTTTAATGTTTTTTTTATTTCAAAAAATATAAAATATGATTTTAATTAAACATAGGGCCAATAGAATTAAAGACCTAAAAAAACTCAATAAAGATTATGGAGTTGAAATTGATATTAGATCTAAAGGAAAAAAGTTATATCTTCACCACGATCCTTTTGTAAAAGGTGAAAGTTTTATAAAGTGGCTAAAATATTATAATCATAATATTATAGTGCTAAATGTAAAAGAAGAAGGGTTAGAATCTCAAATAATTAAAATTTTAAAAAAGAATAAGATAAGTAATTTTTTTTTTCATGATCAAACATTCTCGTCATTGTTAAAAAATATGAAAGATACTAAAGTTTCCATTCGCTTTTCAGAATATGAGGATTTAAAAAATAAAAATTTTTTGTTTAAAAAAATTAAATGGCTTTGGTGTGACAATTTTAATAAGATCAACTTAAATTATAAATTTTTTAAATATTTAAAAAGAAAGAAAGTGAGAATTTGCCTTGTTTCTCCAGAGTTAGTTTCTTTGAAAAGAAAACAAGAAATTAAAGGATTGTATCTTTACCTAAAGAAAAAAAATATTCTTCCTGATGCAATTTGTACAAAAAACATAGATATATGGAAAAATTTAATAACTTAAGTATAAATAAAAAAATTAAATACATTTTTTTTTCTTGTTTATTAATATTTAGCTTTCATCTTTTTCCCTTTTTTTTTATTGGTGATCTGATTGTTTATATTTCTGATAATCTAAATTTATGGATACCGAATAGTGTTGTAGCATCAAAAATTCTAACCGGTGATTTTGGGGCGGCCAAAGTATTTATGAACGAAGAGCTTCCGTGGACTTTTGTGTACGGATCTCTTTTTCCTATTAATTTAATATATAATTATTTTGATATCTCTTTAGCTTATTTGTCTGTAGACATATTGGTAAGAATTATTGGTTTTCTGAGTTTTTTTTATTTTATAAAAAATTACCAAAGCTCGTTAATTCTAAAAATTTTCACTTCATGTTTATTTTCCTCTTTTTTGGTTACTACTAATTGGGGATTTGGAGTTGCAACATTTCCCTACTTGCTATCAATTTGCTTAAAAAAAAAGAATATCTCAATTAAAAATTATATAGCATTAGCTATTATTGGATTAAATACAGACCTTTATCTACACGGAATTTATATTTATTATGTAATTTTTTTTTATTTAATATTTTTCTTAAAGATATCAAGAGAGAATTTTTCAAATCTTCTCAAAATATCTTTGGCTTATAGCTTTTTTGTTTTAATTTCTAATTTTAATCTAATCTACTCAATTTTAGTATTTTCACCTTTTCAATTTCAGTTAGCTGAACAAACTCTCAACGATAACTTTTTAAATATTCTATATGATGGAATAATAAGTTTTTTTAAACCGTACAATGTAAATGCTTATTTTTTTCCAAATATTTTTGTAATTGCCTTGCTTAATTTATCAATAATTTTAAGTTTTATAAAAAAAATTAAAATTAATTTAAATTTAATAAAGTTATTATTATTATTACAAATCTCTATAATATTTTTTTCAACTATCCAAAATTATGAAATTTTTTCGGCTTTAAAAGGAGCAAAACTAAATAGAATAAGTTACTTGCTTCCATTTTTTCATACTTTTTTAATTTTTAATTTAATTAATGAAATTAAAGTTAAAAAAATTAATTTATTTTACAGCCTTTTAATAATTTCAATTCTTTATAATCAAATAAGCCCATCAGTTTTTACAGTAATAAAGGAAAAACTGAATTATGATCAGTTATCAGAGAAAAATAAGAATTTAATAAAAGAAAGATATCAAAAAAAAGAGTTTATACAATTAATCTTAGATATGAAAAGACTTAGCCCTGAAAATCGAAAAAATGCAGAATTTATTAGAGGTTCTCATTATGCAAATTCTATACGGTCCTATTACCGAGTAAATGATTATAAGGTAATTAAAAGAATGGTAAAAGATAGTAAAACTTTTTCAATAGGTCTCGATCCTTTTAAAGCTGTTGTTAGTGATATAAAAGTAATTGGTGGGTACTACAGATATTATCCATCAGCATATAAAAAAAAATATAATGAAATTATAAAAGAACAGATAGAATACATAGAATCTTTAAATGAAGATTTTGACAGAAAAAAACGAATAGCACAATTTAAAGATCAAGGGATGTTTTTATATTCTAATGTACGCAAAGGGGATGATATCAGAATTAATTTTGAAAAACTAAAAACAATGAATGTAAATTTTGTTATTTCTGGATTTAAGATTTATAATGAAAATGTTTCTCTGATTTGTGACCAATGTAATGGTAATAATAATTTATATCTATATAGTTTACCGTAAAACATTTTAAATAAAAAAATTATGAAACTACACCTGCCGAAAATTTTTTCAAATTTTAATAAAAAAAGTATAAATTTTATAACTATTGATGGAATTACTTGTTCTGGAAAAAGTAAATTGTCTAAGTTACTAGTTAAAAGTCTTAAAAATAGAACTAATAATATTCAAATTTTAAGTAAAGACTTATTCTTAAAAACTAGGCAACAAAGAGTTAAAATTACTAAAAAAATAAAAAAAAATCTTACTAACCAGAATGAGTTACATTATGATCTAAAAAAGTTAAGAACTTTAATTAAATTTTTTATTAATCCTGGAAAAAAAAAAGAATTAAAATTTTTTAATTTGTATAATAGAAAAAACGGTAAAAATGATTTATCAATTAATTTTAAGTTTAATCCAAAAAGTTTAATAATATTTGAGGGTATTTACGTAAATGATGATATAAAAAATATAATTAGGCCAAAAATTAAGATATTAGTTGTAGAAACAATTTATAATTCTTTATCTCGTAAAATTGAAAGAATTAGAGATAAAAAAATATCAATTCAAAATGTTATAAAAGAATTTACTAAGATTCATCTTTTTAGTTATAAAAAATATTTACTAAAACATAAATATGATCTTAATTTTAAATTTGAAATTTCTAAGTTTACAAAATTGAAAAATGGAAAAGAAAGACAAATTAGTTTAATTAAAAAATTTTTATCAAAACACTCTTTTTAATACAAAATTCTTACTTTTTCATTCTTGAACGTTAATTTTATATTTTATTATTCCCGGAAATAAGCCCAAAGTATTTTTTTGTCATAGGCCAAGAAAATAATGCATTTGTAGACATGGCGCATTCATATGTACATTTGCATTTAGTATCAGTAATCTCTTTTCTCAATTTTTTAGCTTTGTTTGAAGTAAAGATGGCTGAAATATCATTATCATTAATTACATTTCCAATGCTGTCATCAAGAATTTCGCAAGGTTTAATTTTACCATCTTCCATTATTACATAACTTAAATTACCAGCAGTACATGGAGTTACAAATTCATCATATTTTGCTACTTTAGTAATTATAAATTTTTGTATCTTGTCTTTAAATAAAAGTATATTGCTAAATACACTCTTTAGACCACGTACTTTTTTTTCATCTAATAAATCAAAATATTTATCAGTAGCTTTTATATATGAATCAACTAAATGATCGGGAAGTTTAGGATGTTTAAGAGAATGGTATCTAAATAAATTTATACCTATTGTATTAGGTTTAAATTCATTATTAATATTTTCAATAAAATTTTCTGAATTTTTATAATTTTTATCATTAATTACTGTGACTATGTTTAGATTAAAATTTTTATAATATTTTTGAAGTTTTTTTAATTTAAAATAAGTTTCCCTAACTCTATTATATGAATTTTCTCCTCTAATCTCATCATGTACTTCTTTATGTCCATCGATAGAGAAATATAAAGAGAAAAAAATGTTAGGATATTTTCTTAGTATCTGATTCATAAATTCAGACGTTCTTTCCGTATACCACCCATTTGTTGGTATGCTGATATATTTAGGTCTTGAATTCTCAATGATGATTGATAATAATTTAACAATATCTTTCCTTATAAAAACTTCTCCACCGGCAAGAGCATACCAAAGAACAGGGCCAATTTGTTTTGAAGTTTTTTTAAAAATTTGTAACTCTTGTTCGCCTGGATCTTTTTTATCAAGAGTTTCTTTATAGAAACAATGATGACATCTTAAATTACATCTAGATGTTACATAATGAATTATTTGAATAGGGTAGCCATTTCTAACAAGTATTCGTTTAAACATCCTTAGATAATCAAAAACATTTAATAGGAAATTTTTTGATGAGGAAAAAAAATTATGTATATAACATTTGAATGAGACAAGCACTAAAACTGATGAAATTAGTGCTGAGAAAACAGTGCTTTTAAAAAAATAAACAATATTTTTAATTTTGAATAATTTTAAGAAAATATAATAATTTGACAAAAAATAAAAAAAAACAAAAACTGGTAATTTATTTATATTTGCAAAATCTAAAAAAAATAAAGCAATTAAAAAAAATGAAAAAAAAGGAAAAAATAAAAAATATAACTTTGATTTAAATCCAATAGTTTTATAATTTATATTTTTAAAAATTAAAGGAAATTTTTTTCTAATATAAATTGCGTCACTGGCTTTAAGGTAATAATCTTTAATTAATGATATTAAAGTATGTTTCTTTAGATGTGTACCTAAAAACTTTTTATCAAAAAAACTATTCACCTCTTCATGAATGCACCTGTGATAAAATTCACAGTCCTCATAAGAATTAAGCTCCTCATTAAATCCATTTAAGTTTTCAAATGTTTCTTTATTAATTAAAAAATGAGAGCTGCTAAACATATTGCCTTCAAGAGTTCTATGCATCTGTATTTTATTCTGAAAGTGATTTAAAAAATCAATTTTATTATTAATTTCAGAATACATACCAAATATTAAATCATATTTGATTTCCGTTATTACAAAGTTGTTATAAATATATTCGGAGTCGACCAAGACATCATTATCTATGAAAAGCAGAAAATCACCTTGGGCTTTTGATGCGCCATAATTTCTATTAGACGATGCATTTTTTTTTTCAGAAATATTATAATACTTCAAAATGTCACTTGTGTTATTTGAGTTTATTGCCTCTAATTCATTATTTTTATTATTTATTACAATAATTTCTAGTGGTTTAAATTTTTTTACTTCATTAATTAATTTGTCGATATTTCTATTTGAATGATTCGGAATGATTACAGATATTTTGTTCATCAATATATTAAAATTTTATTTATGTTTAAATTCTTTTATGTGTTAAGGCGCAATATTTATCATTTTTTGGACCTGGTATTTTGACACAAACGATGTGCGTAGTTAAAATAAATTTTGGGTCTGCAACCTCTCTTTTATTCAATATAAATATATCGTCTTTTTTTAAAATTTTATTTCTTATTTTCATTTTACCCTTTACAATTAAGTTCACTTCAATCGATTTTTTATGATAATGGAAAGGCCATTTTTCGTTTTTTTTGTGTATTTTATAAGATACTTCAAATTTTGAAGTCTTCATAGCAGTGGGGAAAAAATTTCCTATATACCAACCACCTTTCATTGTTTTAAAATTATATAGTTTCATATTTGTTTATTTTTTTTATCATATATTTTTTATTTAAATCTTTTACGTTATTTACTTTAATAACTTTTGCACTCGATCTTTTTGCCGAAAGTAAGCCTACCTCAGAATCTTCAAATATTAA
>MDTB01019941.1_pt1 | contig 11812 bp, 14 predicted proteins | sample 811161 | NCBI WGS metagenome assembly MDTB01 (sample SAMN05326650, study PRJNA326480) | marine metagenome | isolation source: seawater | place: Mediterranean Sea | collected 2009
CAATCCTGAGAGGCATCCGGTCCTTGCGCTTTGTGGCTGAACACCGCTTCAGCCGCAAGCTCGATCAGAGCAGGGGCGACCATCCGGCCATCGCCAATCCGGTCACAGGCGAGCAGTCCGGGAGATGGCGCAAGCGGAAGAACACCTGGAAAACCCTGCACGATCCCCCAGTTGCTCTGCACCGCTGGGTGCCGCCACATCGCTGTGTTCATTGCGGCCGCCGCCAAGACGGGACATTCACAAGCAAGCAGAACACTTGCAAGCAGACCATCCGCCAGGCCATGGGCCCAGCGACCAAGAGTCGTGGCGCTGAGTGGAGCCAGCAGAACCAGCTCAGCCCACTCCGCCAGTTCGATATGAAGAGGTCTGCTGAAGCTGGGATCCCACTGATCCTGATCGCGATAGCAACGATGACGACTGAGGCTGGCCAGAGCAACGGGACTGACCAGGTGCTCGGCGCTTGGGGTGACCAAGCAGCGGACCTGTGCTCCGGCTTTCACCAGTGCGCTGACCAGCAGTGGAGCTTTGACAGCAGCAATGCTGCCGCTGACCGCCACAAGCAGCCGGCGTCCCTGCAGTATTGACGGGGAGTCAGTCCTCATCAAAGGGTTCCTGATCCACGAGATGCAGGTATGGGGCGGCGAGATCCGGGCGATGGATGGCGAGGGCCCGCAGAAGATGCCAGTCGGAAAGCCCGTCGAACGGCGTCGGGTAGTCGTCCTCGTCCAGACGCCGCGCCAACTCTGCAATCATTGCGTCATCGAAGCGCGCAAGACGCTCCTCGGTGATCGCTGGATCACCAGCACCTGCAGGTGTGTTTGACGTGATCTGCATCGCTCGGAGCTATCCAGCCCCATCTTCACTCCGCAACTGACAGCTAGCGTTAGGGGAAAGGGGAATTAGCTCAGCTGGTAGAGCGCTGTGATCGCACCGCAGAGGTCAGGGGTTCGAATCCCCTATTCTCCACTGATCCTGTTACCAGCTGTTGAGGATGCCGGCGGTACGCCTCCACCGATGGCGATCGCAGTGGATGGTTTTGCTGGCAATTGCAGTGATGGGCTGCGTTCTTGTCCGTCCGGCAGCGTTGATCACCTTTGCATTGCTCACCTTTGCAGGGGGGATCACCGGCCGAAGACCTCAACGGCACTGACACACAATGGGGTAAAAGGGAAGAGTGAAATTTCCTGTTATCGATGTCGCAGTCGAAACGTGAGCAGGTCGTCAGTCACCTGCGCTACATCCGTCAGGAGCTGCGCGAAATGCACCAGGGCGTGATGGAGGATGGACTTCTGCCGGAACCCGGTGAGGTCCGTGGCGTCATGGCCCAGATGGAAGCGCTGCTTGAACTCCTGGAAGGCAAATCGTCACGCAAGGCCAAAGCAGAATCAAGCTGAGCGTTGAACCGCACGGCTTGCCAAACCGCTGATGACAGGCTTTGCTTCGCCAGTCCCCATCACCCGGCTCGGGATCATCCCGGGCTTTTTTATTGGAATACCCTATCTATAGGGGTAACAACCTGCGAAAACACAACATCTGGTGTAAACATGAGTCGGCAGGGTATCTGGCCGGGTGATGGGGATCACCAGGTTTCATCCCTGCCTCTTTTCCCTGGTGATGGCCCCTCGACTGCAGTCAACCCGCCTTCAAACCAACATCGGTGAGGCCAACGGTCGGCTTGAGCGCTGGGCTCTCAATCCATGGAGACGTCTGTCTCTGGTTGTCATTGCACTCCTGCTGGGGTTTCTGATCGGCAGTGCCGTCACCTCGGTCGCTGGTGTGCTGGGTCAGATGGACCCCGTCGCCGCTCTTCTGGTGGTCGTCATCTGTGAGCTGGGTGTTCGGCTTCGATCCAACCAACGTGGGGCCGCATCGCTTTTGCTGCAGCTCATTGACATGCTCAGGATCGGCATTCTCTACGGGTTGTTCCTTGAGGCCTTCAAGTTGATCTGAAGGGTCTGGCGCAAAGAACACGGACAAATCTGATCGGGATCCATAGCCTTAGGCCAACAACAAAATTCTGTTGCGCCATGGCCGGCGATCATTACTTTCTCGAGCTTGAGCCTCCTGAAGAGAGGCTGCGCACTGCCCCTCACGTTGTGATCGTCGGTGGTGGCTTTGCAGGCATTCACGCTTGCAAGGCGTTGAAGGATTCGGATGTTCGGATCACGCTGATTGACAAACGCAATTTCAACCTGTTTCAGCCTCTGCTGTATCAGGTCTCCACTGGCCTGGTGTCCCGCGGAGATGTGGCAACCCCGCTGCGGGAACTGGTTGGTGTGCAGCGCAACGTGCAGGTGCTCCTGGGGGAGGTGACCCAGGTGTATCCAGAAGGCAAGCAGATCGTTTTCAACGGCAAGGCTTACAACTACGACTACCTCGTGCTGGCCACGGGCTCCGGCAGCACGTTTTTTGGCCATGACGAGTGGCGCACCTTCGCGCCTCCGATGAAGATCCTCGAGCACGCCGAGGAGATCCGTCGTCGCCTGCTGATGGCCATGGAGCAGGCCGAGCAGACGCCAGATCCTGAAGCGCGCGAGTTTCTTCAAACCGTTGTGATCGTCGGCGCAGGTCCCAGCGGCTGCGAAATGGCCGGTGCCGTCTCGGAATTGATGCGCTGGGCCATGGAAAACGCCTTCAAGCAGCTCGATCCCAACAAAACCCGAATCGTGCTGGTCGATCCTGGCGATCGGGTGCTGCGGGCCATGCCCGAGATGTTGTCCGAGTCAGCGCTCGACTCCCTCAAAGCAGACGGTGTTGAGTTCCTGCCCAAAGGGCGTGTTCAGACCATGCGTCCGGGAGAACTGATCATCGGAACGCCGGACGGTGATGTGAGGATCCAAGCCGCCACGGTGATCTGGACAGCAGGCGTGCGGGCCTCATCACTCGGCAAAAAACTCAGCGACGCCACCGGGTGTGAGGTGGACCGTGGCGGCAGGGTTGTGGTGCAACCCGATTTCTCCATTCCAGGTCGACCCGAAATCCGCGTTGCCGGCGACCTCAGCAGCTACAGCCACACCACCAACGGCAAACCGCTCCCGGGCATGGCAGCACCCGCCAAGCAAGCGGGCACCTTCATCGGCAAGGACATTGCAGCGATCGTTGCGGGACGCCAACGCCCGAATTTCAGCTATTTCGACTTCGGCAGCATGGCTGTGCTCGACCGCGCTAGTGCTGTGGCTGATCTGCGCGGTTTGAAGTTCTCCGGGGGCATCGGTTGGTTGCTCTGGGCCTTTGTGCACCTGGTGCTGATTCCCGGCTGGGAAAACCGCATCACACTGTCGGTCAAGTGGATTTTCGCGCTGCTCACCCAACAGCGGGCAGCGATGCTGCTGACCGGAATGCCGAGCCAGCATCTTGCCCTCGATGCCCTCGACGCCCACTTCCCCATGCAGGCCGGGGAAGGACCGTCCATCGCAGAACCGGACGCAGCCCTGAAGGCCGCCATGGACTACTACTCCCATCAAGTGATGGGTCATCCTCAAGAGGAGGTACTGGTCGACACCAGGGAGGGCTCAGCTGCCGATTCCGCAGCCGCCATGAGATAAAGCAGCGCCATGCGGATCGGCACGCCGTTCCGCACCTGGTCTTCCACCAGACACACCGTTCGATCGTCCAGTAACTCACCGGCCATCTCGATTCCCCTGTTCACCGGACCAGGGTGCAACACCGGTACGGGTTGGCCGCAAAGCTTCAGACGTTGATGGCTGAGGCCAAAGTCGCGGTGGTAGCGATCCAGATCAGTGAGCAGCTGCTGTCCCATGCGCTCCTTCTGTAGACGCAGGGTCATCACTGCATCAGCCCCCGGAAGAGCGGCTGCCAGCTTGCGCTCCACGGTGATCGTTCCTCTGTCTGGAACAGGATCGTTGGCTTGACCGGGCGGTGGCGCTTGCGCGAATGCGCTGAACTCCTCCGGCAGCAGGCTCGGCGGACCGCACAGCACCACATCGACACCGCAGGCGGTGAGCGCCCAGAGGTTGGATCGCGCCACACGGGAATGAAGAATGTCTCCCACGATCACAACCCGTTTTCCCTGCAGAACCTCAGGCAGGGGATGGGCTGGATCGAAATGCCTTGCCAGCGTGTACAGATCAAGCAACCCCTGGCTGGGATGGCTATGGAGGCCATCGCCACCATTGAGCACCACCGTGCGCTCTCCGGCTTGATCCAAAGCTGCTGCAAGCTGCTGAGGGACGCCCGTGGAGCGGTGGCGCACCACCAGCACATCGGCACCCATGGCCACATACGTCCTGGCTGTATCGAGAACGCTTTCTCCTTTGCTCAGAGAGCTGCTGGACGGAGAGAAGCTCTGAACATCTGCCGATAGACGCTTCGCAGCCAACTCGAAACTGCTGCGGGTGCGGGTGCTGGGCTCAAAGAACAAGGTGGCAACCAGTCGCCCCTGCAGCGCCGGCAAGCGGCGAACGCCGGTCACGGGAAGAGAGCGAAAGCGCTGGGCAAGTTCAAGCACAGCGGCATAGTCCTCTCTGGAGAACGCCGCCAAATCAAGAATGTGACGGTGGTGCCAACCGCTCATCGGCCCATCTCCACCGGAGGCAACCAGGCTTGATCCTGGCGAGGCATGCGATCACCTTTGGCACGCCGGCTGACACTGCGACTGGACTGGAGATACCAACGCAAGGGAAGGTCCTCGCCCTGAGAGATACCGATGCGGGTGGTGGTCACAAGGCGCGGTGAAGCAAGTGCGGTTGGCCGTGGAGCCAACCACACCTCATGTTCGCCCGTGACCGGGCGACTGTCATCGCCTCGATCCAGCCCGAACCGTCGGGCCAGGAGACCAGGCCCTGAGGCAACGCGTTCCGGTTCATCAGGGAGAGCAAGAGCACGCAGCAGCACCCCATTGGCCCAGTCGGCTCGGTCGGTGACCACATTCACGCAGTGGTGGATGCCGTAGCTCACATACACATAGAAACGCCCGGGCTCGCCGAAGAGGGTTTCGTTTTGCGGTGACCTGCGCCGGTAGCCGTGGCAGGCGGGTTCGTCCTGGGAATAGGCCTCCGTCTCCACAATCACGCCCCAGATCAGCTCACCGTTCGCTTGACGCCTGACCAGAAGGCAACCCACCAACTCAGGTCCAACCACCTCCGCTGGGCGACTGAAAAAGGGCTGAGGCAAAGCTTGGAAAATCTTGGTGTAGCCCTGGATTGTGATGGAGATGGCTTTGGACAAACTGATGCTTGCACAGTTCTGACAACATCAATACCCACACGAGGCTGACACCAATTGAGACCAGCACCGTTGATGACATTATTGAAGTTACCGAGCAAGCAAGCTTGAGAACCAAGCCCAACTTGATCAATAAAAGCAAGAGATTATGAGAATAAAAACCATATCGCCAATTATTAGCCACAAGCAATACCATAATAATTAAGCATAAATTTTTAGCAAATCAAAATAGACTATTGATGATGCAAAGCGCCGGGAAATTTAGCTTTCGCCTTCTGGTTTATTGGCAATACGGAGATAGAAGTTATGCTGCAGCAATCGAGTCAGCCTGAACGTCCGTCAAGCGATAAAGGGAATCTAACCATTCGTAAGGGCTTTGGTATGAATCACCTGCATCAGCATCATCGCCTTGAAGAACATTGACATCATCATGATCCTTGCAGATCATCCACTTATCACCCATCTTGTGTGCCCCCTTGCAGCCAAAATCTTTTGCAGCTCTCTTTGCAGCCGATTTTTTTGAAAATAGAATTTTAGCGTCCTCAGACTCTTCTGCACCAAGGGAATCATTATCAAAACCCCCGGCCATCAATACATCAGAAAATTCCTCGAAATCATAACTTTCAATAGCTTTACCCCTCTGTATTTTCAGTGGTGCTTCAAGTGATTCTCCAAAAAGACTTGCCTTTGGCAAAAGTTTGCCATAAACATTTTCGCTTCCAAATTTCAATTTTGTCTTCATGCTTTTTTTGGAAAATCGTCTTGCAATTTTTTCAGACGTTTGAAATGGATTAAATGGATCCGTTTGAAGCAAATATCTAGCCACTGACTCTTTGTTCTTTGCTGCAATGACACCATCAGAGTTGGCATCAAAGCCCATATGCACAGCAGAAGATTCTGGGTTAAAGACAAAAAAGCCAACCGGGGCAGATTTGTATCGCTTATCACTAAGCTTGAAGGTCACGACCACATCACTTTCATTTTTTGACTTAAATCCACCCGATTTCAGCTTCATACGAATTGGCTTCGGCATTTCATCAAATTATTTGTCTGACACATTTTAATCGATGATTCCGCTTTCTCTAAAGATTCCGATGTGTCAAGTGTCTCCTCCCAATCCTCGCGATGACAGCGACCCTTGTAACCGCCAGGCTTTGACTAACTCGGCTTCCACCCACCATGAACAGCCGCCTGCAATCCCGGCGCGATGGCGTGTTCCTGGTGCTGGCCGGACTTTTTCTCGGCACGCTCGGGATGCTCAACATCCTTGGCCTGACCCGTTTTCTGCAGTTCGGCAGCATCGGCGGCTGGCCGATCGTTGTGGCCGTCGGCGCCCTTCCGTACCCGATCACATTTCTCTGCACCGATCTGATCAGTGAGCTCTGGGGTGAGCAAAAAGCCAATCAGGTGGTGTGGGTGGGGCTTCTCCTCAATGGCTGGGTGCTGCTCATCCTCTGGCTGGGTGGACTGTTGCCGGCCATGCCGGGAACCGACGAAGCAACCTTCCGCACGATCCAGACCCTCAGCTTTGGATCCATCGGAGCCTCGATGGTGGCCTATTTGACTGCTCAATTCATCGATGTACGGCTCTTTCACTTTTGGAAAAAGCTCACCAGCGGCAAAGCGCTGTGGTTGCGCAACAACGGCTCCACCCTGGTGAGCCAGCTGGTGGACACCAGTGCTGTGGTGCTGATCAGCCACTACGGAGCTCACGTGCTTCCGGTGCTTCCCGAAGAGCCTGTGTTGCCACAACTGGCCAGCTTTATCGCCAGCGGTTATGTGTTCAAGTTGCTGGCAGCCCTGGCCGACACCCTGCCGTTCATCTGGCTCACGGGCTGGCTCCGCCAGTGGCTCGAGGTGGCCGGCCCTGGAGCTGAATTAACAGCTGGTGAGCGCTGACGGCTGCAGAGACGTCGACGGCCCGCCAAGCTGAGGATGAGATCCGATCGCACCATGGACGCCGCTCTTTCAGGTTTCAATCTCGGCACCGTGCTGCTCGCCAGCATCGTTCTGTTCCCGCTGGCCTGCCTGTTCTTCGGAACGCGAGGGGGGTACTACAACACGGACAAGTACGACGGCAACGGAACGGCTCACTGAGCGCAACTGCACCCCTGAATCGCCCCGCCCTGATGAGCACCATTTCCCACCCCGCAGCTGCAGCCAGCACAGACTCGATCCGACTGGCGCTCCGCAGCTGGCCCGAAGTTGAGAGCTACCTCGAACAATGCAAAGGGGTGATCATTCCTCTGGGATCCACCGAACAACACGGTCCCACCGGAGCGATCGGCACCGATGCCCTCACCGCAGAAGCGATCGCCCTTGAGGTCGGACGACGCACGGGTGTTCTGGTCACCCCTGCCCAAGCCTTCGGGATGGCGGAGCACCATCTGGGATTCGCCGGAACAATGAGCCTTCAACCGGCAACGTTGCTGGCTGTGCTGCACGATCTGGTTCTCTCCCTGGCACGCCATGGATTCGAACGGGTGTTCGTGATCAATGGCCATGGCGGCAACATCGCCACGACCCGGGCGGCCTTCGCCCAGGCCCATGGCACGGCAGCGAGCCGTGATCTGCCGGTGGCGCCAAAACTTCGTTGCCGTCTGTCCAACTGGTTCATGGCCGGTGCAGTGATGCGCCAGGCACGGGAGCTGTACGGCGATAAGGAAGGCCATCACGCCACCCCCAGTGAGATTGCCGTGACGCTTCAAGTGGAACCCAGCTTGCAAAGCAAGCAGCGTCCGTTGCCGGATCCTGCCCCTGCCGGCCCGATCCATGGACCCGATGACTTCCGACGCCGTCATCCCGACGGACGCATGGGATCCCATCCGTCCTTGGCCACGGCGGAGCATGGACACCAACTAATCGAGACAGCTGCTACGGCCTTGAGCGAGGATCTGGTCAATTTCCTCAACGAAGCATGAGTCACATCTCTGCCGACGATGTCCGCAAGGTGGCGACACTGGCTCGTCTTGATCTTCCTGACGACAGAATCGAGATCTACACCTCCCAGCTGGAGTCGATCCTCGGTTACGTGGATCAACTGCAGGCCGTTGACACCACAGACGTCCCCCCAACAACCCGAGCCGTTGAAGTGGTGAACGTCACCCGTGCCGATGGCGTCAATGCCACCGAAGTTCGGGAAGAGATTCTTGATCAGGCTCCAAAACGTGAGGGTGATTTCTACAGAGTCCCCAAAATCCTGGCAGACTGAATCACTTCAGATCGACACAATCTGCAGGGGAATTGTTCTGGCGAATACGCTGATTCAGAACGGATACTTTTAGTCTCAGCACAGTTGCGACGGATCATGTTCGATACAGATTTCACCAGAGATCAGGTCAGCGCTCTGCTATCGGCCATGCTCACCGTTGCACCTGACAGGCGGGAAGATCATCAACCCAGCCTTCACTTCGCTCAGGGCATCAGGGACCATCTGTTCCAGATGCCTGACCTTGACCTAGACAGTCTTCCGGAATCAACTCCACTGTCTTTCACCAAAGCCTTCCCTGAACCACACAAGGCTCGCTTGGCAGTGCAGATTCTCATCGTGATGCCCTATTTATCGGGGCAACTCCACGACGACGACATTGAGAGAGTTGATCATTACGCGCAAACGATTGGCTTCGAACCGTCTGCTCTGCGTGATCTGAAAAATATCGGTCATGGCCGGATCAAAAGAGCGATGATCGATTACTCACGCAGGGCAGTCGATGAGTTTCTTCCGGCAGCCACGCTGAACAAAACAAAAGCGATCATCAGAGAAATCCATAGCCTTGTCGGTGATGCAAAACGAGCTGTTGAGTTTGAAGCACTCTCAGAGTGCAGTGAGGGCACACTCGGCAAGACAATCCATACCTTCTACCGCGCCAGAGGATTCAGCTTCCCCGGAGAGAAGGGAAACATCGGCGAGTCTGCCGTGGAACACGATTGCGTTCACATCCTGACCGGAATCAACACGGACATGGCCGGAGAAATTGCCGTGGGCGCCGTTGAAGCCGCCATGATCAACAGGGAGGTCGGCTGGGAGATGGCCGCTGAAGTTCTCATCGACTTTCACCTCGGAATCGCATGGACTCTGCCCTCTGGAATCAAAGCCGGAACAATGAATTTCGACCCCGAACTCTTCAGCCAGGGGCTGGCCATTGGACGCGCCATCAATATAGATCTTATAAAAGAATGGAATTACCAGGACGATCTCAACACATGCATCAACAGGCTAAGAAAACGATTCAACATTGAAGGAGTGAATATCATCAACATTCCAGCACCTGGTAAGGATAAAAATGCAAAAACTGTGTATTGGAATTTTTGATTGTTAGGTGGTGCGGCGCGCAGGATTGACGGCTGTGCGATGAAGAAGATTAAGCCAACTCCGTTGCAAACGCCGTCCGGGCAGAACCCAAGCCACGCGCCTCATGCGGCTGCGTCTCGGCTTGTGGCTTCGTACGCCCACAAGGATGTCATAGAGGAAGTTGAAACCATCCGACTTTGTTTCGAAAATCCCAAGTCGTTGGGGTGAACCCTTGGAATCGAGCAACGGCTTGGTCGCTTCATAAGCAGGCTTGTATTCAAACCAAGGAATCGACGGCCAAAGATGATGCACCAGATGATAATTCTGCCCCATGATCAACCAATTCATCACTGATCCTGGGTAAACGCGAGCATTGCGCCAGCGACTTCTCGAGAGAAATGGTCGGTGCGGGAGATAGTCAAAGAACAATCCCAGGGTGACTCCAACCATCAACGCAGGAGCAAACCAACAGTTGAAAATAAAGGGCAGAAAATCAAATTGAGCGGCTGCAATCACAATGATCACAAACACACTGCGCTCAAATCCCCACTGCATCAATTCCCAACGTTTCCATAGACGACGCTGGAAGAAATACCACTCGTGATAAAAAAATCGAGGTGCAATCAGCCACAGCGGTCCGAACGTGCTGACGATGTGATCAGGATCATTCTTCGGATCGTTGACATGCGCGTGGTGCTGCAGATGCACCCTGGTGAACACCGGAAAGCTGAATCCCAGCAGCAACGCTGAACCATGCCCCATGGCCTGGTTCACCCAGCGGTTCGGATGGGCCGCGTTGTGGCACGCGTCATGGATGACGGTGCCCTCCAGATGCAGTGCCAGAAAACCTGTTGACAACAACAGCGGCAGCGGCCACCCACCCTGGAACCAACCCCAGATCGTCAGAGCGGCTAACGCGTATCCCCCGAAGAACAACCCAACCGTGGGATTCCATGCGGCTGGAGGATCAACAAATTCGCGCGGTACGGAGCCCAGACGTGGCTGCCTGGAAAGAGCAGTGGCCTGGGTCATCCGGTCAGCGGGCAACAGAATCGAAATACTCCGTTGCCAAGTTAGGGAAGGAACTGCCCACCGGGGGACTTGAACCCCCACGACCAAAGCCACTGGTACCTAAAACCAGCGCGTCTACCAATTCCGCCAGATGGGCTGAACGCCAACTTTAAGGAGTCCAGCAGAATGGGCCGATCCGGTCAGACGTGTTGATGCTCGCGACCCTCAGTGGTGATCTCTGTCTGCTGTTGGGTCTGGGACTTCTTCTGCTTCCCCTTCTCGCTGTTGAGCTCAGCAGGCCGAGAGACGCTGTCTGGGGCGCGATCGTGCTCCTGCTCGGCCTCGTGCTGGTGACCAGCAGTGATCGCCTGCGCGGTGCCCCGATGCTGGCAGTCCTCTGCAGCACGCTTTTGATTAGTCGTTTGGGCATCGAAGTCAGCCAGGCGCGCTGGCAAGCTCTCAGTGACGTGGAGCGAGCAACGCTCGGCTCACTCGACCATTGGCTCACCGGCCTCAAGCAGCTCGGATCAGCAGCCGGAGAGCTCAGCCAGGGCATCGGCGGCATTGCGAAACAACTCAAACCCGATGGCAAGTCCGGTGTATCCGGCAAGAAATGGGTTCGTCCCGACGCCAAAGAGGACGCCATCCCCCCCTCAGCATCGGCCTCACAAGACGAAGGCGAGACACCCCAGGACACGGAGCCACAGGTCGAGGACTGATAATCCCCTCTCGAGCTGGGTAATCCTGTGAGCAAGGAGACGCGCGACGCCACCGCTGAGGGACGTCCCTCCTACAAGGACACCCTGAACCTGCTCCAGACAGGCTTCGGCATGCGGGCCAACGCCGTCAAACGAGAACCCGAACTGCAAGCGTTCTGGTCCAAACATGGCGTGGATTTGGCCCTTGGACTGAACAGCAAAGGTCCTGTTTTCACCCTCCACGACGGGCCGCCTTATGCCAACGGCGCCCTCCACATGGGTCATGCCCTGAACAAAGTGCTCAAGGATGTGATCAACAAGTATCAGGTGCTGCAGGGGCGACGGGTTCGCTTCGTGCCGGGCTGGGACTGCCATGGGCTGCCCATTGAACTGAAGGTGCTGCAGTCGATGGAGCCGGAGCAGCGTCAGGCCCTGACCCCGATCAAACTCAGGAAGAAAGCAGCCGTCTACGCCCGCAAGCAGGTGGATGGCCAGTTGAAAGGCTTCCAGCGCTGGGGCATCTGGGCCGATTGGGAACAGCCTTACCTCACGCTGCAGAAGGAGTACGAAGCCGCCCAGATCAAGGTGTTCGGCGAGATGGTGCTGAAAGGGCACATCTACCGAGGCC
>MDTB01108013.1_pt1 | contig 11812 bp, 10 predicted proteins | sample 811161 | NCBI WGS metagenome assembly MDTB01 (sample SAMN05326650, study PRJNA326480) | marine metagenome | isolation source: seawater | place: Mediterranean Sea | collected 2009
GCAAAGAATCTTGTATCACCTGCAACTGACATACCAGTAAACTTACCTGCTGTCTCTTTAAATAGCTGTTCACTTCCGATTACCCAGTTTCCAATAAATCCTGTGCTAGCTGTCAGTGTACCTTCAATAACTGCACCACTTGCAATTAGTCTTCCTGATGAAGATACTGCAAAGTCTGGTCCAAATCTTACATAATATGGATTTGCTTGTGATGGAGTAAAATCTATATAGTACCCATTGTATGGATGTGTCTCAGGTCCTTGATCTGATTTATAAAGTGCAGCACCTGCTGCATCTAAAGTTGCATTACTACCGCTTAATTTGTCTCCAACAATATTCCATCCAGCTATTGAACCTTCAGTCGCTGTAATAGAACCTGATATTATGACATCACCGCTAGAAGAAAGATGAAATGCAGATGAGCTTATTTCTATGATTCCTTGTGAACCAGAGATAAATTGTGTATTTGTGCTACCAACAAAGAATGCATCTGCTACTACTTCAAATCTAGAAGGTATTGTGCTAAACCTTAAGCTACCAGACTGGCCTACTAATTCTAATCCAACACCTGCATAATTATCACCTGACTCAGGTAAGACAGATCCGCTATAAATCATCCAGCCTGTATTATCAGCACTTAAACTTGCACTTGTAAAGCCTTGATATTGAACTGATCTTATAAATCCGGAGCCTGTTGCTCCTGAGCCTCCTGTTTCTGGTAAAGTTGAAGCGACTCCACCCATTTGTATACCACTTCCTGTTGTGTCGCCACCTAAGAATAATGAACCCTCTACAGTATTATCATTTCCTGCTATTAATAGATTCTCACCTTGAAATGTTATTCCATCAGGAAAATAAGGCATTGTTGTAACTACAGTTTGTGCTTTATTATTATTTACATCATAAAATTCAACTGCAAAGTCTAGATTGTCTGGTCTTTGTGCAAGTGTAGGTATTGGTGCTACTAATTTAATTATTTCTGGAGAGAAGTTTGTCTCTGATGCTGGCTTTATTGATAAGTCTGCTAAGTGCCAGTGACCGCCTGTAAACCTTATTTGAAGTATTCCTGTTCCTGACCTTTGTGGAGAAAATGTTGCTTCAAATTGCGTCTCAGTTTGACCTAATAATTTTCTAGATGCATTTTCAAATTTAACACGACCAATTGCCTCTCCGTATCCATGCTGACCATTTACACTTGACATATTAAATGCAGAACCTGACATATGAAAAACTGCCTTTATTGTATCTTGTACACCGTATGTGTTATCTGCAATGAGTTTTGCTCTTACTATATATTCGTTTCCGGAAACAAAGCTAGCTGAATATTGAGGCTTTAATTGTAGCTTTATTGCTTGATCTTCATCATCTGCTAGCATATCTACCCCAGAGCCTGAGATATATAATGAATTTGCCATATATTCTGGATCTGATGCAGTCTGTACTGTCGTAGAAGATGCTGTGCCGTTTAGACCACTAGTAGCATCATAATAACTTGTTGCAATTGAGTCAGACTTAAAAAATCCCAGCCTATTTGTTGATGTTGTACTGTTATGATCTATTAATAATTCAGGAGATTCTATAGGTGTATCTGCTATTTTTGTCCAGTTGCCGTAAGGTCCGTTATTCTTAACATATGCTGCAACTCTGTTTACATCACCTGAAAATGTTCTCATTGTATGTACTGTGATTTCTGCGAATGATTTAAAATCTACACTACTAGTAAAGAATGTTCTTTCTCTTGGGTAATTAATTTCATATAAACTTTCACCTATTGCAGATATTTCAAAATCTCCACTTGAAGAATTAAAAATACCAAAAGGTTTCTGTACTGCTATTGTGTTTTTATTTATTACCTCTACTATTGATGATGAGTAAGCAACAACAGAGTGAAAGCTTTGCGTTGTAAAATATGGTGTTGCCTGAGGGTCTGTTATTTTTAAAGTTCCCCCTTGCATTGAAGATGAGAATTGTGCACCAACTACAGTAAATGTGTATCTTTCTCCTAAGTTTGCTGACTGATTACCAATAGGACTAGCACCATAAGTTTGGTCTGTATAATTTGGCACCTCTCCATAAGAAGCATCATCTAAAGAAAAATTTCTACCCTCTGTATTTGCAACAGGCTGACCTACAACTAATCCAACTGTTTGTGTTAGGTTTCCCTGTGTTGATTCAACAATATTTAATTTTGGCCTAAAAACTTCTTTTGCTGATATTTGAGGTCTTTTGAAAAATCTTATTGGTCTTGTGTTAGGTATATCTTTATTGATTATAAAGCTTCTTGTATACTTTACATTATAAACATCTATAAAGTCCTGAGGAATATCATAATCAACAGTTGTGGGATCTACTTCACCTAATATAGTAAGTGTTGCTGCACCTTCAGAGGTGTCTTGATAAACTTCAACTGATACCCTTACACCGTTTCCTTCTTCATAAGAATAGACAGGCTCTATATAAATAGGATTACCTTGATTGTCTAGAATCTCTATTTTTATTGAAACATCTGGCCTTAAGTATTGTGAGCCTAGTATAAGAAAAGATGATCTGCCAGTTGACAGTTCGTCAGGAAAATCAGTTACATTAAAGTACTCTGATACTGCTCCTGTCTCTTGTGTGAAGGTATCAATTGAATTTAGATTTTGTAATTTTACGGTTCTTTGTTTGACAGACATTATGTGTATCTCATTTGTAATAATTATAATTTTTTTAAAATTATTTCTAAGTTATATAAAAATTATATACTTATTATTAAATAAAGGCAAACACATGAATAGCATAAAAAGAACGCGTATGTGCGTTTATCTAGATGTTGATCTATCTGACTGGATTAAAAAGAACGCGATTAGCGAATACAGGAGCTTTAGTTCTTTCTTAAATAAGTTGATGTTGGATCATAAAGAAAAAGTAGAAAATACAAGTAAAATGAATATATTAAAAAGCGAATCTAAAAATTAATTTTGCTATATCCGTTTATACTTTCTATCTCTAATAAAATATCTGTAAAATCTCTCATTGTGTCTATATGTGATATAATTAACGTGAACTGATAAAGTGATTTTAAATATTGAAATAGTTGATGTACTGAATTTAAATTGTCGCTATCCATAGTTCCCCAGCCTTCATCTATTGCTAGAAAGTTAGGTCTAGGTAAATTTGATATATTTGTAAGTGCAATTCTAATTGCCAATGTAGAAATAAACTTTTCCATTCCGGAAGCCATTTCTAGCGGCCATGATTTATCATCATCATAAGCAATATAATTATTAATATTTTTTCCGTCCATATCAAATATAATTTGAAAGTCTACTATTTGTGAAAGAATATTGTTTACTTCTGATTCTACATTTGTCAGAACTTTTGACATTAAAGAATACCCTACACCATTTTTGTCTACTGCTATAAGGTAATATTTATAAGCTTCATACTTTGATTCAAGATCTTTAACTTTATCTATTACTTGTAATATCTCATTCTTTTTTGTATCCAAAGCAGATTTCTTACCGATATATTGTTGTATATCTGAATTTATTGCTTTTATTTCTGTGTTTATGATTGATTCAGAATCTTTATTAGCATCTATCTTTGTTTGTATTCTATTGTTGAATGAAATATCTTTTTGATATGATTTTGATCTTTTAATTTCTAGCTTTATAGATTTCTTAAGAGACTGTTTAGTTGTTATTGTAGAAGTTATGTCTTCATTTGTTTGAGTTTCTTGTTGAATTTTTAAAATCTCACTCTTTATGTGACTATTTAATTGCGTAAATTCAGAATATGATTCCGGAACATCTTCATATATGTTTATTTTATTTTCTATTGTCTTTAATTTAGAAACAACAATACCTGCTTTCTGCTTATCTTTTTCTAATTCTTCTTTTGTCTGTATTGCATCTTTTACAAAAATATTATTAACACATTTTTCACAGTTAGGATCGTAGTCCAAGTCACCTAATTTATTTATCTTATCGAGCTTATTAGAAACTTCTATCTTAAGAGAATCAATTTGACTTTTTGCTTTATTTCTTTCTTCAATTAAATTATTATATTCAGAAATTCTAATATCAATATCTCTATACTTTTCTGATTTTAGTCTATTACTTAAAATATCTTTATTCTTTTTTGATTCTGATAATGCTTCTTTATTTTTATCTAATCTTAAATTTAATGCTTCTGTATTTCTTTGCTCGTTTTTATATTCTTCTTCTAATAAGTCTATATTTTTGATACTGGCGTCTATAGGTTTTATTGACTTCATTAGCTCTAAAATTTTATCTTTAAATTTTTCTCTTTCTTTTTCTTTTCCTACTAATGATTTTTCTAATTTATTTATAACTTTTAAAACTTGTGCCAATTCTTCTTCAATATCGTTTATTTGTTGATCATAATCTACATCTAAAAAATTTTTTAACATTGAGTGAAGGCCGCTTGACTCTTCTTTTGCTAGTTTATAAAGTTTATCAAAAACTGATAGTCCTAAAAATTTGCCCAAGATTTCTTTTTTCTCAGTCTGATTTTGTTCTAAAAATACAGAAGAATTATTTTGTGAAGAAAAACTAGTCATTATAAAATCATCATAATTCCCTAATAGCTTTCTGATATTTTTATTAGTTGAATTTCTTTGATCACCGTTTAGTGAAAACTTTGTACCGTCTTGTTCTATTCTATAAAAGTCAACATCAACTCTTGTTGTTCCGTGCTTAAGTACTCTACCTCTTCGTTCAATAGCGTAAGTATCATTACCAATTTCAAATTCTAATTTACAACTAAAATTAGACTTAGAATGATTCATGACATTTTCTGCTTTCCATGCCCTAGTTGATTTGTCGAAGATACAGTATGTTAGTGCATCTAATATACTTGACTTACCACTAGCATTTGGGCTAAATAAACCTGCTATCCCATTACACCTTTCAAAGTCTATAACATTATCTTCGCCATAACTAAACATATTTGAAAACTCAAACTTCTTAGGCTTCCAGCTAATACCTCTAGAGACATCATCTGCAACTATTTGGCCGCTTAATTCTGTATTGATCTTTTTTACTTTTTCAATTACTTCATCTTTGGCTGTAGAGTTTTGTTTTAAAAAATCTTCTATTAATCCATTTTGTACATCTGTGTCTGTAACATCTCCAAAGTCCACTGTTGAAGAATTGCCTGTATCAACTCTATAATTATCTTCTCTTATTATAGATACTTCTTTTAAATTGTATCTGTGTCTTATGACTGTAAGTGCTTTTTTTAGATCAGTCCCGGAGGTATTGCTTACTCTTATTCTTAATCTTGCTTTATTTGGAAGGTCATCTACATTTGGTACTAATCCGTCTTTAATATCAATTGTGTAATAGCCGTATTCATTATGTATTTCTTTGTGGACAAATGTGCGATTCTTAACATCCCAAACAGAGAGTCCGTGCCCTTTTAAAGTTTCACCATGATTTTGTTGCACTAGTGATCCACAATATCTGACAATAGGTTTTGTAACTTTACCAGGATTGTATTCTTGCATAGTCTGCATCTTGTGAATATCACCTAGCATGACCATATCATAACCATCAAAATCTTTTAATTTAACAGCGCTTGGAAGATTAAAGCCTAGATCAGTCTGAGACTTATCAACAGTTCCGTGGAATAATAATATTTTATTTTCTGAATCTATTGTTTTTGGGTCTGGTAAATTTGACTCATCGTCTCTAACTTCTAATACAGCCAATGCAACATCACCCACATAATAAGCCTTAGTTTCATTTAGGTAATATAAATTTGGATGCTTAAGATTATTTACAATAGGCTGCAGCACATCAAGTCTAGATCTATTATTTAAATTACAGTCATGATTTCCTGCTATAATAAATGTAGGTACAAGGTCAGACAAATTTTTAAACAGTCTAGAAAGCTGATCTACAAGCTCTGGTGACATATCTGTTTTACTGTGTGCTATATCACCGCCTATATAAGCTATTGCATCTTTTGTATCTTGCTTAATAAATTCATAAAGATTTTCAAAAACCATTTCATATTCTTTATGCCTTTTTAAATTTCTTATTTGTATATCACTAATGTGATAAACTTTCTTTACAGTCTTTAGTCCTGTATCTAATTTCATATTATTTTTTGCCTGATTATGTCGTACTGGTTTACAGTTTCTTTTTTGTTGATAGCGAATAACATACCTCTATAACCTATATCAGATGGATCACCGTTATCTAATTTCACTCTAGAAATATTAATTCCATACCTCATTAACTTTTCTGATACTAGTATCATTGTATCACTCGCATCAGCATCTAATATTATTGTAACTTCTCTAACTTTTTTATTAATAAGCTTTTGCAGTAAAGCATCTTGCACAGTTTTTCCTAAAAGAGGAACTGCATTTCTTTTTATTGCAATTGCATCAAAAACACCTTCACAAAATATAATCGGCAGGTTCCAATTAATATACAAATCAAAAATGACAGTGTTCTTCGGTGCAGGTGGATTTTTATATTTTAGAGGTGAATCATAAAAAGATCTAGCTACAAAATAATTTAAGATCCTGTTGTTATCATAAGATGGAACTATAACTCTATTTTTATATTCACCTTCTGAGCAGTATCCTATATTATATTTTATGATGTCTTCTTCTGTTATGCCTCTAGTTAAAAGATACTTCTTTGCATGTAGAAAAAATATAGAACTTTCTTCACCTGATAATGATTTAAATTCTTCTGGTAACTTAACAATAAAATTATCTTTTTTATTCCTGAAGAATTTTGTGTTGTTGTATATTTGATTAAGCTCTTGTATAACACTTTTACTTGCATTTAGTTTCTTGACTAGTGTATAAATAAACTTGCCCTTAGCATCACACACCCAACAGTGCCACTGCTGTGATTTTACATTTACTTGTAGCTTTTTCTTGTGATGATTACAGAAAGGACAGTGATACATAAGTTCGTTATCTTTACTGATAGAACCTTTTGTGCCTATAACTGTATCAAGTAAAGTTAATAGTCTGTTATTTATTTCCATCTAATAGATTTAAAAAGTCTGTTATTTCTAATGTAGCGTATATTTTAGATTTATTACGTTTGAAGATTAATAAAGGTGTTAAACCCTCACAGTTACTTTCAGCCTGTTCTAAACTTTTCCAGATATTTAATGCTTCTTGATTTTTACACTCAATTGCAAAAGGAAACTTTTTTCTAGCTGAAGGTGATAATTGTACATCCATTCCATGCTCACCCATAGTTGTAGATTTAAAATCACCCTCCTCTAATACAGGAGAGAATTTTTCTTGCAGTAGTTGTGTAACCTTGTTTTGAAGTCGTTTTCCTTTAGCTTTAGCGCTTCTTGGTCTCATTCAAAATCCTTAATTTTTAAGTTAAAGTAATTTTAGTTTTGAAGTTAATAGATTATAGTTTTATTAATCAGCTTTAGCTGTAGTAGTTATTAGCGTTTGATTCGTAAAAAATAATATACAATTAGAGACACTTGTCCTAATTTTTAAAGTATTATTTTAGTCAAAACTAAAACCTATTGAACGTTCATTAATATATATACTTCTTATTTCTTTAAATTCAATTTTTTTATATATTTTTTTGCATTCTTTTCATATTTTCTTGCTTGTACTTCAAACGGATTATCCCAATAAAAGTCCTTACCTTTTTGTATCATTAACTCGCCTGCTTTTGTATATAGTTGTTCGTATTTTGCAGCACCGTATTTTTTCCTCATTACAGCATGATCAACTTCATGAAGTACTGATTCTATAAAATCTAGTGTATTTTTTGGATTCGGCATTAAAGTTATAACATCATCTACCCAGTCATAGTCTGCTTTATTGCCAGAACTTTTGGAAAATTTAATTTTAGATTTTAAATTATGCAATTTAATTATTTTACTTGCAATATCTATTAAAGCATCTTTATTTAATTTTTCTTCTTTTACTATTCTCTCACCCAAAGCATGAAGTCCTATAAGCGCTGTAGCCATGCCACGTGGACCAGAATTTCCGTATTTTTTAGACACATATTTCCAATGTTTTTTCATCATTTGAGCTGCATCTTTTGCTGATTGTCCGTACTTTATTAAAAGCTTGTATATCTGCTTTATATCATGATTTACTTTTTCATTTACAGATTCTTTTACCATTTCTTTACTATACGGTATAATTTTTACAGGAACATTATAACCAAGCGAGATGCCCATTATTAATCTAGAATTACCAGCCAAAAGATATAGATCATTATTTTTATCTCTCACAACTAGCGGGGGAGGTAGTTTTTCTAATTTAGAAAACCCGTAGAATAATCGCTTATAGTTCTTATCATACGACTTCATCAACCTCAAGGTTCTGAGCATACGGGCTTTCTGAGTAGGTTCTGATAAGATTTCTTTTGTATCTGAGTTTTTTAGTGATTGCAACTCTTCCATATCAAGGAGCTCTAATCTCGAGTCTTTAATATGATATTCCATATCTTCTTTGTCACCAAATAGCTTAGGTAACGTCTTACGTGCTTTTTGATTGTCGAAGTACTCTCCGAATTCAGACTTTATTTCTTCTTCTGTATATTTACGAAAGTGTCTGTAAGGTTTTAAAGCACCATCCACCAGGCAGCTCCTACTTCAACTATAATATCTGCTGCGGTATTGTATGCCCACTTCTTTTTTGTGCCGTAGGTTTCTTCTGTACCTTCAACATATACTTCAAATATTTCCCATAGAACACCTATTATTAAAACCCAAAGAACAGCCCATAAATCAGAAGCACCTAACCACTGAGCAACTTTAGCAATAAATAAGCCGGCTGCTAAGTGGTAAGATGTCCAACCATCTAGCTGGCCTGTTGATACTTGCCAGCTATATAGTTTTGCGAGGGGATTGTTCATTATTTAGAACCAAATATTTTTGAGAAGAAGCCTTTCTTGCTTTTCTTGCCTTTTTTAGCTCCAATCTTCTTGCCCTTTTTCTTTTTCTTTTTAACTTCTTCCATACCCGCCATGTTCATATCAGCTGCGTTTACTGTAGGAACAGCAGCAAATAAGAATACTGCAGAAAGAATATATTTAAGCATGTTTTTCATTATACTACTCCTTATTATCTTTTAAAATAACGTTTCATTTCTTTTGAAATAAAACGAGAATCTATCATTTTTTTACTTTTAATTGATTTGATGATTGCATCATGAAGTGCAGCTTTAAAACCTGGGTACATAAAACTACCCATTTCTTGTTGTACCTTCTTACACATTCTCTCCAAATCTTCAAATATACTTTCGCCCTGAGAATCAAATATATATTCTCCAGCTTTTAATTGTTCATCTGCTGGACCTTCATTTATTATATCTTTTAATTTAATCATCTTGTCCTCACTTATAATACACTCATTATAATATCATGATTGCTAAAAGTCTTTTTAGACTTAGCAAATAACATCTTATCTAATCTTGCTCTTGCATCTTTTGTACTATTCGCGTCTCTTAGTAAGTCTTCAACATACATTAACCCTTCATACGCTTTTATAAGTCTTTTATCTCCAATAGACCTAGCCAAATCAGCACGTGCTGCAGTGTGATTATTTCTATCTGTAGACATTCTAATAGAGTCTATATAGGCACCACCCATTTCTTTCTTTTCTGATATTATGTCTTTGAGTTTTATCATTATCTAACTCCTATATAATCTATCATATTCTTTTTTATCATATTTTACGCCTGCATATTGTGCAGCCTCAAATAAAGTGATAAATTGAGATTCAGAACTTATGTGAAACTTAGGCTTAAATTCGCCTATTTTAAAAGACATATCTGCTTGTTCCCACGCTTTTTTTAGTACCATTGCATCTTTTTTATTTAGTGAATGACCCCAAATACTTGTCATACTTCCACCATCTTTTCCAAATGCAAATGTTGCAATTTCAGCTTGAGGCTGAAAAGACATATACATTTTTTTAATTTTAAATTTTCCCTTTTTAGCTGCAGCTTGAAAAATCGGCTTTGCAAATTTTATCTGTTCAGGGGACATTTTTTCTTCTCTTATAAGAGCTTTCTTTTCTTTAAGAACTACTTTTATACCCTCTTTAATAATTGTTTTAAGTTGAGATTTTTTTATCTTCATTTTATTTTACCCTGGTTAATAATTTTTCTGCTGCCCTTAGAGCTTTTTCTGAAGGCTTGATTTTATTAAATACTTTATCGCTGTGCTCACCATTTGCTATGTTTAATAGCTTTGCGACTTTTTGCTTTACATCATCTAAAAGAGCTTTAGATCGAGGGTGTTTTAATTCATTTATCGCTTCATTCGCAAAGAAATTTTTCTGTAAAGTTTTCATCATCTGTACTGCCAACTTTGCTTTCTTTGTTTCTTTTGCCTTGTTTAAGATTTTTGAAAATTTTTCTAGTGAGTGTAAAACATCTGTATAAGCACCCATTTTTGCTTGAAGAGGTGTATTTTCATTATAAACTATTTTATGTTCTTTTCCGTCTGGATCAACAAGAATAATTTCACCGTCATTATGAAGCTTACCCATCTGATCTTTATCCATAGTGACTGTAGACTCATTTACAGATTCATTTGTTTTACGAGCTTTTAAAAATTTACTTGCAAGATGTTTTTCTTTTCCGTATTCTGCAAACTGCCATTTCTTTTGCAACGATTCAGGTAGCTCATCTTCTTTTATTCCGTTATTAATAAATGCTGCGATTCTCCTAACATCAACCATCGGAACTTTTCTATACCTGTATTCTTCTAAAGTTTTTAAGTATTTATAAACTTCTTTTACTGTAGCTTTCTTGTTTACGACTTCTGTAACTTTTGATATTGATTCATCAATTTCAGGATACCATTTGTCCAGTGCATTCCACCATTTTTGAAACATACGGATTGCTCTTTTGTCACCGTGATCTTTAAGCGCATATTTAACATCTACTAAAGCATCATGTAAGTTATTATATGCTTTGTCAATATCTAGTGCCTCGTTTACTTTACTTTCATCTAAGTCTGATTTTTTAAAGTTTTTTAGATTTTTAACAACTTGTGCAAACTTATCTATACGTCCAACAATAAAATCTTCAGAAGCAACTCCTAAATCTATAAAACCTTTTTTATCTATATAAAACGGAAGTGTATCATTGCCGCTAGCAGCTTTAACAGTATAAAATGCGCCAAATACGTTTTTACCCCTTACCCAACCAGATTTCATAGGTTTAAATTTTACAACCCTAATCCCAGCCTTCTTGAGCGCTTTATCTAGAAACATTTTATATGTTTCAAATTTAGGTGCATCAAATCTCAAAAGGTCTTCAGACTCACCAATTTCTTCTTTTTTCTGTCTGTTTATTTTTTGACCTGCAGCTTTTGCAGCTTTATATGCCTTAGAACCTTTAGGCGATGATTTTTCACCTCTTTTCTTTTTTGCATTTATATTATGCCACAATCCTTTATTTTTCGCTTCATTAGCAAGACGAAGTGCGTTCTTTACTTTCTTGTCTTTAGATAAGCCCTTTTTAATCTTTTCAATTGCATCAATTGCACCTGTCATATTACCACCCATTACTAGTGCTATACTTATTGCTTGTCTTTGTATAGGTTTTAATTTTTTAAAAAATGGGCTAAGTCCTACATCTCTTAAAGAATATCCTTCATTCACACCTTTGTAGTTATCATCTACATAATTAAAGAATTCTTTCTTTTTGTCATCATCCAATTCAGCTGGTGATTTTACACCGAACTTAGCAAGCGCTGAATTAAAAAACTTTTGATATGCTTCTTTATCTTCTCTTATCTCATTTGCTTTTTTCATCATCTGCGCAATTTTCATAAGAGTA
>MDTB01233590.1_pt1 | contig 11812 bp, 14 predicted proteins | sample 811161 | NCBI WGS metagenome assembly MDTB01 (sample SAMN05326650, study PRJNA326480) | marine metagenome | isolation source: seawater | place: Mediterranean Sea | collected 2009
GCACATCTGGAGAGTCTCCCGCGTTAAGAGCCATTTGTTTAAATGGGGCCTTGCATGCTTCTATAATTATTAGCTTTCCGATATTTTGATCCTCATGCGAAACAGTGATTTCAACATCTTTACTGGCACGTAACAAAGCGGTTCCACCGCCGCCCACGATTCCCTTGTCTTGCGCAGAACGCACCGCCTCCAATGCATCTTCAATCCTGTGCTTTCTTTCAATCATCTCAACTTCGGTTGTACCACCGACTGATATGATAGCCACGCCAGATGAAAGTCTAACGATCCTTGATTGTAGTATTTCTGCTTCACCCATAGATTCAGTATCCTTAACTTGTTTCTTAAGTGCCTGAATCCTTTCATCAATTGCCGTGAAGTTTGACTTACCGCCTACAACGGTAGTAGTATACTTAGTGCTTTCGATGGCTCGTGCCATGCCCAAATCTGATAACTTAACATCTGCCAACTTTGTGCCACTTTCACGAGTAATAAATGTAGCGCCCACTGATATCGCCAAGTCATCCAACAAATAACGACGCTCTTCACCATAATATGGTGCCTTGATAGCAGCAATCTTTAGAGTACCACGCATGGCATTCATGATCATCGCAGCCAGTGCTTGACCTTCAATATCTTCAGCTACAATAATCAATGGTCGACCTTCACGCGCGACCATTTCCAAGAGTGGCAGGATTGGCTCAACTTGCGAGATCTTGTAATCGGTCACAAAGATAAGCGGCTCTTCATAGTTCATGGTGGCACGTCGTTCATCGGTGACGAATGCGGAGGCGCAATACCCTGAGTGAATCTTGAATCCTTCCGTAACATCAACAGATGTGTCAAGTGAACGAGACTCCTCAATTGTTATAGAGCCATCTTCGCCCACCCTATCAATAGCAAGAGTAACAAGATTTCCGATAGCACTATCGTTGTTGGCTGAAATAGTAGCGACGTGAGCGATATCTTCCGCACTAGTGACAGGGGTTGCCATTTCTTCAAGTTTGTTTGTAATTTCTTTAACAGTTGCATCTATTCCTCTCTTTAATTCAATAGGTGAAACACCAGTAGCAATGTATTTTTGTGACTCGTTTAAGATTGCACGAGCTAGTACAGTTGCAGTAGTTGTTCCATCGCCAGCAGTATTGTTAGTCTCAATAGCTGCCTGTTTGATAATTTGAGATCCAGCGTTTTCAAAAGGATCTTCTAGTGAAACAAAATGTGCAACAGTCACCCCATCTTTAGTGATGAAGGGCGGTCTTCCATTTTCCTGTAGAATCACGTTGCGGCCTCTTGGCCCCAGCGTCGATGCAACATTATCAGCTAATGTATTGACGCCTCTCAGAATTTTTTGTTGCAATGAAGATTTGTTATCAAATGCTCTGCTCATTAGTACCTCAAGTTATACCATATTATAGTTTATTATTACAAATTTGTCAAGTCTTTTATATAATAATATCAGCGATTCCGTGCTGAACTGCTTCCTCAGCGGAAAGATAAATATTGACTTTTTCATTCAACATCTTGGTCAACTTCTTTTTTGAAAGCTTGGTGTTTTCGACCAAGGCAGCAACATAATCATCTTGTAACTGTTGAATCGCTTCAATCTCGTTTGTCAAGTTTGGCAGAGCACCATAGCTGCCACCAACAACATTGTGAATCATGACCCGACAGTTTCTACCGATCTTTCGCTTTCCTTGGGTGCCCGCTGCGAGTATTAGGACTCCCGCGGACATAACCTTACCAAGACCAATAGTATGGATCTCTGTGGTTTCTTTGATAGTGTTCATCAGGTCATACAGTGCGAACATGTCGTCTGCGTTGCCACCGTATGTTGAAACGTAAAATTCAATTGGCTTCTTCTCTTGATCTTTTTTAAGATTCTTGTTTGTCTCATTCAAATAAATCATAGATTGACAAATCTCAGCGATTTTCTCCTGCTCAACGTCAGAAAATAGACCTAAAATTCTAAGTTCTGGATCGCCGCCACCGCCGAGGGCATCGGGATCTAAAAGAATAACCCTATCTGTTGAGGTTGGTGATTCAGAAAGCGCTTCTTGTAATTTTTTAATAATCTTGTCTAACATTGGTTATTTCCTTTATGATAAAAATGTTTGTGCGATATTTCTATTATCGTTTAAATATTGCATAGCTGAGTCCCAATCCTCAAACTGAATTATTGGTTTGAAGTAATCAGGATGTAGGGCAAGAATTATTGCGACACTACGCTCTTTAAATAGTTCCAAGTCTTGTTCATGTTCCCGTACAATTTTTTTATAAACTTCATCTTGCTCGGTAACGCCGCATTTTAACAACGCAATTAATTTTTGAGATTCAGCATAGCTGTATTCCTCAATGCATTTTACCAATATCGCTAATGAGACAACATGCATGACTTTAAGAAGGCGGACAGATATTCTAGATGACTTAAAAAAATAAAAAGTAAGACATGTCACATACCCAAATAAAAATGTTAGTAAGTGTAGAGCGTAATATTCTAAACCCATATAAATTCCAAAAAAATAACCATCGTTAGATGGTTATTATATCAAACAGAAAGATGTTTGTCAAACATTATTTATTCGCTAGGCGATTAAAGATACGTTCGGCAAGTGCATCAACCATTTCTTGTTTCTTGCTTTCCTGTTGAAGTCGGGTAGAAACTCTTTTCGCGACTTCATTGACGACTGCATCTTGATCCAGCTCGCCTTCCATGTAACGCATACCGGGCTCTTCTTCACCCATATCGTCCATTTCATCTTCGTCATCGAGTGCGGCTTCATCACCTAAGTCATCACCCCCTTCTAGGGAATCCACATCGTCACCCATGTCCATATCCATCTCAGCATCTGCAGCAGCATCGCCGTCATCCATTTCAACATCAACACCGATCATGTCAGCAAGCTGCTGAACAAGATCCATAAATTGTTCTTCTTTATCTCCACCCAAGTCGCCGGCATCGCCCATGTCCATATCCATGTCCATGTCAGCGGCAGGCTCAGGCTCCATGTCTACGTCCATATCCATGTCCATCTCCATGTCACCAGCGGGTGCAGGGTCAGCATCAGGGGCAGCATCATCAAGCCCCATCTCTTCCTCTTCTTCCTCTTCTTCATCAAGAAAAGCTTCTTCTTCATCAAGAGTGGGCGACCATTCTTGTAGTCTCGCATCACCAACGGGTGTCAAATTTGCAAGCTTCATGAAGCTGCGAATTTCAGCCTCGGTTAAAAGTGTTTTACGAGCCATGTGAATTCTCCTTAAAAATAAACTCAATCTTAAATAGTAGTCAACATTGATAAAAGACACAAAATGTTGTTCAATCAGCCAAATCAGACTTTCTCATTTTTAGAAGTGCCTTCTTCTCAATTTGTTTAACACGTGCAAAAGAAATACCCAGTCTTGCTGCTGTCTCTCTAAGAGTTAAGTTTCCGTTCTTAAATACAGTTATTAAGACACAGTTGAATTCATCTGGATAATCAATGAAATGACGGCATTCTTTTTTGTCACATTGTTTGTCTGTAACCATGCAGAGCTTCGCACAAGCTCTTAAACCATCACCTCTCATAATTCTGGAAACTCCTCTGCTATCAGGTCAAATACATCTTCAACCTCATTCTCGCTTAAGCTAAAATCTGCCAATTTTTCTTGACCAATTTTTAACAGCTTGCTGTTCTTATTAATCCTATTCTTGTTCAGCTTTTGTTTCTTGCTGGCATAATCTGAGATGAACGATACCATGTGCTCGTCATTGGCGTTTACTGCCTCTATTATAGCTTTAAAAAACTCTGATTGAGTTAGAGAGCTGTGTCTTAAGCGTATGATTAGCTGTGCGTGTTCGTGATCAGTCACATTGAATACAATTCTTTTGGTAATCTTGCCATAGTTGTTGGTTGTTTCAATCATTACCATTTCCTCGTATTAATGTGTGTTCGACTCTCCCCAAGTCCAGCACTAGTTTGACGAACAAACTTAGCTTTAGACTGTAATTCTTTAAGACTGCAGGCTCCGGTATACGAGAAGCCACTCCTTACACCCCTTTCAATATCTTCAAGGATTTTCGTAACAGTTCCACGGAAAGGTACCTGAGAAGACACGCCCTCAAATGATGAGTACTTGCCTCTCCAACTCATCTGCGCCTCTTTGCTGGCCATGCCACGATAAGCTTTGTATTTGAACCCATCAGCTCCCTCAAAAACATTACCCGGAGTTTCGGTTGTTCCCGACAAGAGCGAACCGCACATGACGGCATCAGCCCCTGCTGCTAGAGCCTTGACAATATCGCCTGAGTTTCTAATACCACCGTCAGCGATAATTGCCACATCACGATCAGTTTGCGCGCATTCAAAGATAGTTTGAAGGCCCGGTAAACCATGACCGGTCTGGATTCTTGTAGAACAGATGGAACCGCCGCCAATATTGCACCTAACAGAGTCAGCGCCCCAGTCAGCTAAATCATTGACACCTTGAAGAGTAGCCACATTGCCGGCCATGATGTGAAAATCAGACGTAAGGTTTCTAAGATTCTCTAACGCCTCTTTCATCATGATGTGATGACCATGTGCCACATCGACACACAAAAAGTCAACGCCGGCAGACAATAACGCTGTGGCTCTCTCCAAATAGTCACCGGATATGCCGATAGCAGCACCCAGTATTGGCGAAGTAGAGTTCACGCTATTTTCATAAGCGCTTACCACCTCAAGCACTTGTTCTTCAATACTATTATATCGATGGACAATCCCAGCACCACCGAGCTTGTATATAGAGGCAGCCATCTGCCCTCCGGTCACCGTGTCCATCGGTGATGACAATATGGGCAGGTCAAGTTTGATGCCGCGACCCAAGTCAGAGCCAATATCAATATCAGACCTAGACCTAATCTCAGAATATTGCGGCTGCAATAGGACATCATCATAGGTTAATGCGTCGTTGTTCAAGTTATTGCTCATCTTTCTTAGTTTCCCTCTTTTTTCGTGATGTCGCTCTTTTTTGCGCGCGTTTCATAGTTGCAGAATTATTTTCATCTATTGTAATCGCACCATCAACAGGCGTCGGTCTAGTGGCCGGTCGGTTTTCATTTATTTGAACGGGTGATGCGGGCTCAGCCTTGGGCACAAAGTGTGTCTGCAAAGAACCATATGCCTCTTCACACTCCGACAATGCTTTGGCGTGCCTTATGATCTCAGCCACATAATCAGTGTGCTCTGAAATTCCTGCTGGTGAGTTTATTAATATCTCAATAGCTCCATAATGTTCAAGTGCTTTACCCTGAAGTTGAAGCAGGGCGGCTTCTAAGTTTTTTAATGAGGGCATTTTAACTCCTTTCGCTCTCTGTTAGTTTATATCTTTCAATAAACGCATTTATATCGTCTTCATAGTACCAAGTATCATTGTCCGGCTTTTCTGGATTGGGCATCATTTTAATTTTAGTACGCTCTCCATCAGTGCGAACGAAACAGAGACTGGGTACGCCATCGAGGCCATATTTTGCCTCAATAATATCGCTGGCTTGATCTTCCAACATATTATAAACATAAAACAAAACATCTTCATGCTTGTCGGACACTCTCATATAAATGGGTGCTAATGCATGGCACATGTGACATGATTGGGAATAAAACTTAATCATTACTGAGTGATTGTCAGCCACTCCGCCATCCATAATTTTTTCTAGGTCAGACCTATTGATTCTTTGTGTTCTTGGCATTTTGAATTACCTCCTTTGCTTTATTGATACACTTTGGACAAAATAGCCTTACTACTTCCTGTTTGACTACAACCGACCATGATTTTACCATATCTTTATCAAGCTTGTCAAATGTCTCACTACAAGTGCTACATTGTTCCGGTAAGTTGCCAAACTGGGAAATTTTTTGCGAGAGTTTTTCGTTGACATCTTTATTGAGGTGTCTCTTCATGGCTCGCTTTTGTTTGCGATTCATCTGTTCATCGCTCCGAAAATCTGTTGTCTATTGCTGCCGTCAAAAACAACAACTGCGGACGGGAAGGGTGCCGAGTTATCACTACAGCCAAACTTCAACCTGCCTTTAACAAAATAAATCTCATCGGCCTTCATAACATACTGGTGCCAATACTTTGTATCTGTTCTGGCTGGTATGAGCATGACAGCTCGGGTACCCTCGGCGCGAGTTTCTTTGTAAGCCTTCTCAATCCACTTATCAATACCACGACCATACGGAGGGTTGATAAAGCTTGTAAAACCCTCCCAGCTTTTTGACAAACCATTTTCAGCTTCTGTAAAGAAGTTGGCACACTTAGTGTTGTGTGTGTCCGCGCATGGGTCAAGATCAAAAGGCCCAAAGCGCCAGTCAAGTTTGTTGAAAAAATCTTGTGGGGTTGCCCACTCTCCCGTCTTTGACGAAAACATTGTTAGTTGTGTACTTTTATTCATTTTTTATCCTTGTTGTTAGTTGGAAAGCCATCCTTGATCAAAAGATTGCCCATGTTGACATAATCCTCATTGATATCAAATGCTATCCATTTTAGTTTTCTTTGTTGACATTCAAATCCTTCGCTGCCGGTTCCAGAAAAAGGAATAACAACTCTAGAATCATCCTTGTTAATGCAAGCATCCAAAAGCTTCTGTGTCAACCTCAAAGGCTTCTGTGTAGGGTGTTTAACTACTTCTTTAGGGTCCATCGGCTTGGCCTGTTTGCTAGTATACAGTCTGTGCATCGATGGAGAATACACATAGCGCTCCGACATACCAGAGCCACCAGCCAACGACGGAAGTTTAATCACATCACGCGGCAGTGCTCCTTTTTCATTAAAGTTGTATGTTGTCTCAACGTTCTTGCCTTTCTTCTTACTGAAGCGGCCAGAGCCTGCGGGCCTCTTTCGCTTTCCATCCGAATAACCCTTAACAAAATTTTCAGTATATGGTTCTCTCACTTCATCCCTGTTGAAGATTCTCTCGCTCTTATCTTTCCAAACGCAGAGTATGGATTCGTGACTGCGTTGCCAAAAGTTTAACGAAGGTACAGTCTTATTAGTATAATGCCAGACAAGCCAACGGTAAGGTAAAGTCAACTCAACAGAAAGAAATGCCAGAATCTCACTAAACCCATAGATGTACATCGTTCCTGATGGAGCTAACACTCTTTCGCATTCAGTGAGCCATTCTTTACACCATGACACGTAGTCCTGTATCTCTCTGTTGGTCTTGTTGTTACCAAAGTCTTTACCGATATTATACGGCGGATCAACAATCAGACAATCAACAGAATCAGATTCAATTTGTGTAAGACCATCAATACAGTCAAGCAGATTAACTTGATTCCACTTCACTTAGACCACTCCTCAATTGGCCTAACGAAAGGCAAACTGATGAGCTTTTGAAATTTTCTATATCCTGCGACCATGTAATCGTCATTATCACTTTTACCGCCGCCTTGTTGATGAGCGAATATATTTTCAGTCCTGTTGCGGTTATTCATATAATGCGCAAAATCACTTTTTGTCATGAAAAACATACGGAGTTGATCGGGCAAAGGACTTTTGCGTTCCCACAACATGTTTTGGTTTGAACTCTCTGGGTTTATACCACAAAAAATAAATCTTTCCCAGTTTTTTTCTATAGCAATATGATTGAATGTAAACTCATCCGGTACAATCATTTTGCGCCCTTCATATAAGCCTTTTCGTCTTATCTTAGGCGAGTGCGCAAGGCCGAATTTGATTTCAGTTGTGAAATCGCTAATAATTCTATCATGGCCCGAATCCGTAGGCGGCTGAACCTTGCAGCCAAGGACAAGGTGCATGTATTTTTCCACAAATGCCTCGCCAAGTACACCTTTATTTTTTGTGCTTAGGCTTTCATAACCTTCAAAATGCGCTCCTTCCCAATTATTAGACTGGTTGTCTTTAATAATATTTGTCAACTCGCGATCTTCAAATAGAACATCAATCACTGTTCTTCTCCAACATCTGAGATAATTCCAAAATTTTCTACCACTTCATCAATGTTTACCTTGCCCTTGAAAAGACGGTAAGCCTTAACTGCTGCTCGGATTTCATCCGTATCTAGCCAGCCATTGTTTCTAAACTCAGCGCGTAGTTCACGCTTTTGTTCTTGATAGGGTTCAATGCAATCTTCGATTGCCTTTAAGGAGCGAATATACTCCTTAACATATTGTTGTTTTTGTTCACTTGTAGCCATAAGGCCCTCCTTTATTACAATAATAATATAGCAGGATTGAAGAGTGCTGTCAAGTCTTTATTCTACGTGAACTTTAAAAACTTGATAAATAAAATTACGCATTAAACGCTCTCTATCTTCTTCGGTCTCACACTCAGCGTATTTGTAGTTATACGTTCCCTTCTCTTGGCTGATCTGCGAATCAATCTCATGTATTTTCGACTTCATCCATCTGGTCTGTTGCTTGTAATTTTTAGGAGTCCTAACTCCAAACCGCTCCGATAAGTCTAAGAGAAAATAATATCTTTCCTCTTTCAAAGCCTTTTGGGCTTCTTTAAAAAGCTCAAGCCTTTCTTCCTTTTCGTCGTCTGACAAATTCTGTAAACGATCAGGATGAAGATATAAGGCTATCTGCTTAAAAAGTTTGGCGAAGGCATCCGACAGTTCTCTGCCATCTTTGACTAGGACCTCATCGTCGGTTACCGGGTCGGGAGTATCGTGGTAAACTACAAGCGCACCAGTCTCATCAATCTCGGTATCTGGCAGACTTAAACGCTCTTGCTGTTGTTGACCGATTTTGAGAGATTGGGCGGCTAAAAGATTCTTGTTTAGGTCAACCAAATCTACTTCTTTTTTTCTGCAATATTCTTCAAGGTACATTTGAAACTCTTGAGCATGTGACTCGTTAATATCTTCAATGAACTCAAGCTCGCTATGCTTAAACCTGAGTTCATTTAAAGTTCTTTTCCATTTTAGCAGATTGGAAGCTCGCACGACATTTACCTCGTGCTGTAATTAGCTTAACCAAGTAGTTTAAATGTCTTTCCTACAGCATAAGTTGAGAAACCCCACTGCTCGTCATACTTTAACTTGGCCATATATGGCCTGTTAGTGAAAATCTTATCTTTTTCAGGTTTGATGCCCCAACACCTAATCTTCTCTGTCTCGTTATTGGAGTCAATCACCTCAACAATCCAATAGTTCTTGCCGTTCTTGGTTTTCTTGGGAACAATCTTGCGGGGGATGAACCAACATACACATAAATCTTGATCAAATTCAGAGATTGGAGGGATGTATTTTTCACGTAGACGGCTGATAGTCTCACTGCTAATGACCAAGTTCATAGGGAAAACACCTGTCAATTCTGTCTTGAAGTGGATAATCTCTTCCTCTGTGAAATCTCCCTCTTTGCCATAGGCTTCAATGTTTTCAGCAAACTTCTTTTTGTTCTTCGGCCTGTCAACAACTGCTGCGGACCAGAAGTGCTTGCGGCCAGTGAACCTATCATCAACCAAGTTATCCATTGCCCCCGCACGACACAATGCATCTAGTGCCTTCTTGTTAAGTTTTGAATACGTTATCTCTTCACGAAACAGCAAGTCTTCAATATTATTGAAAGGACGATGATCAAGGATCTGTTCAAGCGCGGACTCTCCGAAGCCCTTGATTGATGTCAACGGTTGAATAAGTGTTGTGTTGTCTGCAGCGATCTCCCACACCCGGCCAGACTTATTAACATCAACGGGCGCAATTGAATATCCTAAAGACTTAGCAATATTGATCGCCTTCTCCTTGCGAGTCTCTGGTTCTTTGTCCAGAAATGCAGCGATCCACTCTGCTTCATAGTAGTTCAAAAGCCAAGCACATTGATAAGAGATCACACTGTAAGAAACAGCATGCGACTTGTTGAAGCCATAGCCTGAGAAGTATTCGAACTTATCCCAGAGAGCTTGTGCCTCATCGCGATTAATGTTGTTTGCCACACAGCCAGTGATGAACTTATCATGTAGTCTGCCCTTAACGCTGTTCTTACCAGTGCCCTTCTTAGTCAGCACCTTGCGAAGCATGTTGCCCTCATCCAGCGTGAGGCCACCTAACTTGTGAGCCAACAAAGCGATTTGCTCTTGAAAGATAAGGAACCCAAAAGTCTCTTCAGTAATTTCACGGGCATCTTCGGACAAGTAGCCAATGCGGTGCGGGTGATTCTTAGCATCCACATAGTCAGTATCCACACCTGCCGACAAAGGTCCGGGTCGGAAGATAGAAGTGATTGCCGAAACGTCAATAATATTACGTGGCTTAACTCTTGTACAGAATCCCTGAGCGCCTGACTCTGTGAACTGGAAGACTCCCGCCCACTTGCCAGCATGGAATACGTTTTCATAAACATTCTGGTCATTTAAGTCAATAACGTCTGGGTGAAGATGTGTGTCATAATATTCCTTTACTTGAGCAAATGTTGGATTCTCAACACCGCGGTACCGACGAAGAATATGTTGAATACAGACCTCCATCATTTTGAGGGTAGAGAGCCCGAGCAGATCAAACTTAATAAAGCCCATAGGCTCAAGATGACGAACGTTTTGACCTTCAGCCCAAGGAGTCTGACGAACACCACCTGAGTTGATTAACGGCATGCTCTTATCTAAGTCTTCAGCGATCACAACGCCGCCGGCATGTCTTGAACAGGAGCGGACCTGACCCACCAATCCTTCAACGTGTGTCTTAACTTGTGGGTATTTGTTTAAGTAGGTTGCTAAGGTTGGTGAAAACTCCATAACCTCTTCCCACGTTGGCACATATACTCCCGCTTTAATTCCATGCTTACGTTTTGCATCTGGAGTAGCCTCACGAATCATGATAGACGTAACCGTATTGGCCTCTGTGAAAGGGATATTATAAAGCTTTGAGATGTCCTTAATCAAAGACTTAAGTTGCAAGGTGTTCCAGTTAGAAATCGGGGCAACCATGTTCTCGCCCCACATCTCCACGAGCCTTTCCTTTAGAATCATCGGATCCGATACATCGTAATCAATATCTGGGTAGTCCGTTGCGTCAGAGCGTAAGAAACGAGAGAATAGTAGTCCATGCTTGATTGGATCAATCTGTGTGATACCGAGCGCATAGGCCACCAGCGAACCTGCAGCAGAACCGCGGCCGGGGCCGGCCAGCATCATATCATCGGTTACGTCAACAATAGCCTTCATCGTTAAGAAATATTTTGAGAAGCCGCGGTCATCAATGACATTGAGTTCACGACGTAGACGGTCAGTATATTCTTTGTTAGTGTGCATGCCGCGATCTTTTAAGCCCTCCAAGGAAAAATTAACCAGTGCCTGAGTAGCCGTAAAGCCGGCAGGAACAACGAATTCTGGCAATCGTACTGTGTTATCAGGCAAAAACTTTTCGATGCGTTCAAAGGCAATGCGATGTGTCTCTTCAATACTCTTTAGGACTACCTCATCATCGTAATCAAATCCTTGTTCTTGGGAGTATTGTTTATAGCTCTTCCAGATTTGATCTCCGTTCTTCGGGTACAATTCGTAGCCAATCTCTTCAACACCATCAGGCAACTCAGACTCTCCTTCTGCCCAAGATGGAGTACCTTTGCCAAGCCAGCCAAGACGTTTGTAAAGCTCACGGTCCTTCCAAGCATCAGGGTTTGGATAATGACTGTCAGCAGTGGTGACTAAGGAAACATCAAACTCTTTTGCAACTTGGATTACATATTGATTGAGTTCATGTTGTTCTTTAATGTTGTTCCATTGGATCTCGGCATACCAGCGATCACCGAAAATATCAACCATACGTCTTGTTGATTCACGCATGGCTTCGAGTACTGCTTCAGAACCCTCTTCGCGGTTTTCCCAGTAGTTA
>MDTB01015130.1_pt1 | contig 11810 bp, 8 predicted proteins | sample 811161 | NCBI WGS metagenome assembly MDTB01 (sample SAMN05326650, study PRJNA326480) | marine metagenome | isolation source: seawater | place: Mediterranean Sea | collected 2009
TTTCTCAACCGTTAAGTTAAATGTTCGCAACTGTTCGTTGACAAAAGTACATATAAAAAACCTACGGTTTAATTATTCTTTTTTCAATTGAAAATAATTGACACACAAAAAACACACAAGTTTATTTTTTTCTTATCAGATTTAGAACGTGAAAAAAGTATTTTACCTGATGCAATAATAAACTTATCTAATAAGCCAAAAAATTTATAAATTAGTTTGTCAATCATTGATATAAAAGCCACTTCATAAGTTATTTTGTTAAAAAGATTAAAATTTAAGATCTATTCCTAGACCAGGTTTAGCATTTAGAACTAGTTTTCCTTTGTTAACTTTTAAATTGTTTTTAAATATATCGTCTCTTATGGAATTTTCTGTAACATCAAACTCTAAAAGCATATTTGAAAGACCTGAAATTAAATGAGCAGATGCAAAAAGACCTATACCAGAACCTAAATAATGTGGTGTTAAATATCTTATGTTTATTTTATTTTTCTTATAAATATTAAGAAAACTACTTATACCTCCGTACTTTGTTATGTCAGGTTGATAAAAATCAAAACATTTATTAATTAAATATTTTCTAACTTCATTTTGTCCATAATGATTTTCACCTGCCGCAATAAGAGTATTTGTTTTTTTTTTTAAAGTTTTCCATTTTGAAACATGACAATTTGCAATAATAGGTTCTTCCACCCAATACAATTTTTGAATTTTTTCTAATTTATTTATTCTTTGTATTGCCTCTTTAAGACTCCATGCTTGATTGGCATCGATCATTACATTGTTAAATTTAAGTTTAGATATTATTTTTAAAAAATTTAAATCCTCTTCTTCACTGAAACCTACTTTAATTTTAATATTGTATAAGTTAAATTTTTTAATTTTTGAATAAAATTTGTGAAAATTATTTTTGGTCAACCCACTTGCATACAATGGAATATTTTTTTTAGGATTAATATATAGGATATTTCTTAATGGTTTCATTTTAGATTTTGCAAACATATCCCAAACAGCTATATCAATTGCTGCAATACAATGATTAATCGGCCCAAAATCACCAGATTGAATTTTAATCCTTTTAGTTTTTTCTTTTAAATATGTGTATAATTTTATTGGATTATCAAATTCATAATTTTTAATTAGAGGTCCAAAGATATTTTTTATGTATTTATTTCTATATGCCGCTGAAAAATTAGGCCAATTACAAAAGCCTTCACCATAACCTACTATACCGTTATTATCGATTACTTTAACAAAAAAACCTGAACGAAAATTTTGAACTCCAAAAGAATTTTTTCTGGGTATTTTTAATTTTTTTTTAACAATAATGGAATTAATTTTAACTATCTTCATTTTTATTCTTAAAGAAAAAATAATATATTAGTGAAACTAATGTTATTACTGAGATTGTTAATGTAATAGTGCTTTCAAAAATTTTTAAAGGATTGTCAGAAAATAAAATAATAACTCTTTCCATGTCCTCATCAATTTGTCTACCTAGAAAAAGACCAATCATAAAACTTAAGGGTGTAAATTCGAATTTTCTTAAATACCATCCAATAATTCCAAAAATAAACAAAATAAATATATCAAAAATAGAATTTCTGTAGGCAAATGACCCTACTGACATTAAAATTATTAAGAAAGGAACTAAGATATACGATTTCACTTTTACAATTTTTCCAACATAGAATGCAACATAGGTTGCAAAAAATCCTAAGAAAATCATTTGAAATATGTTTCCAACAATAAGTCCATAGACTAAAGGACCGTTATCTCTAAACAAACCAGTGCCTGGCACAAGACCGTGTAACATAAATCCACCTAGGATAACCGCTGTTGATGCGCTTCCTGGTATACCTAGCGAGAGTAGGATTGCCATAGCTCCACCTTCTGATGCATTATTGGCACTTTCTGCAGATATAATACCATCTGGCTCTCCTTGACCAAATTTTTTTTTGTTTTTAGAGAATTTTTTTGCCAAGGAATAACTTGACAAAGAAGCAATAGTTGCTCCTGCTGCAGGTAAAACACCAACAAAAATTCCAACTACACTTCCGGTAAGCCATATTTTAAATCTTTTTATAGACTCAATTATTCCTTTAAAAAGATCCTCTATTTTATTTTTTTTATTAATATTGCCATCTGATATAGATTTTCTGTTAACTAAGGACAGTAACTCAGGAATTGCAAACATGCCTATAATACAAATAATTAAAGGTAAACCATCCTCTAGCTCGGCAAAACCAAAAGTTCCTCTAGCAACACCAGTGGATACGCTAGTACCAATATTTGAAACCAAAACTCCAAATATACCAGCAAATATTGATCTACTAAGATATTTACCTTGTAGAATTCCAATAAATACGATCACAAATATAGTTAAAGCTAGCATTTCTGAGGATCCAAATTTAAGTGCAACCCATGTCATTGGTTGAATAGCAAAAAGAAGAACAATATAAGATAACATTCCACCTATTACTGATGATGAAATTTGAAATCCTAAAGCTTGATTATGCAGACCTTTTCTTGTCATTGGATAACCATCAAATGTTGTGGCTACAGCACCTGGTGTACCAGGTGTATTAATTAATATAGCTAAAATTCCTCCACCAGTTAAACTTCCAGTATATACTGATGTCATCAGTATTAGTGCTGTCAATGCATCTAAAGATAAAGTTAACGGTAAAATAATTGCTAAACCTAATGCAGCTGTCATTCCAGGGATTACACCAATTATTAGGCCGAGTATCATACCAAAAAAAATTGCCAATGGTATTTTCCATGAAAACAGAAGGTTTATTCCGTCAAAAAGGTCTATAAAATTTACCATAATGGCAGTGGTATTTTTAAAAGTTTACTAAAAAAAAAATAAATAATTATTAATGAAAATATCGATGGGAGAATAGTTAATTTACTTTTTGAACCTAATAAATAACTTAAGACTAAATAAAAAAAAAATGTTGGAAGCAAATATCCGAAATATTTAAGTGTTATAAAATAAATTAAAACACTGACTAAAAAATAAATTTTTTTTTTTTCAAATAATTCACTTGATATTCTTAAATTTTTGATAAAAGTTTGTAAAATAGTAAAAATTGAAAAAATAATTAATAAAAAAAAAAGAGGTTTTATTAATAGAACACTTTCAGGTCCATCCTCAATAATAATTGTACTATATAAAAAATAATATGCCCATATACAAACAAGAATAATAAAAATATTAAATTCATTGAATATTTTTTTTATATAAAACATTTTTTAAAAGAGGGAGGTATTCAAACCCCCCTCTAAATATTGTAAAAATTTACTAATAATTGTTCATTATTTCGGTAAATTCTTTATCAATTTTTCTATATAATTTATTTGATTTCCTTGGCCCTAACCATTCTCTACCCACTTTTGTTTTGTCTGCAAAAGTAATAAAATCTTTGTTTGATTTTGTAGTTTTTTTGTAGGCATTTACAATTTTTTTATACCTGTCAGGATAGTTTTTTTTAACATCTTTGTGAACAGCATGAAACCTATACGCTCCACCATAAGGAACTTTTACTTTATATCCATATTTTTTAAGTAATTTATTGATTGGCTCTGCACTTTCCCAGCCTGGAACTTCTCCATCCATAAATGCACCAAGCACAACAGATTGATCTTTTGCTTTTAAGGCTCCACCTGATCCAGCTGCAGTCATATTAACTTCACCAGCAATAAATGCTTTTCTAGTTTTTCCACCACCTTTATAAGGAACAATTTTGATGTCAAGACCCAACTCTTTGAAAAGTACTCTAGATAAAACTGGACCAACGGAACCTTTTCCACTTGATCCAAAAGTATATTTTCCTGGGTTTGCTTTTACAGCTTTAATCATATCATCAATATTTTTCCAACCAGTGTCTTTTCTTGCTATTATAATTGCAGGATCAATCCACTGTATATTAATTATATCAAGATCCTCAGTATTAAAAATTGAAGGATCTTTAAATTTTACATAAGTAGTTGCTGGAGCAAAAGCTGTAAGAATTGTATAACCATCCCGAGGTTCTGCTAAAAACTTTTTAAGACCAATTTTTCCTCCTGCACCTTTGTGGTTCTCAACAACAACTGTTTTACCAAATTCAGTAGGTAAAAATTTTTGTAGAGATCTAGCTGTACGGTCAACACCTCCACCAGCACCATAATTTACTATAACTTTAATTTCTTTCTCTGGAAAATCAGCAAAAACTTGACTTATTGAACCAAAAAAAGAAAAAAATACAATCAAAACTAATTTTGAAATTTTTTTCACGCTTTTCTCCTAATGTTAATTTTTGTTTTTTGTTGAAGATACACAAAAAAATGAGAAAATTAAATAGTTAAATCAATTGTTTAAGATTAAAATTAAATCTTATTAAATGATAAACATCATAAGTGCATGAGACAAAAAAATAAAAAACTGCCTATAAATCAAGTTAAAAATATATTTTCAAACAAAAATATTTATAAAAGTTACTTGCTTGTTGAAAAAGAATTTGCCTTAGCACAAGGTGAATTAAATATAATTCCAAAAAAAGCATCTATAGAGATAAGTAAAAAATGTAACATTAAATATTTTAACATTAAATCTATAGAAAAAGACACTAAGAAAAGTAATGCGCCTATAGCTTCACTTGTAAAATTTATAAGCAAGATTTGCTCCAAGGATACACAAAAATATATTCATTTTGGAGCTACAACGCACAATATTATGCATGGTGGATTAACATTACTTTTAAGAAATTCTCATATTCAATCAATGTATAGGCTCTCTGATTGTTTGAAAAATTTATCTCTTTTATCAAAAAAATTTTCGAATGTTAATATGATAGCTAGAACTAATGGTCAACATGCAATGCCTATAACATTTGGTTTCAAAATTTCAGAATGGTCAGAAATAATTTTAAGATTTGAACAAAGGTATTATGAAATTGAAAAAAGATTATTTATTTTAATTTTTGGTGGCGCTGTAGGAGCAATGCATTCATTTAAAGATAAAGGAAAAAAATTGTATTATAATTTAAGTAAAAAATTAAACTTAAAGACGATTGATGTACCAACTAGAGTAATTGTAGATAATATAGCTGAATATTTACTCCTTTGTAGTCATCTAGGATCTGCTTTAGAAAATATTGGAAAAGAATTGAGTTTTTACATGCGTGAAGAAATTGGTGAAATTGCTGAAAATTACAATAAGAATATAATTGGAAGTTCATCTATGCCACATAAATTAAATCCCAAAAATGTTTATACTTTTATTTCTAAAGCTAGAGAAATGAAAAGTTATTCAATAAATGGCTTGGGTATGATGGATATACAAAACGAAGGTGATTTAGGATCTCAATATTTCCAATTAAGTGTAATTAAAGAAATTTCTCCAAAATTAAATATATTACTAGAGGAATTTTGTAAGTTATTAAAAAATTTGAAAGTTAAACCAAACAAAATGAAACAAAATCTCGAAATTTCAAATAATTTAGGTCATTCTGAAAATATTACCATGTTTATTACCCCAATAATTGGAAAACAAAAAGCTTACAAAATAATCAATACTATTTCTAAAAATATAAAGAAAAAAAATATTAATTTTGAAGATCTTATTTTGAAAGATAAAAACTTAAAAAAAATTATATCCAAAAAAGAGATTAAAAAACTAATAAGTACAAATTCAAATATCGGTAATAGTTTGAAAGTGTCAAATAAAGTATCTAAAATTACACTTAACAGAGCTATAAAATTATATTCAAGAATTCAAGAGATGGATCAGATTTTAATATTATAGTTTTATCTCTATTTTTAGATTTAAAAATAATGCACAAATGGCGCGCCCTGGAGGATTCGAACCTCCGACCCTCGGTTTAGAAAACCGATGCTCTATCCAGCTGAGCTAAGGGCGCAGCTAAATGATACATATACAATAATTATCTAATTTTTAAAAAGAAATTTTTTTATAAGAAGTAAAATTGTTAATAACTCAATTCTTCCCACAATCATAAAGAAAATAAGACAGTATTTAGTCAAAAAATCAAGATCATTAAAATTAAAATTTTCTAGACCATAAATTGAAGAATTAACAGTATTCATTAGAGTTAAAATAGATAATTTAAATGAACTAATAAAATCTATACCACTTAAGCTTAACAATGAAGCTAAAATAAATAAAGATATAATAAATATTATTACTGATAAAAAGTATTTATTAATCTCATCAAGATTAAAATTGATCTTAGTAAAAATAAGTTTATTCATAAACACATTTTTTGGTCTACTAAATGATAGAATTTGATTTAAAGAAAATTTTAAAAGCGAATAAATTTTTATGAATCTTAAACCTGAGCTGGTTGAAAAAAAAGACCCACCTATAATTACTAATATTAAATAAACGAAATTTAGATTTGATTGTTGAGTATTTAATGAAAAACCAATATTTGATATACTAGTAGTAACAGCTAATAAATTATACGAAAAGTTATAATTAAAACTAAAAAAAAGAAAAAAAACTGTTATTACGGCTATTAGATATATTACTAAGTGTAAATCTTCATAAAAAAAATTTATATTTTTTTTTTTTGAAAACAATAAATTGTAAATAAAAAACAAACTAAAAAAAGATAAAAGCATCAATATTGATATGATTATAACTTGAGAATTATCTTTTATAATATTAGATAAATCATTCACTGGTAAAAATCCACCTGATGAAATTATTGTTAAAGCAAGATTTAATGAGTCAAATGTTCTTATTGAAAACAGATTGAGTAATATAAATATAACAACAGTTAAACAAGAATATAGTATAAAAATTTTAGTTGCTTGTTTAAAACTTTCTGAACTATTAAAAGATGTAAAATTAGTTAACGTTTTTTTGAAACTTTCATCGTAGATATCTATTAGATAGATAATTGAAAATAAAAAATATAAACCTCCTATCCACTGTATAGATGATCGCCAAAGTATTAAACTTTGATCTATAAGTTTAATATTTTCAAATATGGTAAAACCGGTAGATGTAAAACCAGAAATTGACTCAAAAAAAGAATTTAAAAATGTTAAATTGTAAATACTCAAATAAAATGGAATTGATAAGATTAGAGGAATTAAGAGATAACCCAAAAATATAGTTAATATTTTTTCAAAAATATTTGATTTTTTATTTTCCTTTCCAAATCTAAAAAAAATTAAAAAGACAATGATAGAGGATACTAAAGTGAAATAATATGTATCTAGATTTAAATAAAGATTAAAATAATATGAATATATAATATTAAAAAAAGATAAGACTGAAACAATACCAAAAAAAAAAACTTAAATATTTAATCTGTAATCCAAACATTCAATTATACAGAACTTAATCTGAAAAGATTTTCAACAACCGGTATAGTATCTTTTTTAACAATCAAAACTACTTTATCATCATTTTGAAATATAAAGTTTGATTTTGGAATAATTACTTTTTTATCTCTCAAGACAGCTCCTATTCTTATTTGATCTGGTAAATTCGTATTTTTTAATTCTTTATTGACCAATTCAGATGTTTCAATAATCTCAGCTTCTATAACTTCATATTCACCATTAGATATAGTGTAGGCATCCTCTATTGTACCTTTGTGAACATGTTTTAAAATACTTGAAACTGTATTCATTCTTGGGTCTATTAAATCATCAATTTTAAGAGAAGATTGTAATAGAGAATAATTAGGTTTATTAACTAATGCCATTGTTCTTTTATTCTCAATATTCTTTTGATCCTTAACAAATTTTTCAACAAGAACACTCACCATCAAATTATCTTCATCGTCATTTGTCAATGCAAGAACAGTCTCTGCCTCATCTAGATTGGCTTCAGATAAAACTTCCTCATCTAACCCGTCACCATTTATAACAATTGTGTTATTTAATTCATTGGCTATAAATTCTGCACGAGATTTTTGTTTTTCAACAATTTTTACTCTTACACCTTCCAGAGTTTCCTCAATATTTTTTGCAAGGTTGTAACCTATATTGCCACCTCCAATTATTAAAATTTTTTTGGATATTTTTTCTGAATGTCCAAAAGCTTCTAATGTTTCTGGCATCTGTGACGAGTTAATAATTACATAAATTTTGTCATTTTCTTGTATAGCATCATTTTTTTTTGGAATAAAAGATTTATCACCTCTAATAATAGCAATAATATTTGCGTCTAGACTTGGAAATTTTTTAGTCAGTTCATTTAATTTTAAACCTATTAATTTACAATTATTTTGTATTAATATTTCAAGTAATTTAATTTGACTATCAGCAAACGGCACACTATCAAGCGCACCCGGGGCCTCTAATTTTCTTTGAATTGACTTTGCAATCTCAATTTCGGGCGAAATTATAACGTCAATTGGTAAATTTTCTTTATTGTAAACTCTTGTAAATTTTGGATTTAGATAATCTTGAGACCTAATTCTAGCAATTTTTTTTTGGATATTAAATACTGAGAATGCAATTTGACAAATTAACATGTTAATTTCATCATTTTTCGTTACAGCGATTATCATATCTGTCTCTGTTGCATTGGCTTTTTCCAATATTGATGGATAGGTTGCTTTTCCAACAATTGCCTTAACATCTAAAGTGTCATTGATTTTCTGTATATCTTCACTTGATTGATCAATAACAGTAATAGAGTGACCTTGCTCACTTAACAATTTAGCTATAGTAAAACCTACTCTTCCAGCACCACAAATTATAATATTCATATTAGTTAAATTCTTTTATACCCAGACCTTTGAGTTTTCTGTGAAGAGCACTTCTTTCCATTCCAACAAAAGTAGCTGTTTTAGATATATTCCCTTTAAATTTCTTAAGTTGTATAGTTAAATATTCTTTTTCAAATTTTTCTCTAGCCACTTTTAATGGTACAGACAAGTTATTTTCATTAATTTTACCAATACCATCATTACTTTTTAGTGACTCTTTAATTATGTTTGAAATTTTATCTTGAGTATTTGGTTGAAGTATCCAAATTCTTTCAATCAAATTTCGCAATTCTCTTACATTACCATGCCAATCATAATTTAAAATATAACTGTTATTTTGATCAATATCCAACATTTTAATTTTATAACTTTCAGATATTTGTTTTGAAAAATAATTGATTAAAAGTGGGATGTCTGAAATTCTTTCGTTTAAAGGTTTAATATTGATCTCAAAAACATTTAATCTATGAAATAAATCTTCTCTAAAATTTCCATACTCAATTTCCTTTTTTAAATCTTTACTTGATGAACAAATTAATCTCACATCGACGTTAATATCATTATTTCCATTAACTCTTTTGAATTTTTGATCTGTTAAAACTCTTAAAATTTTTGACTGGATATCCAAAGGGATTTCTGAAACCTGATCTACTAGTAAAGTTCCCTTATTTGCTTTTTCTAATGCCCCATAAGAAATAGAACCATCAATTTTTTCTTCACCAAATAATTCAAGTTCATATTTATTATTATCTAATAAAGCTCCGTTTATAATAACAAATGGATTATCTTTTCTTTTAGATTTTTTATGGATTTTTCGTGCAACTAATTCTTTGCCTGATCCTGAAGGACCGTTTATAAAGACTCTACTTTCTGTAATTGAAATTTTTTCAATTTGATCTCTTATATTAGACATGTTCTTACTATCACCAATTAAATCATATGAAGAAAAAAGTTTATTCTCATATTCTTTATTCTGATTTTTCAAATTTAAATTTTCTACTGCTCTATTAATAAAATTTAATAATCTTGCACGATCGAAGGGTTTTTCTACAAATTCAAATGCTCCATGTTTTAATGAATTAATAGCCATTTCAATATTTGCATGTCCAGAAATCATAATAACTGGCACATTATTATTTTTAGACTTGATATGTGTTAGAAGTTGTATTCCATCATTATCGCCTTTATCTAATTTTACGTCAAGAATAGCAACGTCTGGCATTTTTTTATCAATTTCACTGAGTGCTTGATTATAGTTTGCTGCGACTCTAGTTTTATATCCAGCATCCATTATCAATTCATTCAGGATATTTCTAATATCTGAATTATCATCAACAATTAAAATTTCTACGCTCATTTAGTAAATATAATTTTTATTTTGGCTCCATCAGGTATTGAAACAAAATTTAATTTTCCATTATGATCATTAATAATCTTATTGACAATCGAAAGACCTAATCCCGTGCCATTTTTTTTGGTTGTAACATATGGTTTTAAAATTTCATTGAGATTATTTGAAAAATTTCCAAATCCTAATCCATTGTCTGTTATTATAATGTATATTTGATTACTTTTCTCGTAAATTTCAATATTAATAATTTTGTCAAAATTACGTGTTTTTTCAGCTTTTTGTTGAATACTTTCAATTGAGTTTTTGATTAAATTAAAAATTACTCTATTTATTTGTTCCTTATCGCTTTCAAGTAAAACTCTAATTTTAGAAGAAATTAAATTTATCTTTATGGATTTATCAATTGTTGAGAGTAATTTTATATTATCTTCTATTAATAAGCTTAAGTCATTTTTTTTTAGAATTGGTTTTGGCATCCTCGCAAAATCTGAAAATTCGTTAACTAAATTTCCTATTTGCTTAATTTGATTATTAATTATTTTTAAATTCTCGTCAAAATTTTGTTTTTCATTTTGATTAATTTGTTTTAAATATTTTTCCTTAATTCTATCAATGGATAATTGAATTGGAGTAAGAGGATTTTTAATTTCATGGGCCAATTTTCTTGCAAGACTCTCCCATGCCTCATGGCGTTCATTAATTATTAATTTATCTTGTTGATTTTTTAAACGGTTAATCATTGAGTTAAAATTTTTATTCAATTTTTCTAAGTCTTTGTCAGTTTTAATTTCAGGAACTTTTGTGTTTAAATCACCTTCGCCAATAGCTGTGGAAGCTAATATCAAATTATTAATTGATCTAAAAAATCTTGAAGAAAATCTTATTGCTATAGTTATAGATATAAAAAGTAATAGAGTTACAATAATTAAGTAAATTATCGCAAATGATATTTTAATACCCGTGCTTCTTTCTTCAACTGTATAATAAAAATTAATAGCCTCTTGAGACTCATTCAAATACTTGGAAATATCTCTATCAAGATATTTTACAACATATAAAAATCTATTATCAAATGCTTGAAGTCTTATTATAGCTGCAGAAATATTTTGTGGAGCATTAATAATCTTTAACGGTCTATCATCATCTAAAATAAGTTTTAAAGCACCTTCTAATGGTGGCATATATTTTGTTAAATCATCTAAATTTGTAAATAACAATTTTTTATTTTGATCAATTATATGTATTTCATCGATATCTCTAATTAATTTTTGTGTTTTTAGAAATCTTTCATACTCTTTATAATTATCATTAAGAAACTTAGCACTTTTATTTGTATCAAAAGCAATTAAAATTATATCTGACTCAATTTTATTTCTAACTTCTTCAACATAACTTTTAGCAAGTTCATAAGAATTATTTACTACTGTGGTAACTTTTTTATCAAAATATTTCTCAAGGGCAAACGAAAATAAAAAAAGAGAAAAAATTGAAATTAAAATCGATGGGATTAAAGTAAAAAGAGAGAAATAAGTAATGTATCGTTTATTCGATTTAAGGCCATCTTTATCAATGTCGATTTTAATTGATTTTTTTACCTCAAAAAAAATAAATATAAATAATAGTAATAATAATAATATGTTAGTTATTAATAAAAATTGTAAATTATTTTGATTTAATTCAACAAAACTTCTATCTATGAATGTTAAAAATGTTAAAAA
>MDTB01018887.1_pt1 | contig 11809 bp, 9 predicted proteins | sample 811161 | NCBI WGS metagenome assembly MDTB01 (sample SAMN05326650, study PRJNA326480) | marine metagenome | isolation source: seawater | place: Mediterranean Sea | collected 2009
ATTAGTTAAAACAGCTGGTAACTATTTTAATCAGCCATTTTGACTAAAGATAGTGTAGAGCAAACTGCCGAGATTTTGATGAATATTGGTCCACGGGCTAAAATGCTATCTCAAGCGAGCCTATCTGATGAAGCGATGCAAAAAATACGAGAAAAATAGAAGAATTGTGCAAGGCAAGACTAAATGGCGGGGAGATGAGTTATGCTGCTTGTCTGAACTTTACTTCAGCAACCAGATAAGTCAGATGTAGGGTTAGTAATTTCCAGTGATGTGCAACATTAGGTTGAATAATCTTGAGTTATTTAGCAAGACCGTTTTAGTCATTGTGGAGTTTGTTTTTTAATAAAGTCAATGCACAAGCACCAATGCACATCTCACCGTTCGTACTTTCAATAGGTTACGTATTGGTGAGTCACTGTCAACAGGCACGATATGTACATCAGTTTGTACATCAGTCAGAAATCTGGGCCTGTCGATTGGGTATAAACGCTGCACACCGTTCGGCCTGCTTTGCTGTTAAACCCGTCTTGAACTTTTCTGACAATATCTGCCGTTGAACCAGCTTGTATTTGACAGTTTAAGGGTCATTGACAGCATTTAACATTGTTTTTTATCCTAATACTAAGAATTTTTTGCTTTCTCAAAACGTCAAATGAGGTTCAATTATATTATGGGAAAAATCATACGAGCCCAGATCGTTTTAGTGCTATGCAAAAGGCTTTTTACCAATGTTATACGTTTTTTTCACAATTTTTAATCTGGTTTTTTTCCTTCCGCATGTTTATGCCCATACAGTCGATAAAGATAACTGTTCAACACCGACATTTACTGCGGAGGTGTTTAATCTCGAATGTGATGATAGACACATCAAATTTAATTCTCATGGCCTTCCCGCTGTGTCACATCCTTTAATGGAGGGTATTGAGGCTACAAATCAGCAGTTTCCAACTGTCCACGATTACCAGTTCAAGATCACAAGAACGCCAATCAAAAATTCGGCTGAGATTGAGACAGACGCTGGTCCAATTGGCGTTGCGGTCAATGGCGTACCGATTTTTGACCCATCAACACAAGGAAAAGTAGATAGGAACACTGGAAAGCGACCGCACACATTATTGAGAGGTGAGTTGGATAAATGCGGCGGTCACGCTGGTCGTGGCGATGATTATCACTACCACGTAGCGCCTGCATGTCTAATCGAACAATTAGGACACGACTGGGTCGAGAACAAAAAGAAGCCAATTGGTTTTGCGATGGATGGTTTTCCTATCCATGCTCTTGGCTGGTTCAACTCTGAAAATAATATTGAAGACCAACTTGATAAATGTAGAGGTTACACTGACTCGAAAGGGCGTTACTTGTACAACGTGATGAAGGAACGAAACTGGGATATTTTGAACTGTTTTTCTGGTAAGCCAAGAAAATTTGCAAAAGATAAATGGAAGGCACGGAAAGACAAGAATGGGAATAAAATTATTGGTTATCCTGTGAAATTTAAAATTGAAAAATACTTGTTTCAGAACCAGGACAACGAGGGTTGTCACGTTATGCACGGGCTAATGTCAAAAGAACAGTTACTCCTAACAAGTGGCAGAACGAAAAAAATTAAAAATAAACGTGGTTCAATTTTTTACTGCAACCCCAAATGTTACGGGATGTTTTTTGAGGCAGATAAAAATCCAAAATTTAAGGGACGAGTGATGTATTACGATGTTGCCATGACCAAATGTCCTGCCAGTCTTAAAAACGAGGATTTAATGTTGTTTGACATTTATAATGGTCCTGCACAAAAATATAAGGTGCCGCAATCCATCAAGAAAAAATAGGATTTAGGCTTAATTTTTTCGCCATACCGTTGGCTGCGCCCTTTATGTTTGTTCTACCAGCCTTCTTACCCTGCGAGAGATGTTCAGCTTGATAACCACTTTCCCCTCGGTAGATCAGTGATTGCTCGGTAAACCAATGAAGATTTGCTCGTCCTTCTGCTGGAGGTCAGCACAGCTCTATTGCATGTTGCGTTTGACCTTTAGTAGGATATTTTTGACTAGGGCCCGGCAGATTTTACGTTAAATCTCTGCCACAAATTGTGTCCAATAGGATTTGTTTAAAGCGGTGGTCTTCACGCAATGGCCGGTCAAAGATACCCACGCATCGCTATGGGCTCTGCGTGTTTCAATTATCGTGTTGAGGTTATGTGTTGTAAGTGGAAATGCGATGGATGGTCTTCTTAGATATAAAAAGTGACACTGACAAACATGCCAATGCCACTCGAGCTTTTGTTCAATTAGGTGATGTACAAGCTGTCTTTTTGCCAGTTGAATGTGGCTTGAAATTATAGATTAAGACCATCGCTGGGTATGAAGATGCTGTTTCAAAACTTCTATGGCATTATCGCATAATAGTTATTCATCATCGTCAACCCCATTTTGGCCCCATCACTATTATCAGGTTTTGTTGGATGTTAATCAGTTGGGGGTCCACCGCCTATTGTTCAATAATCCCAGCAGCGCAACTGGAGACTCCGTTTCAGCTTCAGACGCAGCAGAACCCTCAGCAAAGAAGGAAGTTATCCCCTTCTTTTGTTCTTATAATCTCATCACATGGATTTTAATATTGCCTTTCTGACTGGCTTCCCTAATTTCTCAATCCAAACTAGTTTATTGATAGAAGTTTTAGCTATTATACAATCTATAAACATTTGACCGATCTTTGACTGGAAAGGCCTTTTTCTGTGCTTAGCGTCTATTTTTCTCATAGCCATTCTGCATATGGCTTTTCTAAACTCAGGCGCCTTTATGAGGGTGTATCTTTTTTCGCTGACGTCTTGCGTGATTGCGTATTTCATACCCTTCGATTCAAAACGATGTATAATTTTAGAATTTGCACTAGCTTGAGTTGTAAAGAACACAAATGTTAAAACTAGCAACGTTGTTATTTTTGATAATGACATAACTCCTCCTTCCTTAGGTTGTCTTAGTTTATATGTTTCGTTACCGCTGTCATTGAATCTAACAAGCGTCAACTCATGGATTTTTGAATTATTATGAATTATTGTTATGTCGTCTTTAGTCGGCAAATTAGCCATCGACCGGCATGCCAAAAACCCATAAAGGTTCTCGAGCAAACTAGTTAATTAATGTTGAGGTAATTGCATATGTTGAATAATTTTGTTTCGTCATTTATTTCATCAATTCTTCTGTTTTCCGCGTCAACTTATGCAGATGAAATACAGTTCAACAATGGCAGTGAAAATGAATACTCTAGTGCAGCATCTTTGAGTGGTACCATCCGCGAAATTCAAGCCCAGACAATTGATTTATGGCCTCGCGCGAGGGAGGGAACGCCATATTCTATCGCCAGTAACAATGTTGTCATTACTGAGAATGATAAATTTTTAATTTTACAAACAAATAATCTGCCAAATCACGAATTAACAACAACAAACCCAAACTGTGCCAGAGAGCAAAGCTTTAAGTTTCTTATTCCAAAAGCTCCCAAAAAACTTAACTCGCCAAAAAAAATAACTAAAAATATGCAAGAAATCGGTGTTGCCATTAATGGTGTCGTAATAGCTGGCCCATATGATTCTGAGAACAAAATAGCGCCGTATAATCGGACTGTTGACTTATGCTCGTCTCACGCCGACCCCCACGGCCTATATCACTATCATTTCGCCCCACTTTGTCTAAAAGATAATAATGGTCGACAAATTTCAATCGATGAAAAAAAACAAATTGGTTGGTCTTTTGACGGTTACAAAATCAGGGGGCTTGCTAATCGACTTACTCACTTACCCGAAATCGACGTATGTAACGGCCATCAACATGATGGTGAATACCACTACCACGTGACGCGCGATTTTCCATTCTTTATGGGTTGCTATAAAGCAGCACCGAAAACTTCAAACTTTGCTCAAAAGTCTCGCGGCTCTCCAGCGTCATCTGCGAGTTGTCCAAGCCGAGGACGGGGGCAAAAATTTGGCAAAGCAAGTTTGGGACAAGGTGGAAATAAAAAACGGCCTAATTTCCGCAAAGCTGTGTCAGTACTGGGTGTTTCAGAGAAAGATATCAAAAACGCTCTTGGTCCGCCCCCGGGAAATTTTCCACGCGCTGCAAAACAACTCGGGATTTCAGAGCGCAAGCTTAAGGACGCACTCGGGTTGAAACAGTAAAAACCTGGTTACATTTGGATTGAGTTACACGCATTTTACCGATGACGACTTAAATTGAAATCATCGCTTATCTCCCCGTACAAGCATCGTGGTATAAAAGGGTAGGAGTCTGTAACGAAATACGCATATTTTCCAAGCCAGTTCCCACCATTGCACTGGTCAAGCCTGTTTTCTCCACCGACGTATTCATAATCCTCATTATATAGTCCGTTGTATTTACCAGGCGGACCTCCCACTGGCCGAGCACCGGTCTTGAGAACCCATCCTGATTTTTTGTCGGATGGAAGATAGTGAATTTCAAAACCATCTCCAGCGTATCCAACCAGAGAACTATTATGAATTTTAACAAGGCTTTTAGCTATGCCATGATAATGGTACAATCCACCGCGGCCAACATGAGCGTTATTAAAATCAAGACCAAGTTTTCCAGGTGCGCCAAATATTTCCAAACTCCAGTTTGGATTACCCCGACGGCTATGACCTTGCCGAGCGTTTGGATCCCAAAAGCCTGCGGTATTTGGACGAAACTGTATTCCATTTAGCGCTATTCCCATTGTTCCCTTAATGCGTAACGGAACTGTTCCCTTTATTGGTGTAAGACTTACACAAACATTTACGTTTTGTTCCTTGATTGCATTTGGATTGCCTCGATTAGGAAATTGGCCAGTTGGATGATCCGGGATTCCATTGGCAATAAAACACCTCTTTCCATCCCTAACCACCACTTCAACCTTGTTACCAATTTTCCCCAATGCTGGGAAAATGAGTGCTATCGATATAGCTCCAGAAGTCACTAATTTAACAGCCCAATTAATGAGTATTCGATTGATGCTAGTGCCTTTTTTTATCATTTGATTAAATCTTTCCAAAGATAATATTTAATTGCATTTCAGGCTTAGATTTCGTTAAGTAATAAGCTCAGGTAAGTTGGTCCTGGTATTCAACGCCTTGAAGATCAATTTGTATGGTGGAGTATTGCAGCAATTTTTTGGTTAGGTGATATCTGATGCGTTTCATGATTTTTTTTTCGTTACTATTAACGCTTCTTTTTAGCGCTGGGACAAGCATAGCCGCAACCAAAAATGTGACCGACAAAAATGAACCAGAACATCTTGTTGAAGCAATACTCCTTTTTGATGAAATATACGACATAAACATCTCAGAAGGGCACTACCGAGTGTCTGCTGAATTAATGATGATTTGGGATGGAAACACAGATCGATTTGTCAGTACCTATGGAGACAAGATAATTCATGGCAAGCAGTTGGATAAATTTCTGGAGGAGACCTGGAGCCCCGAATTTATTGTTGCAAATGCAGAAAACCCAAGAATAACGCATTACTCAACACTTGACGTAATCGATGGGAAATTTGAATTATTCGAGCGCTTTGAAGTTGATTTGAGTATAGATGCAATTATGCCCCGTTATCCATTTGGGAACCTCGACCTCTTCATGGAATTAGCTGCCTTTTCTGGAAATGAAGGTTTGATGCGTTGGAAACCGAAGGAAATACTTATTGGGCATAAAGATGCTCACCACGTAGTGGTAAAAGGTAATTGGCAAGTTCAGAAGACTGTTCTAGAGGAGACCCTAAGATCAAGTTTAAACCATGGAGGCAAAGAAAAATTCTCTTATCTCATTTCACATGTGGAAGTCGCCCATGATGCCGTAACCTCTATACAAAAAATACTATTGCCACTCAGTTCAATTATTCTTTTGTCGTTGTTGCTTAACCATTTTGTTAGCACAACCTCTATATCGAGCAGCCAAACCCGGGAACTTAGTTCTGATTACGGAATTAATCTTGGTGCTCAAATTACCTTGTTTCTTGTCATTCCTGCGCTGAAATTCTCTCTAGCATCAGAGATGCCCTCGACACACTATCTTAATCTCACTGATGGCTTGTTTATACTAGCAACATTGATTGTGGCATTTAACCTTGTAATAGCCATTGGGTCTGTGAGCTTAGCCGTCAACGGGAAGATTCAACAATCTTATAAGCTTGAAAACTACGCGGAGCTGGCGTCTCCAGTTTTCACTCTCCTATCGTTTATTTTAGTTTTATATTTAACTGCCGGCACTAATGGACACTAGCCCCGCCCAATTTCCTAGATCACTCAATATGCTGACATTTTTTCTGCACTAAAGCGTAACAAATGTGAAAGAAACTTATTATGAAAAAATTCACCATTGTCCTGTTCACATTGCTTTTATCTGGCTGCTCAAGCTATTCAAATAGCTATCATAAGCAATCATTTTCATCGGGGGCATTGTCAGAGCCTTCGTTTAAAAAAATGCTTATTCTTGAAGAGGGCACGGGTAATTTGAAAGTTGGCAATTATGCTGGAGCCTCATTAAAATTTAACGAGGTCCTTCGGGGCAATATCAGCAATGCTACTTTCCAAACATTAAATGGTATCGCCTATCATTTAGACGCCCTAGAAAATGATGCAGATAAGTTAAACTTGGCTGAACAGGGCTATGAACTGGCAACCAAGTTTGATCCGTCTGATTGGACACCATTCTATTTAAATGGATTGGCAAAGTTGAGCCAAAAACGATACCGGGACGCAAAACTTAATTTTGCCAAGGCGGTGACGCGCGATTGGAAAAATGACCGAGCTATGTTTAATCTTATGGCAGCTGCTTATTATGATGTCGATTTTGAATTAGCGCTAAAGGCACTAGGCGTATTGCAGGCGCGATCACTTGAGACAGATCTTAAACTTGAGGTTGACCGCGCCTGTGCCATAATTCAAATGGCAGTTCGTAATGAGCTGGCAAGTTCAATATGTTTGCAAGACTATCTCTCTTTAGAAACATCAGACGCGCGCAAAGCGACATTGAAAAAGCGATTGGAAGTTTTACAGGCCATTAATTTTGTGAAGCAGTCTGAACGGAGCCTGGATGCCTTTCAGAACGTCAATGAAACCAGTGAACCCGATATTCTTGCTGAAGAAAGAATGGTCGTGGTGGACGTGGTCATTATTGGAAGCACTGAAGACGTTAGAAACGTGTCTGGGTTAAATATTTTAAATGGCCTTGCCATCCAGTTTGGCAATACTGCAGATGGCACCCCAGCGTTTAGCCAAAGTAGGTCAATTGCAAATGATAATTATTCTACCGACGACGACGAGCAGACACGCACTATCGTCCGAGCGTTAACAGTTCCAGCCATTCAATATTCTTTGAACATCATGAATTCAGCTGACAGCAATAATACAATTTTAGCCAAACCAAGCTTGATTGCACTTTCGGGCGAGACATCATCCTTCTTTTCGGGCGTGTCAATAAATGGTGCTGCAACATCGGGCACTGGTGATAGCATTTCAATCGAGCGTGAAATTGGTGTTACATTATCAGTGACACCCCAGTTTTTGGCGGACAATCGGGTTATGTTGACAGTTGATGCTGAACGGACCTTCTTGATGGATCCAGCGTCAAATGTGATTTATGAGTTTAGAATGGACACGTCCAAAACAACCGTGAATGCTAATGTTGTTATGAATATTGGAGAGACCTTAGTCCTTGGGGGGCTCACAGAACAACAAGACAGTGACTCGCTTGACGGTGTGCCAGGGCTGCGCCAAGTACCTGTAATAAAGAATCTTTTTTCTAGTGAGGAAGAGCGGCGCTACAAAAAGACTGTAACAGTATTGCTTACTCCTCGTTTGGCAGTAAGCAGTGAAGAAGCTAAGCCAGCTGAAGCTGCTTTTCCAGATGCACCAGACAGCCCCGACAAGCTAATGTTGCATGCTATGTTTGACAGGCATCTAAATGTGCAATCTTCAACGGAGATGGCGGGTCAACTGCCAACCCAACAGTTTGCTCGTAGATATTTCAGCGATGCTGACGTGGTTGTTCGTTCACCAAAACATGAAATCATTGGGCTGGCTGAGAAGTTGATCGAACGAATGACGCAACTCTAGGCTTAAAAGTGACATCATCTTTGGCGCACAAATTGGCAATATTGATAACGATCTGCCTTTGTATGGTCGTTTCAAATCTCAATGCCTTAGATCTCAAAGAGTGGGATTCCTTTCGCTTAAAAGCCAAAGACATTGTAGTAAATCAGCAGCAAGAAATTATTGGCCTTACCGATGATGGCCGCACATTTAAATTGGATATGGATACAAGGTCAGTGTCACGGCTGCCTGGTAGCTTTTATTCTATATTGGCAAATCGCGAGGCTGGAACGCTAGCAATCACGCGGCAAGGCAATGTCTTCAAACTTGGAGGGAAGCGGTGGAAAAAGATTTTAACAGATATCAAGGGTAGAAATTTTTCTCTTGGACATAGTTACCTATTTTCATTAACCGAAAACAAACTAAATAAGTACTCTCTGGGCAACAAGTCTGACCGCGCAGCTGATAAAATGATAAACATGAATACTGGAACTAAAAAAGGCTTCAGTAGCTCTGGCGATGGTGCAGTTGAGGCGCGCCTTGAAGGCGCTTTAATGAAGCAAATTAAGAAATCTGGACCGAGTCAATTCGTTTTTTTGGATATGAATGACAATCTTACAATCGCTCATCAAAAAAAAGTTAGAATTATAGCCAATAATATTGACCACATTCTTTATTCTGACCAGCGCTTTATTGCTGCTAAGTCAAAGTCACGTGATGTTGCGTTTTTCATAATTCAAAATAAGCGGGTTAAAGAGATCAGGTTCAAAAATTCGCGCAATGTCAAAAGCATCGTAGTGAATGGTCGTGATGAGATGACAGTAATCGACGGTGAAAGTATTTTTACATCTCCGGAAACTGTAGATGCCATCTTGGGTCTAAAAGCTCCACGTGACCTTCCTAAAAGATATATGCTAGCCGATACTAAACTTACTGCTTCACGAGCGTTTTTTGGACCTGATGGTCTATTTTTGGTTTCTGAAGTGGGTGCCTTGATGTTTGTTGGCCCCAAAGGGAGTTTGTCGTCGATACCTGGCCGCGTGGCACAAATGTCAAATTCTGCAATTGGGCAACTGTGGGCGGTTAATCATACGGGTCAAATTTTCTTTTTCAATAAGGGAAAATGGAACAAGATCAAGGGGCTGGCAAAATCAATATCGGCTCGGGGTCGAAATGTGATAATTGTGAATGACAAGAATCAAGTCCAATTTTATTCTTGGAAGAGTAAAAAGTTCAAATCTACCGGGCTTAGAGGTGCAGAGAGAGTAGTTGTTCAAAATCAGTCAACATTCTGGATAATCAGAGAGAAAGGTAGTTTATTCAGATGTACAAAGGGCGCCAAATGCAATCGGATTGCTATAAAGGCCAAAAATATTTCAATCGCTGGTGATGGAACAATTTTTGTTCTTGATGATAAACAAAATTTACACAGACTAGATCAAAATAAATTTGAGAGAGTGCTTTTGAATGTAAAAAGTTTGAGGGAAGTAATCGCCATTAGCACAACAAATCTATTGGTATTAAATGAGTCAAGTCAACTTTATGCCACTAAAAAATTTACTATTGGAAAGCCTATTAAGGCTGGTTTTGCGAGCATTTTTGAAAAAGTAAAATTCACGCCAAACGCGATGCGTGTTGGTGGTGAGATGCTTTTATATGGCAAGAAATTCAAGCCAAATAAAATTAAAAAGAGCGCTTATGCCCCTAATGGGGGCTTTCGCTTTAAACGCGATTATAAACAACGTCTCATAACCAACAGTGTTTATTTCCTCGATTTTAGCATGGGAAAGGATGGCCGTCTGTGGGCTGTTTCAGCTAGTGATGTTTTTCAGTTTCACGAGAAAACACAACAATTTAAACGCTATGACTCTATAAATTTTGGTCGCCGCGAGCAAAAATTTTTGGGGTTGCCCCCAGCTGTGGCTATCTCAAGCATTACATCCGACCACGAAGGCAAAATTTGGGCAGCTCGCAACAACTCCACTTATATCTATTACCAGGAACGACTCAAGGGTCGATTTAAACAAGCTAAATTACCCTCTGTTAGGGGTGCCGGTAACATCACCGACATAACCATTGATGCCGATGGTACAGTTTACGTTGCTGCGGGAGAAATTTACAAGTGGGAGTCCAATAAGCGGCGTTTCAAGCCATACACGCGTGGGGGTGGGCCATATGTGAGGGTATCAAGCGGGCCTGCTGGAAGTCTTTGGGCTGTTGATGCCCGAGACCAGGCATTTGAATGGGTCGGTGGTCATAAGGAAAAACGGCCAAACCCCGGAAAATTCAATATTCAAGATATAGATATCTCAGTTGAGGGCATTGTTTATGCTACTACCAAGACTCAGAGGAGTGGCCCAAATGAGCCTGGCAATGGCGTTGTTGTGAGTCCACCATCTAACATAGAATGCGAATTAGCTATCTATCAAGCTGATAGAAAACGGTTCAAAAAGGTTCACCGCAAGGGCACCCATTATGCTCAATTTGTTGCGGTTGCGGCAGATGGGACGCCATGGACAACCAGCGCCCCTTGCGGTAGTAATAACGTGACACGAGCTGACCAGTAGCCAGAGTTGCTGATGCTGGGCGCAATCACCTGCGCCCTGGGTCTTCTTCTCGAAAAATTTAATCTGAAATAGGAAAGTCTTGACAATCCCTTTACGAGTTCCAGGGACCTTTAATGTTTGCCAAAATGTTAGCCAATATAGAGCATTTAACCTATTCACTGACTCTGCTAAACTATTGATTACATCTTAGGTCGGCACCAAACCGGTCGCCAAGAAGGGTATTAGAGTTGACTCAACAGGCAATCGAATACATCAAACAATGAAGCAGGGAACGGTTGGAAAGAAATATTTGATTAGCCAACTTAAATATGTCTAAAGTTCTGTGTGCTTTAACTATAACTATGATTAGAGTCAAAGATGAGTTTGGGTGAATTAGGCAATCTATTGGGTCCATTGGTTAAGACCGTCAGATCTTCCAACAAACAACAACTCACCCTAATGGAAACATTGGTTGAAGAGATCCAACAACAAATAAAATTAAATGAGGGTGGTAGTGATGTTCCAAAGACTACTATAAGGGAGAATGGTATGGTTAAAAGGGACTCAATGGGCAAACCAATGATGGTTCCTATTAAGAGTTGGTTTAATGATGAAGACCAATTCAAACCAACTCCGTCAAATATAACCTTCTTTGGAACCGCTGAGAACCCTGAGAAAAATGGCTTCCATATTGGAGATAATGATAAAGGGACGATTTTAGACCTATTCCTGAAGGGTGTCCTAAATGGAGACTACAAAGACCACTTTACTAATTGGGAGACAAAGATTGAAAGAAGAAATAATAACTTTAAAAAAACACAAAAAGTTCTTTACGATAGATAAAGAAGATTTAACGCAGAAAAAGAAACGAACTGAAATTAGTGTTTTAACAAAATATAACAATGAAATTTTGATCTCCCAGGCATTTGGTTATCCACCAAAATTGTTTTGACCGGACACAGGAATTTTCTCTTTCCGATAGCAATACAATTACATTCATTTTGCTCAAAACAGACTCTATAAATTCAGGCTGAAAACTTGTTTTTGACGCTGTGCTAGTTAGTTCTGATTTGAGGCTGACAGGACACCGTTTTTGGGCAATGCTTTAACAACTAATTCCAAGTCCGTAGGACATCGAATGACCAACGTCTGTGATCTACTTAACGCCACCGCCGCAAGGACAACA
>MDTB01031324.1_pt1 | contig 11809 bp, 9 predicted proteins | sample 811161 | NCBI WGS metagenome assembly MDTB01 (sample SAMN05326650, study PRJNA326480) | marine metagenome | isolation source: seawater | place: Mediterranean Sea | collected 2009
ACGGGCAGGCTGTGATCAGTGAGAGTGAGCATGTGATCGCCAAACAGGGCAGCCTCGTCCTCGCTGCGTTCCCCCAGCATCAGGGCCATCGGGCAGTCAATGTTTAGGAATTTGTCCTGTTGGTCGGTGCCCATTTCTAGGTAGTCAAATAGGCCAGGGTCGAATTTCCAGGTCCAGCCTCCGGGAGCCTCCCTTAGGCCATATTCTGCCATGTGCTCGAGCAGGGTAGGGTGCACGCCAGGCTGCTCGGGGAGCAGGCGGAAGCGCCCCAAGGCCTCTTCCTTAGTTGGATAAACTCGCAACCTGCGCCCGGGCTGAACGCCTTCACGCGCCACGCGCAGTCCCCACTCATTGGCCTGTTCTGGGGGTGCGACGGTGAAGTCCATAAACAAAATGCCGCCCAGCTCGCCGCCGAAGTAGTGGCCTGTTTCTAGCGCCACAAAGCCGCCGAAACTGTGACCGACGATCATGGGCTGCGATCCAAGCTGGGCCGCCTCGCAAACCGCCATGACCTCATCGGCGAAGCCCTTACCGGTATATTTCTCTCGCCACTGGCTATCGCCATTGCCCGAGAGGTCCAACGCCGCCACCCGGAAGCGATCTGCTAGGAAGGGTGCCAAAAAGCGCCACCATTCTAGGTGTGCGTTGCTACCGTGAATTAACACGACCCCTGGATTGCCAATGCGACCCCAGGTGACATAGTGGATAGCGGTATCGCCAACGCGCACCTGAGCAGACTCAGATTCGGTCTCCAGGGCCTGGGTAAACCAGAACGGCAGGCTCTCGCTCAAGGGTCTCTCCTTTTTATTCCGCTCGTTTTTTGCGCTCGCTTTGTGCGCTCGCTTGCTTAATGGTCGCGCACACTATCACCCTAGGGTGGAGATATCACGATGCGCGTATCCGTCAGCAGTCTAGATTGGTTAAACTTGGTCATGCGATTTTTTACCGACAGCGCTCAGGTTCATTGCCCCTATTGCGGTGAAAGCTTTGAGCTGATTGTGGATACCAGTGCCGGTGATCAAAGCTATATCGAAGATTGCTATGTGTGCTGTGCGCCCATTCACTTCAGCATCACCTTAGACTTTGAGGGCGAGTTGGTGGTGCTGGCGCAACACGAGAACGACTGTTAGGCGCTGTGATCCTGGCGGAGAGGATCATGCCCCAAGAGACAGGGTGCTGTCTGGAACACGCTGCGGTTGTTGACGCGGCCTCTGAGCTGGCTGCGCCCGGCAATCATCCTCGCCTAATCTTTGCCCAAATCACGGGCTCGGGCGCTGACGGGTCGTATGCAGAGCGCCGGACCTTTTGGGGCAGGGGGGTGCCCAAGGGAGCACGCCCTAGCCACGGCAGCGGGGCGGTTGGCCCTGACTGGCGGCAAAGGCCTCGGCATCTCGCCAGACCCGCATTAGGTTCTCGCCCAGGATTTTACGAATATCCGCCTCGCTGTAGCCGCGCCGCTGTAGGCCGGCGATCAGGTTGGGAAAGGTAGACACGTCCTTTAAATCCGTAGGCAAACTGTCACCAACCCCGTCGTAGTCCGAACCGATACCCACGCCGTCTATCCCCGCGAGCGCCACGGCCCGATCAATATGGTCCAGTACGTCGTCCAGGCTAGCAAAGGGGTAGGGATTCGTGTCTCGATAGGCGGCGGCAAAGGCCTGTGCCTGGGGGTCGTCTACCGTGATGCCCGCCTTGGTCGCAAAGCTGGCGATGGCGGCCCGTCGCGTTGCGCCATAGTCCTGGGCGGCCTGGGTTAAAAACGCGCTGCCGAAGTTGATCTGAATGACGCCCCCCTGAGCGCCGAGGCGAACCACCATGTCATCGCTCATGTTGCGGTTAAAGCTTGGCGTGAAATGGCGCAGGCTGGAGTGCGAGGCGATGACGGGCACTTGGCTAAGGGTCATCACATCATTAAAGGCGGCATCGGTGATATGCGAGACGTCAACCATGACGCCCAGATCGTTCATTCTGCGAATCAGGCCCTTGCCGTAAGGGGAGAGGCCACCGTGCATTTGATCGATGTCGTAGGAGGAGTCAGAAATTGCGTTGGCGCGACTGTGCGCCAGCGTGATGTAGCGGATGCCGCGTTCAAAAAATGCGTCCAGGGCCTGGGGGGACGTCGCGACGGGCCCACCGTTTTCCATGCCCAGGGGGAGGGAGATAAGGCCTCGATTCGCCTGGGCCGAGATATCCGCGCTACACGTGGCGATAGCGAATTTATTGGGCGCGTCAGCGGCCAAACGCTCCATGCCGTCAATGAGCCTGTTAGCGAGATCAACGCCTTGGCCGGCCTGGTCTACTTGGGCAGGGATATAAATCGACATAAAGGCGGCGTTGAGTCCACCCTGCACGGCTCTGGGGTGGTCGAACTGCCCGTCCTGGGTTGCCTGACTGACGTCCTCCATCTTGTTCTCCAGGCGGTAGGGCACGTCGATATGGGTATCCACAATCAGCGCATCTTGAGCCAGGGCCTGGGCATCCAGCTTCGCAGGCGCAGGGAGCAGGCTGCAGGCGCCCAATGCACCAATGCAGAGTCCCGCAAATAGGACGCTAGGCAACAGGTTGTGATGAGACTTGGGAAAGCCCTCGGGGGTGTGGTGAAACGGCATCCTGGCTCCGGCGTAGGGTGATTTAAGCAAGTTACCACAGCAGATCTCAGCAGCAAGGTGATCGCCCGCGTCCGTGGGCTCGCGCGCTCGCGGGTTAGGGAGTTGGAGGCGAGGCGAGGTGGGTGTACCTTATGCCTTAATCACGCCGCACGAAGGAGCCCGCTGCCGTGCACGCCCTCGAGATTCCCGCTGGAGTAATGCATGACCACGATAAAGCAAGAAGACCTGATTCAGAGCATTGCCGATGCGCTGCAGTTTATCTCCTACTATCATCCGACAGATTTTATACGCGCCATGCGTGGAGCCTGGGAGCGCGAAGAATCGGCTGCGGCTAAGGCGGCGCTTACCCAGGTGCTGGTCAACTCTAAGCTGTGCGCCATCGGTAAGCGCCCCATCTGCCAGGATACGGGCATCGTCAACGTGCTGATTTCTGTGGGGATGGATGTGCGCTGGGACGCCGAGCTGGCCCTGGAAGATATGATTAACGAGGGCGTTCGACGGGGCTATACCCACCCCGACAATGTGCTTCGCGGTTCTGTGCTCGTGGACCCGGACGGTGCGCGGACGAACACCAAGGACAATACGCCAGCGGTGGTGCACACCCGCATCGTGGCTGGGGATACAGTCGAGATCGAGGTCGCGGCGAAGGGCGGCGGCAGTGAGGCCAAGGCGAAATTCGCCATGCTGAACCCCTCGGACTCCATCGTCGACTGGATTTTAAGCGTCGTGCCCAGCATGGGCGCAGGCTGGTGTCCGCCGGGCATTCTTGGCGTTGGCATTGGCGGCACCCCTGAGAAGGCCATGCTGCTGGCCAAAGAATCCCTGATGGAGCCGCTGGATATGCACGCGCTTCAGGCACGCGGGGCGCAAAATCACAACGAAGCCCTGCGTTTGGAGCTGTTTGAAAAGGTCAACGCCTTGGGGATTGGCGCTCAGGGCTTGGGCGGTCTGACCACGGTCCTGGACGTTAAGGTCAAGGACTACCCCACCCATGCTGCCAATAAGCCGGTGGCTCTGATCCCCAACTGCAGCGCGACCCGGCACGTGCACTTCACCCTGGACGGCAGCGGCCCGGCCCAGTTCACGCCGCCGGATTTATCCGAATGGCCGGATATCGACTTTGAGCTGGGGGATGACGTTAAGCGAGTGAACCTAGACAGCCTGGACCCGGAAGCCGTGAAGGACTGGCAGGCAGGCGATACGCTGTTGCTCTCCGGCAAGATGCTCACCGGCCGTGATGCGGCGCATAAAAAGCTGGCGGACCTCCTGGAGAAAGGCGAGCCGCTTCCCGTGGATTTCACCAACCGCATCATTTACTACGTGGGCCCTGTGGATCCTGTGCGTGATGAGGTAGTCGGTCCTGCAGGGCCAACGACCGCGACTCGCATGGATAAATTCACTCGAACCATGCTGGAGCAAACGGGTCTGCTGGGCATGATCGGCAAGGCAGAGCGTGGACAGATCGCCATCGACGCCATACGCGATCATCAGGCTGTGTCCATGATCGCAGTGGGCGGTGCGGCATACCTGGTCGCAAAGGCGATTACTAAGTCCGAGCTGCTGGCGTTCCCGGAACTGGGAATGGAGGCAATTTACGAATTTACGGTCAAGGACATGCCGGTGACGGTGAGCGTCGACGCCACCGGCCGCTCGGTGCATATCGACGGTCCCAAGATTTGGTCCGCCAAGATCGCCGACACCATTCCCACCAAGGCCATCTAGTCCTGGGTGAGGGCATCCAGATACCGTTCGGCATCTAGGGCGGCCATACAGCCAAAGCCTGCACTGGTAATGGCCTGACGGTAGACATGATCCGCAACGTCGCCGGCGGCGAAAACCCCAGGGGTAGACGTGGCGGTAGCATTGCCGCCGCTGCCGCTCTCTACCTGAATATAGCCGCCCTGCATCGCCAGCTGACCGGCGAAAATATCGGTGTTGGGCGTATGCCCGATGGCTATGAAGACACCCGCCAGGTCGATCACCTGCTCGACGCTCTCATGATTCGCAATCCGCATTCCGGTGACCCCCATCTCGTCGCCCAAGACCTCGGTCAGTTGGTGGTTCCAAATGGGCTGAATATTGGGTTTCGCGAACAGGCGGTCCTGGAGGATTTTTTCGGCACGCAGGGCATCGCGGCGATGAACCAAATACACTTTCTCGGCAATATTCGATAGGTACAGGGCTTCTTCAACGGCGGTATTGCCACCACCGACTACGGCCACCTCCTTGCCTCGATAAAAAAAGCCATCGCAGGTGGCGCAGGCACTCACGCCCTTCCCCAAAAAAGCTTCTTCGCTGGGGAGCCCAAGGTATTGGGCCGATGCGCCGGTGGCAATGATCAGCGCATCGCAGGTATAGCCCCCCCGGTCCCCCAGCAGGGTCAGAGGCTGTCCGGGCGATACCAGGGTGCTGGTATGGATATGGTCATGGATGAGGCTGGCGTCAAAGCGCTCCACATGCTCGGCCATTTGCTGCATCAACTCGGGTCCCTGAAGGGCCGCATGGCCGCCGGGCCAGTTCTCAACCTCCGTTGTGGTGGTTAACTGGCCGCCGATCTCTATGCCGGTAATGAGCGCGGGCTGAAGGTTTGCTCTCGCTGCGTAGAGCGCGGCGGTATAGCCTGCGGGGCCTGACCCCAAAACAATGAGTCGGTGATGCTGCATGTCTGCCATAAATGAATTCCAGCCAGGGTTGTCGTGCTTTTGCTTGAGGCCATTCTAGACGCCTGGCCCCAGCAGACAACCAGTCGCGCTAAATCGGCTAGATTAAACCGCCGTCGCGAAAGCGTGCGATATCGGATGCGTTGAAGCCAAGCTCATCCAGCACCTCAAGGGTATGCTCGCCCAGGGTCGGGGCTACACCCGATGCCTGGGGGCGGTCTTCGTCGCCCTGATGCGCGGCACGCACCACATCCACCAATTCCCCAGACTGAGGCGGGTATTCCTGCTGGACAAAGGCCGCCCGGTCACGCACCTGAGGATGGGCCACCAGGTCGCCATAGTCCTGGATGGGCGAAACCGGAATGCCAGCATCTGTCAGGGCCTCAAGCCAGTAGCGCGTGGGCTGGCGGGCAATGGCGGGCTGCAGAATGGCGTTGACCGCCTTGGTTTCCCGGAGCCGAATATCCGGGTTGTTAAAACGGGCGTAGTCGGCTCCCTGTCCAATCACGTCGAACAGCCGCTGAACGTGCTTTTCCTTTAGCGCGACGATTTGAACAAAGCCGTCCTTGCTCTGAAAGACATTGCAGGTCGGCTGCCGCGTGGGGGACATGTTGCCGATCAGTTCAGGAAGCTGGCCGCTAACGCAGTAGTTGCTGAGCTGCGGGGCCTGCATGAATAGAGCGGTCTCCAGCATGGAGACATCCAGGCGCTGGCCCAAGCCCGTGCGTTCTCGTCGCAGCAGCGCAGCACTGATGGCGAAAGCCGCATTCAGCGCCGTGCTCATGTCTACGGCGAAATAGCCCGTCCTCAAAGGACCGCTGGCCGTGTCGCCGCTGACGCTCATCATGCCGGAAAAGGCCTGAATGGCGCCGTCAAAGGCTGGCTGTTCAGACAGAGGCCCAGACTGACCAAAGCCGGAGACTGACGCAAAGATCAGGTCGGGTTTGATCGCCTTGAGGCGCTCATATTCAAGCCCTAGGCGTGCCATAGTGCCGGGCTTGAAATTCTCTAGCACCACGTCCGCCTGAGCCACCAGGCGGTCCACTACGGTTCGGGCGTCCGGGTGTTTCAGGTCCAGCCTAATGCTGCGCTTGCCGAAGTTACCGGCCAAGAAGGACGGGGAGGTGCCATGTTCGTTATGCCAAATGAGCGAGCGGGTCATATCGCCCTCAGGGGGCTCGATCTTGATCACCTCGGCCCCGAGCTGGATCAGCTGCTGGCTGGCAAATGGCCCGGCGAGGACCTGACTGAAGTCAACAATGCGAATCCCTGAGAGGGCGCGTTGGTCCTCCTCGCTCATTCGCGTGGAGGCACCAGCTCGAAGACCCACAGGTCCCCACGTTCAACAATGTCGTCAGCAACGCGCCCGCCGCCGAAGTATTTCTGGTTGAGTTCATTGAGTACGTCATCCAGGGCAGGATCGCGCATGATACGGACCATATGTCGAGGGTATAAACGCCCGTCCACGCGCAAAATGACACGGCCATCTCGCTCGGCGTCCATGGGCCAATGCTTCCAAATTTTGCCCAGCGTGCTGTTCATGTAGCCCGAGGGGATAAAGATGCGCCCATCGTGCTCAGCGATCCAGGCCGTCCGAGAGCCTACGGGGTTGAGCAGCTGGAATTCTACCTCTTGACGGTCCTTCAAAAAGGACCAGTCTGGCTCGCCCTCCACCAGTTCCCCGGTTTGAAACGCACCCCCGGGAACAATGCCTCTTGGGCCGTCAGCGAACCCCATGGCGAATAGAAAGCCAAAGGTAGCGATGGCACTCACCACACCGAGTTTAATCAGGAAGACGATCAATGATTTAATCAAGCCCATTACATTCCTCCAATGGCATGGGAAGCTTGATACTACACCAAGCGCCTAGGCTGGGGAGTCTGATCTTCCGCGCAAGGAGCATCTCAAACCAATGAATTGGAGCACAAAAAAAATGACAAGAACCGCGTTAATTACTGGCGCCTCTGCGGGCCTGGGGTTTGAATTTGCCCGGCAGCTTGCTGCCCAAGGGTATGATCTTGTGCTGGTAGCTCGACGTGAGCACAAGCTAGAGGAGGTGGCCCAGGGGCTCAGGACGGCCTTTCCCAGCGCCACGATTCGAACCCTAGCCGCAGACCTCAGCGAGCCCGAGGCCCCCGCTGACATACAGCAGCGCTGTCAGGACCTCGCCATCGAGGTTGATTATTTGGTGAACAACGCCGGAGCCGCAGGCCCTGGCCTTCTCAGCGATGTGCCCTGGCCAGAGCAGCAGCGCTACTTGCGCCTGATGATGACCAGCGTCACCGAGCTGTGCCATCGGTTTGTGCCAGGCATGGCCCAGCGCGGTTTTGGGCGAGTGGTCAACGTCGCCTCGGTGGCAGGGCGAATTGCCACCCGAGGAGACTGCCATTATGGGCCCTCCAAGGCCTATCTCATTGCCTTGTCTGAGGCCCTAGCCTTAACCGTCAAGCCGCAGGGCGTGCATGTCAGCGTGCTTTGTCCTGGCTTCACGCACACGGATTTTCATGAGGTGGCCGGCATGCTGGACATGAAGCGAAGCCTGCCAAGCTGGATTTGGTATGACGCAGAGGTGGTGGTGCGAGAGGGACTGCTTGCCGTCGAGCGAGGTCAAGCCATCAAGTTAAGCGGGCGGGTCTATCGCTGGATAGACCCGCTGCTTCAGTCGGTCATATTTCGTCCGCTGATTAAAGCGTTTGGCCCGGCGCCCCTGGATGACCGCTAATTCGTTTCTGCGGCAGCGAGCAGCCCAGCGATCCGCTGCCAGGAAACGATTTTGAAATTCTGACTGGCCGCCTCACCGGCTGCCGTCCGGTTGGTGCCGTCCTGAGCGACCAAGATGCCCTCAGGATAGCCGGGTAGGGCGCCCGCAAAAGCGGTGATGCCGTCAGTGTCTTCGGTCCCGTCCAGCGCCCCGTCTTCCGAGTCGGTGATGGTGAATTTCAAACGAGGCGCTGCTGTCGCTATGTCGTAGATCACGTAGGTATGGTCACCCTGGCTTGAGGCTACCAGCAGGGCTTCATCTCCGCGCCGGTAAATCGTCAGACCCTCAACATCTGCAGCCAAGACGCCGTCGCCAATGAGGGCAAAGGGCTCAACCGCCGAGGTCGCTAGGTTGATGCGCCAGATGCCCACGTTCTCCTCGCCGACGTAGAGGCGTTGCCCTATCGGGTCATAGACGCAGTCCTCTGTTTGGCTGGATAACTGGATGCTGTGCACCGGTCCTTGGCCGGACCAGTCCCAGGACTGCACCAGGCCCGTTTTATCGTTCACAAAAATGAGGTCCTGGCTGGCGCAGAGTCCATAGGGCTCTTGCAGAGTGACCGGGGCACGGAGGGTGAGCGATATTTGGTAGTCGGCCAGGTTGACGTCGAAGATATCCAGGGTGTTGAGGCTGCGATTACCTGCGGCCACCTGGAATCGGCCACTCCCCAGGGACCGCGCGTCCACATTATTCAGCGCCCCCTCGTCCAGAGCGTTAATTCGAGCGCCGTCTAGCGTGTAGAGTTCGATCCCTCGACGTTTGTTGGTGCCGATGATCAGAGCGCGGTCTCCATCAGCGAGAATGACGGCATCATCGGCAGCGTCATCGTTGGCGCCAGGGTCCTGGATCACGGGCTCCGTCTCTGCCGAAGCAGAGACGCTGGGCAGATTGCGTGCGGGCGGGGCGCCGCAGGCCGTCAGCATCAGGCAGCCGATAAGGAGTAGAGCAAAAAAAAGCAGGGCCCTAAGGCCCTGCTTGTCGATCCGATTTGATTGCAACATTAGAGCTTGTACGTTACGCCAACTGAGTAGCTTTCGCCATATTCGTCGTACTGGCTCAAGCGAGATGAGTTGCCCCAGTAGTAGAATTCAGGCTCGTTACCAATGTTAATGGCTTCTAGCTTGATGGCCAAGTTGTCGCTGTAGTCATACTTAATCGTCAGGTCAAGCTGCATGTGTTCGTCCACGAAGCGAGAGTTGAGGAGGGAGACCTCATCGATGTCGTCTTCCTCGTCCGCCAGCCAATCCAGGTAGACGTCCCGGTAGCTCAGTGCCAGTCGGATGTCCCAAGGACCTTCATCGTAACCAACGCTGACGTTGGCGGTGTTGTCCGCCAGCTTTCTGAATGGCGTGGTAAAGGTCGAGTCATCACCGTTCTGGAAGGTGCTCTCATTGTCGAGCATATGGGTCACGTTGAGCGCGGCAAAGAGGCCATTATCCAGGCCATACTGCAGGTTCGCCTCCAGGCCGGTGACGGTCGTGTCATCGGCATTGATCCATGTTTCAACGCCATCGTTAAAGCTGATGCCGTTGATGGTGGCCGTGGTCTGGATCGTCCGGTAGATGGCGTTCTCGATGTCTTTATGGAAAAGGCCAACGCTCGCAAAGGTCATGCCCTCACCGTAAAACTCCAGAGCCAGATCAAGGTTAGTGGCCTCAAGCGGCTGAAGATCGGGGTTGCCGATGCTGCCCGAAATGTCTTCACCATCGATTTCCAGCTCCAGGCTGGGTGCGGTCGCTCCGAATCCTGGGCGTGACGTTGAGCGCCAGGCTGCAGCACGCAGGACGAGGTCCTCGCTTAGAAGGTATTTCACATTGATGGACGGCGCCCAGAACGAATGGTCGCTAGAGGCTGACGTAGCATTTCCATCGGCGTCGTAGGCGCTGCTGTCCGTTTGGACGTTTTCATACCGCAGGCCAGCGACGATTCGAGCTTGGCCGACCTCGAAAGTCCCCATGCCGTAGAGGGCGAAAACGTCCTCTTCGGTGATGTAGTCCTCTACCGTGGTTTCTGCCTCGTCAAATTCCAGGCTCGCCGTGCCGTCCTGTAGAGCGATGATCGTGCTGGGGTCCGCTTGCTGACCAAAAACCTGGTTCGGGAATGGCCAAGGCAGCGTCTGGGGGTTGAAGTCCGCAAGGGTCAGGTCTGCTCCGTAGAATTCTTTGTTGTTGTCGACATCAACTTCCCTCATGCGGAATTTTCCGCCGAACTTAAGGATGCCGAAGTCGAACTCTTGCTCAGCGTTAAAGGCCAGCGCAGTTTCAGAGTCTTGCTTAACCGAATTTTCGATTTCTAGCTCATCAAATTCCATAGATGCTGGATCTCTGAGCAGAGTGTCGAATGACTGCAGGAAGGGCTTCTCGTTGTCACGCCAGTAAAGGTTACCGCCGAACTCTTCATCGTCGCGCTCGAAGGTCACATCGGCGTTGTCAGAGTCATCTTCCTCTGCAAAGGAATAGCTCACCCGGAAATCGGCGTTCCAGCCCGACAACATGGTTTCAGCCCCGAAGGTATAGGCCTGAATAGTTCTCACCTCAGAGCGGACGCGCGTTTCTGCGTGGTGCCGGACGCGTTCGGACATCATGCCCTGGTTCAGCAGCATATCCGGATCTAGCTTTCCGTACTCATCTTTCCAGCGAAGCTCATCGTCAGTGTACTCATTCCAGAAGGCGCTCATGAACAAGCGGGTCGTGTCGTCAACCGCATAATCAAAGTCATAGGTGGCACCGACGCGTTCCCGGGTGACGGCGTAGTAACGCATTTCCCAGTCATCGTTCATGTAGCCGTCGTCGTCCCAGCCAAAGCCAGTCTCGTTGTTATAGGTCACGATTTCTTTCTCTGCGTAGGTCAGGCCGAGCACGTGAGCCGCTTTGTCGTTGATCGCGCCGCCGTAGGTCAGCGACAGTCTGGGGCTGTTCGCGTTTTGGGTTTGTGCGTTGTAGGTCGTGTCGAGCTTGACCTTAAGCAGAGTGTCCTTGATATCAGAAGGATTCTTAGTATTGAAGTCGATCCTTCCGCCGATAGAGTCAGCGTCTTGATCCGGCGTAAGAGATTTCGATACCGTAATGGAGTCAAGCAACTCGGTGGGCACGCCGTCCAGCAAGACAGATCGCTCGCCTTCAGGCGCCATGACCGCCGTGCCGTTGATGGCGATGGCGTTCAGGTCTGAAGAGAGGCCGCGAATCGTGACGTAGCGACCTTCACCCTGGTCGTTTTCGATAGAGATACCGGGCAGACGTCGAATGGCCTCTGCCGCCGTCGTATCTGGGAAGTCGCCCAAGGCGTCCGAGTCAGAGACGGAGATGATGGAATCTGATGCTTCCTGCTTATCGATGGCAGACATCAGAGAAGCGCGCGTGCCGAGCACCAATTGTTCTTCTATTATCGTGGTGGATTCAGCAGCAACGTTAGCTGCGGTTGCCGTCAGCATAAGGCCAAGGCCCAATCTCAGGGACATAGTCACTCTCCGGGGTTACTTTTTTTGGATTCTAGGATGGTGGTGAACGTCTTTTACGTCAGTGTGAACAAAATATTAAAGTTTTATGACACGCCCCAAAGCACACTAGATACCCGGGGTGGGCGGCGCATTCATTCTCCGGCTTGAAATCGGTAAAGTGCCCGCCTTAGACAAGACCTTCACGAATCCACAGGAGATTTAGGTGACGCCGCCATTCAGCGCCCGGGCCCTCGCTGCTTTAATTTTGATTGCCAGTATCCCAACGTCAGTTTGGGCAGAAACCGCCAGTGCAGGCCACCGTGCTCACCAGATTCCCAGTAGC
>MDTB01133912.1_pt1 | contig 11809 bp, 10 predicted proteins | sample 811161 | NCBI WGS metagenome assembly MDTB01 (sample SAMN05326650, study PRJNA326480) | marine metagenome | isolation source: seawater | place: Mediterranean Sea | collected 2009
TCATCATTCATAGCTGAGATACCATCAGTATTAAATTTATTTATTCCAATAAAATAACTATGATTTCCATAATTGTTTCCAGTTGAAAAATCTATGTTATCAGTTCCATTTGATCCACCGCTTAGATTAATTTTTGTTTCTTTATAATTACCTTTTTTTGTAAAAATATTAACTACCCCTCCTATTGCACCACTTCCGTATATTGAACTATTAGAACCTCTTAAAACCTCAACTTTATCTATTGATGATGTCATGATATTTGAAAAATAAAATGAGTTATCACTTGAAGATGGATCTGACATTTTAACCCCATCAATGTATACTGTTGAATACCTTTTGGGCAGACCTCTTAGTTGTACTCCAGATACTGTGCCATAACCGCCTGATCTAAAATAATTCATACCAGGCAAATTATCATTTAAAACTTCACCTAAAAAAAGTTCTCCATTTTCTTGTATCTCTTCATTACTCAAAGATGTAACAGATGTACCTACTGTACTATATGACTGATATATTTTACTTGGTGCTATAACTATTATGGGTATATCATCAGCAACACTAATTTTAAAAGATAATAAAAAGTACGCTAAAATAAGACTTATTCTTAATATCATAAGGCATCTCCCTGTTTTATATTGGTAATAAGATTTACCAATATTTAATTTTTTAATGCCTCTGTTAATTTTTAATTATCGAACTAGACTTTTCCTGGCCTTCATTCTCAAAGGACTTGCCGGGTGGCGCTCCGACTTTACGGTTGCAGGTACAGCAAATGAATCACACATTAATTTCCCACCATGCATTTCGGCCCAAATTGAATATTTCATTACTAATGTTTTGTCAATCTGATATATATTATAAAAATAAAACATGACTAGTATTAAAAAAGTCGGATCAGTTCAAATTAATAACGGTTTTGCTGGACAATTTTACCTTCCTTACTCTATAGGAACGCTTGTAGCTTATTTTAAAAAGTATTCAGAAAATACAAATAGATATGAATTTAGTTTGCCAATTTATAAAAGATGGTTACTAGATGAATGTGTTGAACACTTAAAAAAAGATGACATAATATTATTTAGTGTTTATGTATGGAATATAAATATTTCACTTAAAATTGCGAAAACTTTAAAAAAAACTTATCCTGATAAATTCATTATCTTTGGAGGTCCATCAGTCCCTGACGATGCAAAAATTTTTTTAAAAGAAAATAATTTTATTGATTGCGCAGTACACCAAGAAGGTGAAAGGACAATAACTGATGTTTTGGATAAATTTCCCAATGACTCTTGGCGTAATGTTCCTGGAATGAGTAGTTTACATAACAATGAATATATTAAAAATTCAAATTTACCAAAAATGCGAGACATATCAGTATTGCCCTCGCCTTACTTGACAGGATTTTTTGATGGTCTTATAAAAAAAAATCCGAACGAACATTGGCTAGCAAGTTGGGAAACAAATAGAGGTTGTCCTTTTTCATGTGCTTTTTGTGATTGGGGTTCAGCCACGGCATCCAAAGTTAGTAGAATGGATCTTGAAAAACTACAAAAAGAGCTGAATTGGTTTGCAGAACATAAAATTGAATTTATTTATGTTTGTGATGCAAATTTTGGAATATTGCCAAGAGATTTTGAAATTGCACAAATGGCAATTAAAACAAAAAAAAAATATGGATATCCACACGTTTTGTCTGTTCAAACTACAAAAAATGCAAGAGAGAGATCTTATAAAATTCAAAAAATTCTTCATGATGCAGGCATGCATAAAAGTATTAATTTAGCTATGCAATCTACAAATGCAAATACACTTAAGGAAATTAAAAGAGATAATATTTCAATTGAAGATTATAAGGTTTTACAAAAGAAATTTATTCAAGATAAAATTCCCACTTATTCTGATTTAATTTTAGGACTTCCTGGAGATAAATATGAAACTTTTAAAGAAAGTGTTGATGAATTAATTGATGCTGGACAACATTACCGAATTCAGTTTAATAATTTATCCATACTTCCCAATGCTGAGATGGCTAAACCTTATTACATGAAAAAAAATAAAATTAAATTAGTTGAAATACCGATTGTAAATCAGCATGGTTCTTTAGATGAAACACCTTCTGATGGAATTGTTGAAAGTCAACAAATGGTTATTTCTACTGTTGATATGCCGAGTAATAAATGGATAAAAACTAGAACATTTTCAACTGCTATAGAGTTTTATTATTTTAATAAGATTTTGCAGGTACCTCTTTTATTATTAAATAGAATAAAAAAGAAAAAAATCGGTTCCTTTATAGATGATTTTTTATCAATTAAATCAAATAAATTTTATCCAGTAATTTCTTATGTTAACCAAATAATCCAAGATCATGCTATCGGTATTTTAAATGGTAAACCCGAATTTATTCATTCACGAGAATTTTTGGACATATATTGGCCACCTGGTGAATATGCAATGCTGAAACTTATTGATAATAATTTGATTAATAGCTTTTATATTGAAGCTGAAAAGCTATTAAAAAATCTTATAGATGATAGTAGATTAAATTTATTTATTGAGGATTGTATTAAATTTAACAGAGAAACCCTAAAAAAACCGATGATTAATAAAGAAAAGAATATAAGTTTAAGTTATAATATTCCAATTTTTTATCAAGAATCATTGATTGGTAAATCAATTAAATTATCAAAACAAAAAGTAAACTATAGAATTTTAAGTGGCAACGAAAAGAAACAAGATTTTTTAGAGTGGGCAAAAAAAGTAATATGGTATGGTCATAGAAAAGCGAATTATTTATATGATGTAAAAATAATAAATTAAATTAATTTAAAATAGATATAAATAAAGATAGAATTGCTTGTTTATGAAAAAAATTGATAACATTCTAGTAACAGGAAGTGGAGGAGTTACTGGTAAGGCAGTAAAAAGAATTAGCAAGAAGTATAAAGACAAACATTTTATATTTGTTGACTCTTCTGACTTAGACTTGAGAAATTTTAAAAATACACAATCTTTTTTAAGAAATAATAAAATTGATAAAGTTATAAATCTAGCAGCTGTAAGTGGGGGCATTGGTATTAGCCTTAAACATCCAGCTTCAATGTTGAGAGATAATGTGCTTATAAATTTAAGTATTGTTGAGGCTTGTGTTAGCTGTAATATAAAAAAACTATTATTAACTTTGACTACAGGAATGTATCCTGAAAATTCTAAACTTCCTCTAATTGAAGACTATATACATGATGGTGAACCATCAAAAACTAATTACGGATCTTCATTTGCTAAAAGATTAATTGAACCAATAATAAGATCTTATAGGGAAGAATATAATTTAAATGTCGTTGGTTTAATACCTAGTGGTATTTTTGGACCAGAAGATAATTTTCACCCAGAGCATGCACCAATGATGCCAGCAATAATTAACAGAGCATATGATGCAAAAAAAAATAATACAAATTTAGAAGTGTGGGGTACAGGTAAGCCATTAAGAGAATACACATTCTCAGAGGATATTGCTGAAATTTTTATTTGGGCTTTGGACAATTTTGATTCAGAAAAACCAATAAATATTGGAAGTCCGGAAGAATTATCAATTAAGGAAATAATACATCTGGTATGCAAAAAAATTGGATTAGATAAAAAAAAAATTATCTTTAATAAAGATAAGCCTGATGGAATTTTTAAAAAAACATCATCCAATAAAAAATTTCAATCTTTAAATAATTTCAAATATATGCCCATGGAAGAAGGAATTAATAGAACAATTGATTGGTTTTTAAAGATTAAAGAAAAAAATGAAAATTATTTAAAAGAATCTAAAATAAAAAAGTTTAATATATAGTACAAAATAATTAATCTTTTCAAATTATGAATAAAAAAAGAATAGAGTTTTTAAAAAAAAAAGTAAAAAATCACAAGATAAGAGTTTTAGATATGTGTTTAGAAAATGGAGGACATATCTCATCATCTTTTTCTACAGCTGAAATTTTAATTTATTTGTATTATCAAAAAATTATTAAAAAAAATGGAAATAGGTTTGTAATTAGTAAAGGACATGGTGAAGTCCTCTATTTTTCACTTTTAGCAGATCTGGGATATTTTCCCCAATCATGGTTAAAAAATAGTTATAGAAAAAATGATTGTAAATTAGGAGGGCATGTAAGCTCAAAAGTCCCTGGTATTGAATTTTCTGCTGGCTCTCTTGGACATGGTCTTTCATATTCAGCTGGAGTAGCTTTTGCTATGAAAAAGAAAAAACAAAATAAAAAAAAGATATTCTGTCTTTTAGGTGATGCAGAATTAAACGAAGGATCTGTTTGGGAAGCTGTTATTTTTGCTTCTAAAAATAATTTATCAAATTTAGTTGCTATGGTTGATTATAATAAAATAGGATCAAGTGATTTTACAAAAAATTATATTTCAACAAAACCATTAGCTTTTGCTTGGGAAAAACTTGGATGGAAAGTAAATTATGTTGATGGTCATAACTTTTTGCCTATTGATAAAACTGTAAGGCAAATTTTAAGGAATAAAAGTTCAAAACCGAATGTAATTATTCTGGACACAATTAAAGGAAAAGGCTTGTCGTTTATGGAGAATGATCCAATCTGGCATGTTAAAGGATTAGATGGAAATCTTTATGATCTTGCGATGAAAGAACTGAAAGGTGATAATGCATCTTAGAGATATTTTTTTTAAGAACCTGTATTATGAATTTAAAAGAGGAAATAAAAATAAATTTATTATAGTTACAAATGATTTTGGCTCTCCATTTCTTGACACAGTTAAGAAAGATTTTCCGAATTATTATTTAAATGCTGGAATTTGTGAACAAAATATAGTGACATTATCTGCGGGATTGGCTAAAGAGGGTTTTTATCCAATAATTTATAGTATATCTTCATTTATTTTATACAGATCTTTTGAGCAGATAAAATTAGATTTAAGTGTGCATAACGTTAAATGCTGTTTGTTAACAGTAGGATCTGGATACGCATACGATGTTGATGGACCAACACATCATACAACAGAAGACCTGTCAGTTATGTATAATATGCCTCATTTGAAAATTTTTTCTCCTTTAAATTCTGAAGGAGTAATTGAAAATTTTAAACTAATGAGGAAAAGTAAATGTGTTTCGTGGTTTAGACTGGATAGAGGTTCTTTTAATAAGAAATTTAATAATAAGAATATAAATGGAATAAACTATTTAAAGACTGAAAGGTCACAAAATCTCATTATATCTACAGGCACGACATCATATTTATTTATGGATAGGGTCGTTTCTGAAAACCTTAATATTTCGGTGATAAATATAAATATTTTAAAACCTTTAAATATAAATTATTTAAAAAAAATATTAAGTAAGTACAAAAGAATTTTCATTGTTGAAGAGCATTCAGAAATTTTAGGTTTATACTCAATAATTGTGAGTAATTTAAAATTAGATAATTTTAGAAATAAAAAAATATTTAAATTTGGTATTAAACAAGACAAGATATTCTCTTATGGAAAAAGAGAAATTCTCAGAAAAAATAATTCTATTGATACAGGTTATATAATTAAATTTATAAAAAAATTTGTTTAACTATTTTAAATATTGGTAATTAAGTTATAAGTTTTTTTTACCATATTAGAGATATCATATTGTTGTAAAAAAGTTTTTCTAGCATTTATTGAAATCTTTAATAGATCTATTTCGTCATTAAAAACTCTATCTATGAGTTTATTAAATTCGCTAAAATTACTTGCAACAATTATGTTGTAGTCCTTTATTAAGGGCTTATCATAAACAGTATTTGAAACATGTGTCAGAACAGGCATTCCACAAGAAAAAGAGTGTGCAATTCTAGTTCTTGTATGCATTAAGCTGTCATTTGCTACTAATAGTAATTTATTATCACAAAATTCTTTTGATATATCTTTGACCCATCCTACACACTTAATTTTGTTAAATTTTAATTCTTTAATTCTTTGAGTTAGTTGACTTTTGGTACCAATGACTCTTATTTGATTTATTTTATTTGATTTTGAATAATTTTTTCTTAAATGTGGGTAAATATATTTGATGAAGTTTTTAGCTGCATTTTTGTTTGGAGTAGTATTACCAGATAACACAAATAGTATATTATTTTTTCTTTTTATATTATTTACATTATTTTTGTATTTTTTTGGAAGCCAATCAGGGACAGCATTATCTAAAACAAATATTTTATTACAATCTTTTTTAAAATAAGATGCTCCTAATTTGTCAAAGCTAATTAAAGCATCATGGTCTGAAGCTAATTTTTTAATAAAAAACATTTCTTTTAGTAGAAAAAAATAAGTAATTATACTTGGAAAAACCATCAAAGGATTTGATTTAATGTTATCAATAAGATGAGATTTAACAAATTGATCAGGTACCCCACCAGTAATAAAGATTTTTTTTGTATTTTTTAATTTTATTTTATCCAACACAGAATTAGCTGCATTTCCAAAGGAAATTATTTTTTTAGGTTTATGTAACTCAATAAATTTTCTTGTATCATCAATTATATGCTCTTTTATTTTGAAATGATCAATTTTTCTAGGTGATAAAAGTCTAATTACTTGACTAAAATTATTTTGTTTTTGCTCAATATCTAAAATTTTAAAATGAATTTTATTAGAAAAAATTTTTAAAAATTGTTTTTTGTCGTTATCTATATTTCTTGATGAAATTCCTTTATTCAAAATAATCAGTGAAATATCATTATATCGATTAATAAATTTTTTTAGAATAAAATAGTTTTTTTGTACCCAATCTTCATGATCAGGTAAGGGAAAGCACTCCATCAATAATAAATATTTTTTTTTCATAAAAATGATTCAATCAATAATTTAGGAAAGATCTGTCTATATATTTTTTTATTAAATTAAAACATTCTTTAATATTCATATTTGAATTATCAATTAAAATTGAATCTTTTGTTTTTTTTAAAGGTGAAATTTTTCTTGTAAAGTCGCTTTTATCTCTTTTTTTTACACTTTCTAGAATATCTTTAAGCCTAATTTTTGGGTTATATTTTTTCAGTTCTAAATATCTTCTTTTTGCCCTTGTTTTGACATTTGCAGTCATAAAAAATTTTACATCAGCTTTGGGCATTATTTTGTATGTTATATCTCTGCCATCAAAACATACTCCATTAAATTTTTTTGGTGGATTATCTGCGATCTTTTTTTGATATTTAGATACAAAAACTCTTATTTTTTTATCTTTGGCGAGAAATGATGATGCCATACCTATTTCATTATTTAGAAGATCTTTATTTTTTAAATCTGAAACTTTTGTTTTTTGTATTTTTTTTTTAAAAAGTTTATAGTTAATTTTCTTATTATTTTTTAAAAATAATTTTCCTAAAATTCTATAAAGTTTTCCTGTATCAAGATAAAAAAAATTATAATGCTTACATATTAGTTTTGCTTGTGTACCTGCACCGCTTGCAGCTGGGCTATCTATTGCTACTTGAAATAATTTTTTTTTCATTTATTAAATTTTTATTGTCTCTGAGTCTTTTTTCAAATCTTTAATTGCATTTAAAAAATTATACTTTATTTTAAAGTTGTATTTTTTCTTTAAATGACTGCAATCTGAAACCCAACAATCTGAGTCCCACGGTCTATAAAATTTATTGATATATTTAAATTTTCCATTTTTTTTGAATACTTTTTGAATTATTTTTAGAACTTGAAAATTACTTAATTGCTTTTCTGAACCAATATTAATAATTTCTCCCTTATCCCATAGTTTATTTTTTTCTATAATTATTTTTAGCGCTCTATTAAAGTCTTTAATATAAATAAAATCATGTTTAGCTCTATAGATATTCATTTTTTTATCAGAGTTAAGTGAGTTTATTATAAGTTTTATAAGTCGATCATTTTTCATATAGTTTCCAAATACAGAATATGGTCTAACAACTATTGCACTTACATTATATGCATTGGCAAAACCTGTAACCATCATTGAAGCAGCTGCTTTGGTAGCTTCATATAATGTTTTAGGATTGAGTTTGAAGTTCTCATTAGTAGGTTTATCACAAACGCCATATTCTGCAGATGACCCAAATTGAATTAGTTTTACTTTTTTTTTTTTACAGTATTTTAGGAGCTTAATAACAAGTTTAAGATTAGCATCAACCATTTTTCTTTCTTCATATTGTTCTCCCGCAGTGTTAATGATTATATCTATTTTATTTTTTAATAATTTATTTAAAGAATCTTTTTTTGTGCAGGTAAACACCTTAAACTGTTTTCCATAAGTCTCAATGAATGATCTTGCTATCAAACCATTCGAACCTGTTATTAGTAGTTTAATTTTTCTCATAACTAATTTATAGTTGCAAAAAAACCCAATTCAATATATTTGAACTTTACTAAACCTAATGACGATAAACTATTTAAGACTCTATAAAAATTACAGCTTTATAAGAGAGTCACAAAAAGAATTAATAAGAAGATACCATTTAGATAAAAAAATGAAATGCCCAATTCATTTTTGTTTAGGTCAAGAAGGATTTCCTGCATTACTTTCTAATTTTTTTAAATCAAATGATTATCTATTCAGCCACCATAGATCTCATGCCTATTATTTGTCAAAAAAATGTTCTTTAGAAAAAATGATTTCTGAATTTTATGGAAACAAATTTGGAACTAATAAAGGTCTTGCTGGTTCCCAAGAATTATCATCTGATGAAAATAATTTTTTTAGCGGAACAATGTTATCTGGTATGTTTGCTGCATCAATAGGTTCAGCATATTCTCAAAAATATTTGGGAACAAAAGGCATTACAGCGACTGTAATTGGCGATGGCGGAATGGAAGAAGGAATTGTTTATGAAACTCTAAATATTGCATCTCTATTTTCTCTCCCTATTTTATTTATTTGTGAAAATAATAGGTATTCAGTTCATACAGAAATGTCAGAGAGAACTAAAAATTCAAATTTTAAAAAAAAAATTAAAGCATTTAATATACCTTACATGTTAGTAAAGAATCAAAATATTGACAAACTTAACAAAACAGTTGAGGGAATATTTGATGAAATAAGAAAAAATAAAACTCCTTATTTTATTGAAATTGACGTGTTTAGAGAATGTGGTCATGTAGGACCTGAAAATGATGATGAAGAATATAATTATCGATCCAATGATATTAAAACTAGAGGACAACAAGATATATTTAAAAAATATTTTTCATCTTTAAAAAAAAATAAATTAATTAATAAAAAATTGTTTTTAATCAAACAAAAAAATATCAATATAATCGATAAATATTTTTCAAACTCTATTAATAAGAAGCCTATTACTTTTCAAGAAAGTCTTAATTTAAATTTTATCAAGAGTTATGACAAAAAAATAAAAACTTTTACAAAAGGTAAAAGTAAATTGATAATTAATCAAACTTTAACCACTCCCAAACCTTATTAAAAATTTATGAGAAATTTACTTTTTATTGATGCAATTAGAGAAGCAACAGCGCAGTCTATGAAATTAGATAAAAAAGTTATTATTTATGGGCTCGGCGTTGGTAAGACTTCTAATATTTATGGATCTACAAAAAATTTAACTAAAGATTTTGGTAAAAAACGTGTATTTGACACACCTTCTTCAGAGTCGGCATTAACAGCTATGGCTCTAGGAATGTCTTTAACTGGTGTAAGGCCAGTTCTTGTGCATCAAAGGTTTGATTTTATGCTTTATTCAATGGATCAAATAGTCAATTGGATTTCTTTATGGTCGTACAAGTCAGGAGGACAGTCTTGTTTGCCTATTGTAATTAGGGTGATTGTTGGAAGAGGATGGGGACAAGGACCACAACATAGTAAAACATTACATTCATGGTTTTCTCATTTACCGGGACTTTCAGTAGTTTACCCTTCATCACCACATGAAGCAAAAGGTCTTTTGATGTCATCAATTTTTTCCAATTTTCCGACAATTTTTTTTGAAAGCAGATCACTACATAATTTAAAAGAAGATGTCCCTGAAAAACCTTATTATATTGATCCCACAAGAGCATTCATAAGAAAAAAAGGGACTGACATCACTCTTATTTCTTTTGGCCCATCAGTAAAAGGGGCATCAGAAGTTTCTATTTTACTAAAGAAACAAAAAGTTTTTGTAGAGCTACTTGATATGAGATCTCTTAATCCAATAGACTATACAACGATTTTGAAATCAGTAAAAAAAACAGGTTGTGTTGCTTTTTTAGAGCACGGCTGGCCAAATTCTAGCATTGCATCTGAGGTAATTTCTAAAATTTCAGAGAATGTAAAACTTAAAAGAAGACCTTTAAAATTTTGCTGGCCTAATAGTTATGTACCAACTTCTGAGAAGCTAGAGAAAGAATTTTATCTTGACTCTAAAAAGATTTTTTTAAAAATTTTAAATCATTTAAAAAATTAACATAAAACTTTGAGAATATATATTTGAATAAAAAATATAAATATAAAACATTAATAACTGGTGGCGCTGGTTTTATTGGAAGCAATTTAATTGAAAGACTATTACACGATGGACATAAGGTTTTAGTTATTGATAACTTGAGTTCTGGAAGAAAAGAAAATATTAACAAATATTTAAAACAAATAACATTCATAAAAGAAAGTATTTTAAACTACAATAGTATTAAAAAATATTTTAAAAAAGTTGATTTTGTTTTTCATACTGCAGCATTAGCAGATATTGTGCCGAGTATAAATAACCCAGTAGAGTATTTTGATACAAATGTAAAAGGTACTTTAAATGTGTTGGAACTTTCAAAAAAAAATAAAATCAAAAAGTTTATATATACGGCTTCATCATCGTGTTATGGAATTCCAAAAAAATATCCGACTGGAGAAAAAGAAAGTTTAGATACAAAATATCCTTATGCTTTAACAAAAAAAATGGCTGAAGACATAGTTCTTCATTGGGGAAAAGTTTATAAACTAAATGTTATTTCTTACAGACTCTTCAATGTATATGGGGTAAAATCTAGAACTTCAGGAACATATGGTGCTATGTTTGGGACTTTTTTAAAACAAAAAATTAGTAAATCTCCTTTTACAGTTGTTGGCGATGGAAAACAAAAAAGAGATTTTGTCTATATTTCTGATGTTATCGATGCATTAGTTAAAGGTATAAAATATAAAAAAAAAATATTCAAATCTTTAATGTTGGTAGCGGTAAACCAGTTTCTATAAATTTAATTTGTAAACTACTTAATGGCAATATAATTAATATACCTAAAAGACCTGGAGAACCGGATATTACTTTTGCAGATATCAAAAAAATAAAAAAAGAACTAAACTGGAAACCTAAAATTAGTATAGAGCAGGGAATAAATAAATTGCTTTATGAAATTGATTACTGGAAAAAGGCACCATTATGGACCCCTAATAAAATTAAATATGCAACTAAAGACTGGTTTAAATTTTTAAAAAATTAAAAATGAAAAAAATAATTAATACTACAGATGCAAAAAAAGTTTTTTTAAAACTTAAGAAAAAGAAAAAAAAATTAGTTCTTTGTCATGGAGTATTTGATCTTTTACATTTAGGACATATCACTCACCTGGAAAAAGCTAAATTATTGGGCGATGTATTGATAGTATCAATAACTGGAGATAAATTTGTAAATAAAGGTCCAGGCAGACCGGTATTTAATCAGGTTGATAGAGCCAAAGTAATAAGTTCATTAAAAATGGTTGATTTTGTAATAATTGATAACAATGCAACAGCTATTAAACTGTTTTCAATTATTAAACCTGATTTTTATTGCAAAGGATCAGATTATAAAAATCATGA
>MDTB01200878.1_pt1 | contig 11809 bp, 11 predicted proteins | sample 811161 | NCBI WGS metagenome assembly MDTB01 (sample SAMN05326650, study PRJNA326480) | marine metagenome | isolation source: seawater | place: Mediterranean Sea | collected 2009
ATACTATTTAAATATTTAATTATAATAAAATATAAATGAATACACTAATTGAAGTAACACCGGAATCTAATATTGAAAAAGGTGCTTTTTTATTTTTATCTGATACTGATAATAGTATTGATCTATTTATATTTAAAAAAGCATCTATTGATGATTTAAAAACAGCTATGCCATTAAATTATAGTCTTGGATCTTTAAAAGACAATCACAATTGTCTTTTAGCTATTTTTCATAATGGATCAGACTATTTAGGTAGTGGAAATCTAGAAAATATTCCTAATTTTATTAGAGAAAAAAATATGATAAATTTATTACATCATACTTATGACGAGATTACTAATTCTGGGTTTAATCTAACTAAAAATAAATATAATAATCTAGTTAATTTTAGTAGAAGACAACTAAATAATTAATTTAATTTAATTCCATTTTATTTTCACAAAAGTTTTTACCCATTTCTCTTAAATCATAATTTAAAGAATACATTAAAACTGCTGGTTCTAAATTATTTATATAATCTATAACTATCTGCTTATTAACATATCCATTATTATTTTTTATTGTTAAATAATACTGGTGTAAATTATACATATGAGTTCTAAATTTATACGAATATTCTAACAGTGGAGCCTCTTTTTTAATATAACAACTAATATAATTTGTATATAAAGTTTGTGTAAAAATATGGATATATTTTCTAAATTCAGAAAAAACTTTCCTAGATCCCGGGAAATAATGTAAATATTCTTTTACTCTATTATCTTTTCTTAAACATAAATATTGAAATTGTAACTTACTATTATTTCCCCGTAAATTTTTAATATATTTATATCCTGGATTTACTAGTTTTGTTCTAACTCCTGTAAATGTTTTAACCATAACTCCTACATTATAAATACTATTATTCATTGTAAAATTATTCATTAGATTTTCATATGAATCAATATAAAATCTGTAAGGAAACCATAGTTTATTAAATTGATGGTCTAAATTTAATTCACTATATTTCTCTCTAGGTATTTCTGTTACCATCATATCTTCTATTTTATAAATTGCTATAACATATAATTTCATTTCATTTATTGGTAAAACAAATTTGTTATTTGGATGTTGCATTACTAATGAATACATATATTTTTCATCAAACTCATTTATGTTTAGTTCCAATTTAGTACATACTTCATTAAATAAAATATCAAAATTTTCTTGCTCTTGAAAATATCTGATTTTACCTCCAACACTTGTTTTAGTTGCAATATTCCAACAATTTATATCATTATCATAAAAAATATTTATCATTGTTCCTTCTATAATCTCTTCTCCATAACATTGTGTTACATTATAGTTATTAATAAAATCTATAAAATTTATTCCTTTTGGTGGTGAAAATACATTTAATTTTCCATTACTAAAAATAATTGATCTACTTAATCCATTAATTGGATTAAAATTTGTATTGTCTTTATTATATTTCATAATATTATAAGTTTTATTATTGTGTAGCCATTGTTTATATATAAATTCACCATTTTTTTCAACTAACTCTCTTTTGGGATTATTAAGTACTTCTTTCATATCTGGTCTTAATTCTGATAAATTATACACAATACTTATATCTGATGACATATCCATTTAAATTATATATTCAATATATCTTTAATTTCATTTCGTTATAGATAATAATTTCTACTATAAATATAAGGTAATGGTAGATACACCTACAGAAAACATAAATATACAATTAGGAGATATTATAGAAATAATTGCACCCGAAAATCCTGATTTAAATTTACAACAATTTTATATAGAATATATAAATCCTGAAAAAATAATTATTATTAATATTGAAAATCAAAAACAAACTACATTAAATATTATTGATGGTGAATTAGAAGATACTACTATTTCTCAAATTGATTTATTAAGCAGAGCTGAAACATCTAGTTATGCAAAACAACATAATCTATTACCTGGTGTATGGATTGAAATTTTATTTAAAACTTCTGATATGTTAAATATTAAAGGTCTTATTACTAATTTAGAAGAAGATATGATTGAAGTTAAAACTTATCCGGATGATGATATTTTATACATTGATTTTGCTTATCAGGGTATACCGGAAGATTTCTCAATTGATAAAATTACTATTATTAAAAATCCTTCTACTACAACAATTGATGAACCTTTAGCCCAACCTTCTATTGAAAAATCGGAATCATCATTATCTCAATCTAAAATTGACTCTATTTTACAAGAAACTGGGTTTACTCCTGATGATGCTGCTCCTGAAATTATACAAACTCAAATGCAACAAGCTATACTTGATGCTAATCAAATTCAGTTAGGTGAAGATTTAGATGAAATTACTATATTTGTAGATGTCCCTGAAGATGAAAAAAGATATAGTCTAGAACAACAAACTAATGATTTATTAGATGAATTACTTGGTAATGTTTCTACTGATAAGCGTACTGATAAATTACTTAATTATATACACACTACTATTGAGCGCTTCGTTCAATTACGTTCCATTTATTCTGATTTAGATACTAATGGTTATCCTATTATGCCACAGCCTATATCTAATAATTATAAACCTATAATTAAAACATTAGCTGATTTTAAAAAACATTTTCCTTGGCTTATACCAATTTCTACTAATAAAAATAAACTTTATAATATTGATAAAACAATTGCTGAAGAATTAAGTACTATTCTTAACTTAAATTTAGGCACTACACTTTATGATGAAACTCAAATAGCCGAACGATTTGTTACCGGCCAGTTACATAGTGATGATAATCACTATAATGAATATATTAATAGTATAAATGAATTATATACACCCTTTGAAACCATTTCTGATCCTAATAACAGTATAATATCTAAACAAGTTGCTAGTAATATTCTAAGTATTGTTAATAATTTAGATGATATCGATACTATTGTTGCTTCATCTGAAGAAGGTGAAATTACTAGAAAAAAATTCTTTTTTGAGACATATACTCGTGGTTTAGAATACTTGAAAAATGTTTTAACCAATTCTGACAATATTACTATTACCTCCATTATGACTCTAACAATTCCTTTCTTACTCTTTACTAAAATTAACTTACCTTCTACTAGTATATTTGATAGATCACAATTAAATTTAAATTATCTCTATTACTCTAATATTATTAATAAAAATACACTTATACCACAAATTATTACTATTGATAATCTTATAGACACTGGTATTGATGATACTGATATTGATACTGAATTTAATATTATGCAGTCAGATATATTTCGTAATCTACAACAATATATATTAGATGAAACATTATATCATAATTCTAGTGATGATACTACATATAAAAAATTTTTATCACAGATAATTCCTAATAATTTTAAATGTTTAAATATTATCAAATCATTCTCTACTGACTTACTATCCAATTTTTCTATTATAAAACAACTTGAGTTATTTGATATTTATCATAAAGATATTAATATTTCATTATATGAAAAAATAACTGCTTTTATTGAATCTAATATTACTAATTATAAAAATAGATTATATGAAAATATAAAATATTATAAATCTTTTTCATCTAAACAATTTGTTGGACCTAAACCAAGTGAATGGTTTAGTATTATGGCACAACATACTTCAATTAATAATATACTACTTGAAGCATATGATATTAAACCCACATTTACTACCTCAGAATTATTTTCTAGAATATATAATCTTGATTATGGCAATTTATTTAATATTGCATTAGTACGAATTAATTTAGATCTACAAACTGATAAATTATTGGAAGAATTTGTTGAAAAATATCAACAATCAATGGACGAAAAATCACTCCAGGATAATAATTGTAAAAATATTACAAAAAAATATACATCACTTGAACTATTACAAGCAGATAATGATACTGAAATTACTGTTGATCCTGAGTTTGATGAAACTGATTATAAATTTTTAGATAAATTTAAAACAGACCAGGAATCAATGGAACCATCTGCTTTTAAAGAATTTTTAAAAAATAAATTAATAGAATTAAAAAATTTAACTGCAAATATGGCTGAGCGCCAAGCTAATGATATTATTGCCAAACAATCTATTATACAAAATGGTGATTATGCACTTTTAACATTAGCTGACGGAGCTACTACATATTTTGTCAGAAATGATAATAAATGGGTTGAAGATAAAACTATTGTTGCTGATAATGTACGTATTGAAAATAACAAATTATTTTGTAATTTACAATCAAATTGTATATCTGATAATAATAAGTGTAATACATTCGAAAATACTGAATCTAATCTTTCTGAAGAAGTATTACAACAAATATATAAAGAATTTGACTCAACATATGAAAAACGTGCAGATAAAATTAAATCCGAAATTGATATATTATTAGAAAAAAGTATCATGCGAATTAAATTAATTAAAAGATACAAAACTACTATGTTTTATAAATATGACACTTTAAAGAGAGATATTGCCGATCAACTTGATGAAGAGCCTGAATTGGCTTTACCCTCTCCATATGAAAAATTACGTGATATTATACTAGGTCAAGAAGATTTTGTTAAACGACAAAATTTTATACAAAAATTTGTTATCATATTTACTAGACCTCCTTTCTCTCATGAAGATTCATACTGGTTATATTGTATTAAAACTGGAGTTAAATTACTACCAAAATTTTTAAGTACACTTGCTAATATATTCATATCTGGTGGTGATTATCTATATGAATTAGATGTTATTGTCACAAATCAGGGTACTATTAGTGATGATGGAGATACATTTGTAGATAAATATAGTGGTTATTTTATCAAAAAAATAGAATTCGATACTGAAGAAGGTTTTACGGAAGAAGGTTTTAAATTAAAAACTAGAGAGAAAATGGAAAAAGATCTTGGAGATCATGTTTTAGAATTAGCATCTGAACCACAACCTACTGGTAATTTTTTAACTGGTGAAGCTAGACTTATAGCTAACATAATTAATGCTATTACTGGACCTGGTGGTATGGGTATTAATATTTCAAACCAAAAACAATTTATTATTGATAATGTTCTTCAATTACATAAAGATTTGGTACCAACAGAACAACAGTATGAAAAAATGACAAAAAAATCAATTAAAGAAAAAAAAACTATTCAGCCTTATGAAGATTTAGTAGGTCGTCCATTGATTATTCTCACTTTTATTTACATATTAATTGCTATACAAACAAATATTCCAAGTATAGAAACTACAAAAACCTTTCCCAACTGTATTAAAGCATTTGATGGTTATCCAATTTTGGGTGATGATACGAATGCTATTACATATCTTGCATGCATTGCTAGAAAAATGAAGAATAAAGAATATCCTTGGAGTTCTATATATGCATTTAAAGAAGATAAAATTATCACACAAATGAAAGCATTATTAGATAATAAAAAATATAAAATTCTCTCTTCACCCTCTATTAGACTTAAAATAGATGAAAAACGACGATATATTAAAACTAAACGTAAAGATATTAAATTGGATATTGATGCTAGCGAAAAAATTATAGGATTTTTTCCACCAACTGTACCTTTTACTATTAAAGTATATCCTCTAGCTGAAGGATTTCCAACATTATTAGCTAGAAATATTAAGAGTGGTAGTCATATGCAACAAGATCAAATTAATGTTATTAAATCAAAAATTATTAAATTTGGATTATTTATCCAAGAAAGTATTAAAAATATTATTAATAAACAGGAACCATTAGTAACTAGTAAAGCTGGTATAATCTTTCTTGAAAATGCTTGCTGTAATTCAACATCTACTGATATTCATAAATATTTTACTGATTTAGATTCATCATTAATTCAAAATAATAATATTGTAACTAGTTTATCAGATATAATTTATGATATATATAGCGCATCAAGTGGTCCTCTATTATATGATCCAAGAGATTCTAGATACTATTATCCTGAATTACCTAGTGGATTTTCTAATAATACTATTTATAAAGCCTTTATTGTATTTTGCAAAAATAAGACATTAAATCTTAATCCAGATTTATTAGATGCATGTGGTATAACCGAGTCTTATACTAATCCTGATGAAACAATTGATGAAAAAATAGAAATTATGAAAAATGATGGTATTAATTATAGTGATGATTTATTTCAACAATTATTAACTCTTGTTAATCTTAAAAATATTGTTACAACTGATATTATTTATTCTTATCCTAATAAAGTTCAACAATTTAGTGATTTATTAAATTATTTAAATGATAATTCTGATACTGTAATTCCTGACTTATTAGTTAAAGATCTATTGGATTTATTAGACCGATATTCATTAAAAGATGAGTCAGCATCTGGAACTAGTAGAAAAATAAAAAATTTCTTAGATACAGAAAATACTAAATTATTAGATAAAATTAATCTTTTTATAAAATCTAATTCTAGCTTATCTAAATCTAAAATGACTTCTTTTTCATCTTGTATTGATAATATTACTCAATTCTTAGAAATTGGTGATAATATCACTATTACAAATGAAGATAGTACCACATTTAAAGCTATACAATTTATTACAAATATTATTAAGAGTATTATTAAAGTTTTTCCAAATATAGTTTTAAATAAAATTAATTATCAAGATACTAAAATACCTAAGCATTGGAATTTATCTAGTAGACATCAACTTGATATAAAAGAAATAATTAATAATTATTATAAAAATTTAAAATCTCTATATGGAATTCCCGATTTAATACCAATACTTCAAAATATCCAAGAAAAATGTTCCAATATTTTAAAATTAAGTGAATATACTCCATTCTTCTCTTCAATTTCAATGCAAGAAACAGTTGTATCTTCAGTATTTGATTCTCGTCTCATACTATTATTATATAAGTTCTATTTCTTAAAAACTCTTGAAGTATATATTGATTTAAGTAAAATTACAGAAACTGTTTCTATACCTAAACCTGTTATTTCTGTAGCCGATGAAACACCTAAAGAAGATGCTGATGAAGTTGAAAGAACAATTGAAGCTGGGCCGTCAGAAGAAGAACAAGTAAGGCCTGAAGTAACAACCCAAACATTTATAGCACAAGCTACTATTGCTGGCTCAAAACTAGAAACAATGCAAATAGTTACTAAATATATAATTAGTATTGTTGATATTATATGTTCTCATAAACGAGATATTGATTATAATAAAGAATCTATTATGAATAAAATTTTATCATCAAAAGAAAAAGAGAAAAAAGAGATTACTGATTATTTAAAAAATTTAACAGATGAAGAGAGAGAAGTTGAAAATATATTTAAGAACCAAAAACTTGAAAAATGGTCTAAAGGATTACAAAAAGGCTTAACTCAATACGTACAAGAAACTTATGATGAAGAGAGAGAACAGGCAGAACAAGAACTTATAAAAGAAAAACAGATTGCTAAACAAACTGGTATTTCTGATATGAATAAAAATATTTATGCATATGAATTTGATGCAGATGCAGAATTAGCTGAAGAAATTGATAGAGAAGTTTATTCATTAGAAGATTATCCTGGAGAAGATGGTGATGAACCAGATTATGATGAATTTGAATTACAAGATGAATTCTAGAAATTTTGTAATATTTATTTTTTATTTTAATAAAAAATAAATCATATTAATATATAATGTATAAAACATTTATTAAAAATAATATTATTTCTACTACAATATTTTTATTTATAATAATCTATATCTGTATAATTTATATAAAACCTAGTTTTCTTTTTACTAATCATGGCGCTATCAGACATTTTGGTTTAGGAAAAAGAAATTCTACAATTATTCCTATATGGTTAATGATAATTATTCTAGTTATATTTATTTATATGAGTGTTTTATGTTATATTCGTTAATTAATGTCCTGTATCTTTATATACTCTCTCATTTTTAACTGTATTATTTGTTTTTTCTGTTACCAGTCTTTCATAATCATTATGGCGTTGGACCATTTCTTTAACACTAGTATTACAGCCTGATTTAACTAAATAATTATATGATGTAGATACTGTTAATAACCCTGTAAGTAAAAACCATATAAATTTAGATATGGTGAACTTTAGCATTACTAATTCTCTTAATTTTTCTTTAAAATTATCTGCACCACTTGCTAATAAATTACCTGTACCTAGTTTATTCCAAAAATCATCAAATCCAATTGAAGGATTAGGTATTTCATTTATTAATAATGCTGGATTATCATAAATTTTTCCTAAAGTCTGAGTTAACTCTTGGTTTTGTGTTTTTTCTTTAGATTTTAGTATATTTCCTAATAAATTATTTAATCCACCTACAAAACTTACTATAAAATAACCAATAGTGTTGGAAAATGGTCGTAACCAACCTGGAAACATTAGTAACATTAAATTTAACATACCAAAAATTAAAACCCATGGTATTACTGTATATAAAAATGCTGTTTTAACATGAGTTTCTCCACATAATGATTTTGTTAAACTAACACTTATACCAAATTGGGCTGAAAATAACAATATTATATAAATAATAAATGCTACAGCATTATGTTTTTCTTTTGTTACATAGTTAACAATAAAATATATTACAGTAATAATTACAAATATTACTAATCCCATATTAGGACTTGGAATTGTCATTTATAGATAATAACTATAATTTTTTTTGATTATTTATTTTATTAATGGAATATACTAAACCATTATTAACAGAAAATACTACAAAATTTTTTATACATAATTCTTTAAAAGAAGTTCGATTATTTAAAAATAAATATATTACTTTAATTATTAATTTTTTACTTTTTTTCCTATTTTTAGGAATTATAAGTTTACTATTATATTATAAATATAAAGGTAAATTAACACCAGAAGAAATTAGAGTTAAAGAAAATTTAAAAAAACAATATTTATTTGAAAAATTACATAAAATTTCATATGAAAAACGTAAAGAAAATCAAAATTTAATAACTGATTTGCCAATAATTTAAATTATTTAAAAGATTTTCTTTTAATAATTTAATGAGTGTTGAAACAAAAGCTAAAACTAAAACTGTTGATAATTTTTCTACAGCTATTTCTACTTATTATAAATTAAAAGGTGATTATGAGAATAAAACTAAAAAATCTATAAAAGAAATATATAATAATTCTTCTCTTAATTCAGAACAAAAGAGAGAAAAGTATATACAATTAAAAAAAAAATGTATTGTTTGTGGTAAAGCAGGTGGTACTATTTTCGAACAAGACGATAATATGTTAATTGCTAAATGCGGCCATATAGAATCACCATGTAAATTAGATATAAAATTAGAAAGAGCTAAATATGATAATATTATAGATTATCTCTCTCAAACAAATACTACTATTAATAGTTATAAAAATAATATTATTGATACTAAACTAGATTATTTATTCGGATTTACTAATCATTCATCTACAATTTCAAAATTTGATGAATTAAAAAGTAATTTAGTAAAAATTGTAAAACTATATCAAGATACTACTAATAAATATATTAATACTATTTATAATTATAACGAAATTAGCAAAATAAATAGTTTAAACTCTCAGCTTGATGGTAATATTAATACTTTTAAAGAAAATATACAGATGTTTAATGAATCTGGTGAAATTTCATATGTAAAAGATGCTGTGGAATTATATGTTAATACAATTAAAGTTGTTAATAAGCAATTAAGAGAAGCTAAATATAAATTACAAGAAATTTATAAAAATAAAGACACTGATGTAGTTTATCTTATCCAGAAAATATATACTTTATCTGATTTATTAATTATTCAACCTGGTACAGAAAATAAAGTAATTTCTTTTTCTGTTTAATATATATAATGTTGACTAAATTTATAGATTTTAAAATATTTTTTATTAGTTTAGCAGTAGGTGTATTTTTTGTTTATATTAATCAGCCTAGTCCTACTATTATTTATGTTTATCCAACACCTAATAATATAAATAAGATTCAATATAAAGATAAAGTTGGTAACTGTTTTGAATTTAATTCTCAAGAAGTAACTTGTCCTAAGAACCCTAGTGAAATTCATAGTATTCCCGTACAAGAAGGTATTTAATTTATTAATATTATATATATGAAGGTTCCTGAATTAAAATCTTTTATTAATAGTGGCAAAGGTAAAATTATTCTCTCTGTGTTATTAGGATTTGGAATTGCAACTTTATTTAGAAAGGCTTGCAAAGATAGAAATTGTCTCGTTTTTAGTGCTCCATCCATTAATAAAGTTAAGGGTAAAGTTTTTGGATTTAATGATAAATGTTATAAATATATAGAAAAAAATGCTACATGTAGCGATAATAAAACCATTTTAGAAATGGTCAAAGAAAATGCGTAACTATATTATATATAAAAAATTTTATATATAATAATGTCTCAAGGAACTACACAAATAGATCAATTACCAACAGTTTCTTCATCTAGTGGTACTCCACTTGAAAACCAAGTACCAGTTCAATTAAATAATTCTACTTCTGAAAATATTAAAGTAGAAAATTACGGTCAACAATTAAACGCCCAACGTCAAAATGAACCTGGCTCTCAAGTTCCACCAATTGATTATACATCTCAGTTAACAACTGTTCTTAAAGACGCTCAATCATCAGGGGCTACTGTTTTACCTTCCAGAGATATACCACAACAGACTTTACAAATACAACAAGATTATCAAACAAAAGCTGATTATGTACCTGATACAAAAAGTAATGACTATATTGGTGACATTTTAAATAAAGAAAAAATAATTTTACAACAAAAACAAGAACAAAATAAATCTGATAACTTTGATTATATATATCAAAATATACAATTACCTGTTCTTGTTGGTATTATTTATTTTCTTTTCCAACTTCCATTTATTAGAAAAAACATGCTTACATTTCTTCCTAACTTATTTAATAAAGATGGGATGCCAAAATTATCTGGATATATTTTTAATAGTATTATGTTTGCGCTTTTTTATGCTTTATTAGTAAAAGGTCTTAATTATTTACAATTATAATTCATTATAACCAGCTTCAACACAAATATTTTTATTTATTTCGTTTTTTTTTATAGCTATATCATATTCTTCTATATATCCTGGTTTATTTCCTTGTATATCTACATAACTACCTGGTATAAACCATTTACCTTGTATCTTAGCCCATTCTAAACCCCATTTGTATAATTCATCTTGACCATTTGGTGGTATACCTATATTATCTGGAAATCCAATTTCACCTCCCAAAACCCATCGTTCTTGCCATACTGGTTTATGAGTTTTTGGATTATTACTTCTTCTAACTTGTAAAATACTACATTTTTTTTGGCAACAAAACCAATAAACTAATGGATCATTATTATAATCTTTTAAATATATAATTTCTTTTATCCCAGATGATAAAAGTAATTTCGCACAATTTAGACAAGGATAATGAGTAATATAAGCAGTACAATTATCACATGATACGCCTCTTTTAGCACAATCTGTAATAGCATTTTGTTCTGCATGAACTGTTGCTACTTCATGGTTATTAATAGAATATGATTGATGATCGCATCCTGCAATATGGCCGTTATATCCTTGTGCTACAATTCTATTATCTTTGACTAACATACAACCTACATGTAATTTACAGCAACTAGATCTAGTTGCAGTAATTTTAATTAATTCTGAAAAATATTCATTCCAACTAGGTCTTTGTATATTCATATATAAAATTATACGTATTCTTTAATATACTTTAATATTTTATAAAAATA
>MDTB01219740.1_pt1 | contig 11809 bp, 9 predicted proteins | sample 811161 | NCBI WGS metagenome assembly MDTB01 (sample SAMN05326650, study PRJNA326480) | marine metagenome | isolation source: seawater | place: Mediterranean Sea | collected 2009
TATTATAAAATAATTATAAAATTATAAAATTATAAAAATTATATAATTGTAAAATTATATAATTTTAAATTATTTTTTTATCGCCCAAAAAAGTTAAAAGATTTTGCTTTTAAATCTTTACTAAAATATAAAATTCCTATTTGAACAGGTTGTGAAGTTTTAACACTTTCAATTGTAAAAATTGGAGTTTCAATTAAACCATCTTTATTTACTTCTTTTTCTTTATCTGGTTCTTGGAATGCATATTCTTTGCCTTCTAATTTTACCTTTTTAATTTTAACTTTTTCTTCCTTCTTATTCATATTTAATGTTTCATCTTTTTCATCGCCTTCAATTTGTGGACTATAAGCAAATTTATATGGTTTAACAGAGCCAAATGAAAAGCATTTTAATTCATTTGGCGTATCTATTTTATTATGAATATTACAATCTATTGAGGCTTCTTTTAAATTTTGCAATAAATTATAATTTATTTTTTGTTTTATATTTGAAATTTCAAAAAGTGCTTGATCACTAGTTAATGCAGAATTATCAATTGATTTATATTTCATATATTCTGTTTTATTAAGTTTACTTTGATCTTGTAATTTTAATTCTCTAGATGCTGTTTCATATTGTTTTTCAGTAAATTCCATCAAATATAAAAATACTTCTACTGTTTGGAATTCTTTTTCCAGTCTATTATGACTACAAATTCTTCTTGCTCTTCCTATAACTTGTTCAATTCTTACAGGATGCCAATAAGGTTCTGTTATATGAACATATCTTACATTACTTAAAGATATACCTTCAGCTCCTGATGCTGTAATCATAATTACTTTAATTATTTCTCCAAAAAAATTATTTTCATTTATATTTTCTAATTCTCTTTGTAAATTATTAGGTAAATTTTTCCAATTACTATTAAAAATATCTCTCATTATTTCTTTTTCTTCTACATTCTCTGTACCTGTATATAATATGAATTTTGGTTTTGAAAGATCTTCTGGTTTAATATTAATTTTCCAACCACTTTCTACTTTACTAATTTTAAATTGTGCAAATCCATTTGCTTCTAATACTAATGCCATAATTCCTATTCCTTCCAAACTTCTAAATTGACTATAAATCAAATGAAGTCCTTTGTATTTTTCGTCTAATATTCGGCTTAATATATTTAAAAATTTCGCACTATAGATTTCTAATGCACTAGGAACTAAAAATTCATCTTTTCTATCTCTTAATTTTCTTACTACATCTTGTATTCTTAATTTATATTCTAAATTTGCTTTTCTTTTTTGAACTTGAGCTGTCATAGGTTTAATATCTGTTGTTTGATCAACTGAAATATCAACTGTTTCACTTGGCTCTTCTGCATCTAATAAATCTTCATCTGCATCTTCCATTATTTCAGTAGATAAGTTTTTACCATCATTAGGTAAAGGTCTTGGAATTGCTTCTTTAGGAAATACAAAATTACAGCAAGCTCTTGAAAAAACTCTATAAGTTGATACGGATTCATCATATAATTTATTAACTTGATTTGCCTGAGCTTTCTTTTTAGCATTGTTTCTTTCTATTTTTCTCTCTTGAACTCTAGCTTCTTCATAAATTCCAAATTGATAATCACTCATTGGTACTAAAATTAATTGAAAATCTGTTGCTTTATCAAATTTTGGCAGTAAAAAATCAATATCTGGAAAATATGAAACTAAACCAAGTATCCTTCTTTTAAATAAGTCCATATTTTTCATAGTAATATTTTTACTAATTTTCTGAATATCAATAAAATAAGAATTGAAATCATCTTTACCATCTGGTAAACATTTATTTTCTGTTTCTATTAATGAATTAGGTTCTATTTTTATTCCATTGGTTAAAAGAACATCACTAATTTGATTTATAAATGTTACATCATCTATTTCTCCACTTTCACTTCTTTTAACACCTTTATATTCTCCTTCTTCATTTACAGTTGAAAATCCAAATGGATTTTTTGTTATAGTAAGTGTAGGTTCAGGACTAGATTTAAACTTGACATAATCAAAAATAGATTTTGTTTGTAAATTAACTTTAAATAATTCGATTAGAGATTCTTGTGTTAATTTAAATTTTCCTTCATTAATTAATTTTAAATTCCATGTAACAATATTACCTCTTAATATATTCATCATAATTCCTATTTCATTTGGATAATTAATTACAGGTGTTCCAGTTAACATAACAATCCTTGCATTTTTTGCACTTTTTAAATAATTATAAATTTGAAAAAATAATGAATTTTTTTTATTTAACTGATTTACTATTTTACTAATTAAATTATGGGCTTCATCAATAACTATTACTTTATTATCAAATGGATTTCCACCTGCTTTTGCTACTAATTCATCAATCATTCTTTGTCTAAGTCCATTATACCTTAAGAATGTATATTTATTAGAAATCATTTTATCAACTTGTTTATTTAAACTTGTAATTTGAGATGCTGATAATAAATTATAATTTGGAGTTTTATCTTTATTTATAAACCAGGCTCCTTTATTTGAAATTATAAATTCTTCTGATAATGATAAAATATTTGATAAAGGTGTTATTAGATTTTTATTTTTAACAGTATCTATAAATTCCCAATGTTGAGTTTTTTTAAATAAATCATCACCACATTTTTTTAATTCTTGCTTATAATTGGTTTCTAAAGAAGCTGGTAACATAATAATAACTTCTTTATCTGTTTTTATTCCTTCTGCAATTGCAATAGAAGAACAAGTTTTACCTGATCCTAAACCATGATATAAAAGTAATCCTCTATAAGGTGCTATTAAATTAATATAATCTCTAACAATACTCTGATGAGTTAATAAAGAAAATTCTCCATCCTTTCCTTCACAATTATAACTAGCCATTTCTTTTTCTATCTCTTTTTTATACGGTTCCAATAAAGAATTAATAAAGTTTATAAAAATTTCTCTATTATTCAAATAATATGATGATGCTTTTAATTTAATATTTACTTTTTCTGGAACCTGTGCTTTTAATTGTTCTATATCAAATAAATCTTGTTCTGTTAAAGGAACACTTGAGGGAGCTGTTATTTTTCTTGTTGCTCTTGATGTTTTATCTTTTGCTTTTCTTGTAAAAGTTATTTTTTTTATTTGAGAAGAAGAGGATGGTAACTCTTTCTCTTCTTGTTCATCCTCTGGTTTTTTTTTACTATCTGGTTCTTCTATTGGTTCTTCTTCTGGTTCATCAGCTGGTTTTTCACTATCTGGTTCTTCTACTGGTTCTTCTATTGGTTCTTCTTCTGGTTCAACATCAGGTTCATCATCTGGTTCATCATCTGGTTTTTCACTACCTGGTTTATCAATTGGTTCTTCTATTGGTTTTTCTTCTTCTACTTCTTCTAAATCAGGAATTCTTTCTTTTGATTTATCCAATAAGATTGGTTTTTTTCCTATTTTTTTTAAAAATTCATTTCTATCTATTTGTCCAGTATTATCTACAATATTTGTTTTAAGAGTTATATCACTTTTAATTTTAGCTTTTTGCTTGACCTCTTTTTTTTGTTCACTTTTTGGTTCTGTTTTAGTTTTTAATTTATCTAATAATGAAACTTGTCTTTCTGACATACTTAATATATAACCATATAATATATTAAGTATTTTGACTACAAAAAAATTTAAAATTATTTTAAATTGATTTTATAGCTTCTTCACAAGCTACTTGTTCTGCCTTTTTTTTAATTTTATGAGTTCCTTTACCCATAAATATTAATAATTTTTCATTTTTTTCTAACATTTCATTAACTTTTACAAAACTTCCAATTTCTTTAAAATTAATTGCATTTTCAATTTTAGTTTCATGAATTTCTTGACCTAAACAAATATAAACACCCATTTCAAATCCAAATTCTAAACTATGACTAATTTCTATATAGTGTGGAGTTAATTTAAATTCTTTTTGTACTAATACTTGAAATTGATTTTTATAATTATCATCTGTTTTAATTAGAACTGTCCAATCAACATGTTTTTCAAGAATATTTTCAATAAAGATTTGAGCCATTTGAAACCCTGGTCCTGTTGAAAATATATTATCAAACCATTTATCATCATCTTTAATATCTATTTTATTTACATCTAAAAATAATGCTGAAATAAAAGCTTCAAATAGACAACCTAATTTTTTAAAATTTGTCCGGGTACCTTTTTCTTCAGCATGTTTTGATAAAATATACCATTTATGTAATTTTAATTCAAATGCTAATTTTCCAATATGTTCATTTTTTACTAATGCAATTTTTTTTTCAGTCATAAAACCTTCATCGGCTTTTGGAAACCTTTTATATAAATAATATTTAGTAACTAACTCTAAAACTCCATCTCCTAAAAATTCTAGCCTTTCATTACTTTTAGTTTTTAAAGGTAAACAATCATATGGTTTTTCAGCAATTTTAATTTCTAGACTTTCATTTTCAAGAGTTGGTCGTTTAACATAAGATTTATGAACAAAGGCTCTTAAAAATAAATTTAAGTTATTAATTTCATAATTCACACCATAATTTTTGAGAATAGATTGAATATCATTCAATGTAATCTCATTATTTAAGGAATTATAAGGATTAAAAATTAATCCTTCGCTAGATTGTTGAATATCATTAATATCTAAATTTTCTTTTGAATTTTGATTAACCGCCTGTATTTCCATTATATTAAATTAATAAATTTGTTTTTATATCAATTTAAAAAATAAATATACTAGTGAAATAAATAAATAAAAAATCACACTATAATTTATTATGTCTGGACAAGATATTTTTCAATCAATTATTATTATTATTATTTTTATAGCTATATTTGCAATTAATTTATTAGGAATTGGAATTGAAAATATTAAGAAACAATGGCCAATATATCGTTGTAATCCAATGATTATACCATTTGCTAGTTTTTTTAATGAAGATACAACAAAAAATTTTACTTATTGTATTCAAAATTTACAAAGTACATTTATGTCAAATCTTTTATCCCCTATTCATTCAAATATAGCAACAATTGGCGACTCTGTATCAAATGCATCTGGTTCTTTAGATGCTATAAGAGGAGTAATTGATAAAATTAGAACCTTTTTTACACAAATAATTCAAACAGTAATGGCAGTATTCTTAAATTTATTAATAGCTATTCAAAAAATGTTAATAGCAGTTAAAGATGTATTTTCTAAAGGAGTTGCTGTAATTACTATTATTATGTATTTAATTCAAGGAAGTTCTAAAACCATGGAATCTGCCTGGAATGGATTACCTGGACAAATGGTAAGAATGCTTTGTTTCCATCCAGATACTTTAGTAAAATTATCTAATAAAAAATTAATAAAAATGTCAGATATTTGCCCCGGAGATAAACTTAAAAATGGACATGTTGTTTGTGCTACAATGAAAATTAATAATTTTGAAAATGATGAATATATAGAAAAATTATATACATTTAATGGTGAAAAAATTAAAAATATTCATTCAAAAATACTTGTTACTGGATCACATTTAATATTTTATAATAATAAATTTATACAAGTAAAGGACCATCCTGATGCTATTTTATACAATGAAAATACTGAAAATTTAGTTTGTTTAATAACATCTGACCATACGATACCTTTAGGAAATTATATTTTCCATGATTGGGAAGATTATCAACAAATTAATAAAATTAAATAATTTTAATATTATCAAGGTACTATATATGAGCTTAAATATTAATGAAATTATTAAAGAATTATATTATACAAAACCTATCAGTTTTTTTAAAAGTTATGGTGCTCAATTAGCTATTTCTATTCTTATTATTTTTATTTTTATTATGGCTATTTCTTATTTTCAATTTAAAAATACAATACCAGAAATTAAAAAAAATTGGAATAAAAATAGATGTAATCCTGTTTATATGCCTTATGCAGGATTAGTATATAAACGTAAGGGTGAATCTAATTTTAGTGCTATACAAAGAAATTTTGATGGATGTATAAACAATATTTTACAAAGTATAGCTGATGATGCATTAACACCAATTCATTATGTAATTAATATAATAGGAGATGCTATAAAAGCTGTAGAAGATGCATTTGATGCAATTAGAGCCACTTTTGATAAAGCTAGAACTTCTGTTGCAAATATTGCTGAAAATATGTCGGGAAGAACACTTAATATTATGATTCCTGTTCAAAAAATGTTTATTTATATGAAGGACTTTTTGTCAAAAGTAAGAGGTGTTTATGCAACTGGTGTTTATACTTTAATAGGAAGTTATTTACTGACTAAATCAACTATATTTAATGCAATAAATTTAATTATAACTACAATAATATTAGTTTTAGTGGCCTCAATCGCAGCAGCATTATTATTGTTTCCTATTGGTGCTGCAATCGCTGCTCCCATGATTGCTATATTTTTAGCTATAGCAATAATATTAATACCTGTCATTACAAATTTTGATCATCAAATGGGTGGTAATGTTTCTCTTCCTTTACCTCATTGGTAAAATTACAATATTTTAGGAAATTAATTTTTAAAAATACTAAAATAATTTATATTTTTAATATAAATAATTCCTTACATTTTAAAATTATTATCTAATAATTATGTATAATATGAAATCATTAAATAATTTAAGTTGGACAACTATTGTAATTCTAATAATATGTGTAATAGTTGGTGTAATTATAGCTTGTCATTTATTCATTGGATGTTGTTCCGTAAAACTTCCAAAAGAAGGATTTACTGGTGCACCTATTGATTATCAGTTAGGAAAAGGAGTGCCAGGAGATACTTATGACGCCCCTTTAGTTAATTCATTAGGTGAATTAGGCAATCTTTATGCTTCTTTAAAAAATAATAAAGGAGGACCAGTTCCTCCTAAAGGTTTATTTTTATTTACTGATAATCAATTTAAACCTGAATGCTGTTATGAACCTCAACAATATTCCTCATCAACTGGTTGTGCTTGTATTTCAGAAAATCAAATGAAATATATATCTAGCAGAGGAGGGAATAATACTTTACCTATGTAAAAATAGGAAAAATATAAAATAAATATTTTAAATTTATTTATTTTATACGTTTTAATTCAACTTTTGTTTTTAAAAAAATTGGTTTTATAATTAATTTAATTTGAATTATTTGATTAATAGGGTCATAACTATCTAAAATAAAATCAGTTCTATATTTTTTTAATACTATATTTAAATTTTCACTTAATTTTATATCTATATCTTCATTTTTTAAAGAAAATTTAGCTGTTCCATTTTCATTTACATACCCAGATAATCTTATTTCTACATTATTAAATTTTTTAAATTCTGTTTCTATGGTTTGACCTCCAAAAAAAGGTACTTCTAAACTTTTTTTAAATGTAGTTCCAGGCATAGGCATATTGATAAATGATAATAACAAAAATATTATATAAAAATTCATATTATATAATAAAATTGAAATAATTTTTTTAATTTTTATTTAATTAAACTAAAATAATGACATATACATTGGTTATAGTAGAATCTCCTGCTAAATGTAAAAAAATAGAAAATTATTTGGGACCTGGTTACAAGTGTATTGCTAGTTTTGGACATTTACAACAATTATCTTCTTTAAAGGATATAGATATTAGCAATAATTTTAATCCTACATTTACTCCAATCTCTTCAAAAAAACAACAAATTACAAAAATTAAACATCTTATTACAGAATCTAAAGAAGTTATTTTGGCTACTGATGATGATAGAGAAGGTGAAGCTATTAGTTGGCATATTTGTAAATTATTTAATCTCTCTTTTCATTCTACTAAAAGAATTATATTTCATGAAGTAACTAAATCAGCAATTAATTTAGCTATTAATAATCCAACTAAATTAAATATCTCCGTAGTTAATGCTCAATTAGGTAGGCAAATTTTAGATCTTTTAGTTGGTTATAAAATATCACCAATTTTATGGGAACAAATCTCCAGAACTAAAAATTTATCTGCAGGAAGATGTCAAACTCCTGCTCTTCGTTTAGTCTATGATAATCAAAATGAAATTAATCTATCACCTGGAACAAAATGTTATAATACAACTGGTTATTTTACAGATAAAAATATACCCTTTATTTTAAATTTTAATTATGATAATGAAGAAAATATGGGCAATTTTTTAGAACTATCTGTAGAATTTAATCATATTTTAACTTGTGATTTACCAAAAGATTCTATAAGAAAACCTCCACAACCATTTACTACTAGCTCTTTACAACAAACTTCAAGTAACGAACTTCATATTTCTCCAAAAAATACAATGCAAATATGCCAAAAACTTTATGAATCTGGATATATTACTTATATGAGAACAGATTCAAAAATTTATAGTGAAGAATTTGTTAAAACTGCTCTAAAATATATTACTAGTTCTTACGGTAAAGAATTTATTTGTCCTGATACTAAAATATTAACTGACTCTAGCTTAAAAAAAAGCACTAAAAATGACACAGCCCAGGAAGCACATGAGGCTATAAGACCTACTAATATTAATATTAAGGAATTACCAGATGATTCAGATTTTGATAATAAAGAGAGAAAATTATATAATTTGATTTGGAAAAATACAGTAGAAAGTTGTATGGCAAATGCAATTTTTAAAACAATTTTGGCTAGAATTTCTGCTCCTGAAAATCATGAATATAGATTTACGTGTGAAAATATGGTATTTTTAGGATGGAAAATAATTGATTTTAATAGGAAAAAAGATTCAGTGATAGATGAACTAAAAACTATGGCATTTAATTATTTACCAAAAATTTCTAATCCAATTTTGAATTATAAAAAAATTGTCTGTAAATTTACTTTAAAAGACTTAAAAACACATTTTACTGAAGCTAAACTTGTTCAAATTTTAGAACAAAAAGGTATAGGTAGACCATCTACCTTTTCAAGTCTTATTGAAAAAATTCAAGAAAGAGGATATGTTAAAAAAGAAAATGTTAAAGGTAAAAATATAAAATGTACTGATTTTGAATTGGAAAATGATGAAATTACTGAAATTGAAACACAACGAGAATTTGGAAATGAAAAAAATAAATTAATTATACAACCAACTGGGATTTTAGTAATTGAATTATTAATTGAAAAATATCCAACTTTATTTGATTATGAATATACTAAAAATATGGAAGATGTTTTAGATATTATAGCTAAAGGTGAAAAAAATTATTATGATTTGTGTAATGATTGTTTAAATCTTATTAATCAAACACCATCTACTTCTAAATCTGAAATAAAAATAGATAATAATCATAGTTATATAATTGCCAAAAATGGACCAGTTATTAAAAAAAATATTGATAATAAAATAGAATTTTTATCAGTTAAACCAGATATTAATATTGATGATTTAAAAAATGGAAAACTTAGATTGGAAGATATTAAAGCAGAAGATAATCTTAATAAAAATTTAGGAACATATCAAAATGAAACTTTATTTCTAAAAAAAGGAAAATTTGGATTATATGTTATTTGGGGTAATAATAAAAAATCATTAGAAAATATTAATATAAAGGAAAATGATATCACTATTAATGATGTAATTAAATTTATTGAAAATACAACAAATACTAATATAGTAAGAACATTAAATAAAAATCTTTCAATTAGAAAAGGACAATATGGAAATTATATATTTTATAAAACTAATAAAATGACTAAACCAAAGTTTTATAAACTTAATGGGTTTGATGATGATTACAATAATTGTAATATTCAAAAATTATTAGATTGGATTAAAGAAACCTATAATGTTTAGATTTAAATAAATAATAATAAAAAAAAATATTATTTATTTATAAATGGTTATGCCAAGTTATCAAATGATTAATGATAGGTTTTTTAAAATGAGAACAGTGGAATATATGCTTTATGGACTAGTATTTATAGCATTAATTAGTTTTTCATATAGTAATTTTTCTATAAGTAATATTAGAAATAATAAGGTTGAAATTAGTTCTGGACATATGAGAAGTTTAGTCCAAACTTCATCAGCCTCTTATTTAACTGCCGCTTTTGGTTTATTATTTTTAATTGTTTTTTCAATTTCTCTCTGTACAAATGATTCTGATAGTGCTTTTAAAAGAATGATAATGTATCCTTTGCCTGTTTTTATAACAATTATTAGTTTTGCTTTTTGTTCAATTCAAACCTTAACTCATCAAAATAAAATTGTTGAAAATAAGGTAGCTGATGAGTATTTAAGATGGAAAAATATTTTTACTATGTTATCTATTATTCAAGTTCTTTTAATTTTTTATTATTTAATTGCTGATTGTAAAAACTCTAATTCTATTGTTAAATATTTTATTTATATTATAGCTTTATTTAATATAATTTGTTTATGTATTATGCAAACAATTCTTACATTTTTTTGTACTGATGGTTAACTTATAATTTATTCTATAAACATAAATTTAAAAGTTAAACCAATTAAATTTTCTGTTTCCCAAATTCCTGATATTTTTAAGTTAAACAACATCTTTTCTGAATTTGCTTTTTTTAATAAATATTCAAAATGTTCTTTTAATTTATAGCATTTATTTTTAGAATAATTATATTTATTTAATATTTCTGATTCTAATTTTTCAATATTATTAAGTTTTTGTATAAAATTATTTATTCTTAAATAAAGCCCATTTAATATTATATTCTCATCGGAATATATTATTCTAATAAAATTACTCTCATCCATTACTGTATTTTTTACTGGTTCATAAAAAAATAAATTATTTAAATTATATTTTGATTCATCTATAACTAAATTCATAAACTATGTATTTATTATAAGTTGTTTTTAAGCATTTAAAAAAAAATGTATATGTAAGATTAATGAAATTTCTTGAGTCTAGTTTTTATGAATATATTGAATCATATGATAAATTTCCATTATCTAAAAAAAAAATTAATATTCAATCAATTTCTAAAATGAATAATATTATAATATATGGTCCTCCAGGAATTGGAAAATATACTATTGCTCTCTCTATTATAAGACAAGTAAGCCCATCGGATCTTAAATATGAAAAAAAAATATCTCTACAATTTAACAAAAATTTATATTTTTTTAAAATTAGTGATGTACATTATGAAATAGATATTTCTCTCTTAGGTTGTAATTCTAAACTTATGTGGTTTGATATCTTTTATCAGATAGTTGATATAATATCTGCCAAAAAAATAAAAGAAGGGATTATTTTATGTAAAAATTTTCAAGATATAAATAATGAATTATTAGAGAATTTTTATAGTTATTTGCAAACAGTTTATAATCCTAAAATTATAATAAAATTTATTTTTATTACTAATGATTTTTCTTTCCTTCCTTTAAATATTATTAATTGTTGTCAAAAACTTGCAGTTTCTAGACCTTCTAAATCAACTTATAATAAATGTTTTAATGTAAATATTAAATATAACCATAATGAGATAAGTAATATAAAAAATTTAAAAATTAATTCTAAGGATTCAAAAAATAAAGATGATGAATATAATTTAAATGTTTTAAATTATCCATTTAAAATAGTAAGTCAAAATATTTTAGATTTTATAATTAATTATAAAAATTATAAATTTATTCAATTAAGAGAAATGCTTTATGATATTTGTATATTTGATTTAAATCTTAATGATTGTTTATTTTTTATAATAAAACAACTTTCAATTAAAAATTTACTTACATTAGAAAAAAATAGTAAAATTATTATAAAATTATATGAATTTTTTAAATTATATAATAATAATTATAGAAATATATATCATTTAGA
>MDTB01119838.1_pt1 | contig 11808 bp, 22 predicted proteins | sample 811161 | NCBI WGS metagenome assembly MDTB01 (sample SAMN05326650, study PRJNA326480) | marine metagenome | isolation source: seawater | place: Mediterranean Sea | collected 2009
AGCACAGATGCCTTCAGAAAGTTCTTCCGTTGTTAGTAACGAAACAAACGGCATAGAGCCACCAAGAGCATTACTATCAATTAAGAAAAGTAAAAAAGGTCCATTGAAACAGATTGTTCCAGGCTTTCCAAAACTTAAAAATGCTTACACACTACTTTGGGATATGCCAAACAATCAAGGTTATATCAATGTGGTAGCAATGATGCAGAAATATTTTGATCAAGCAATATCAGGCAACTGGAGTTACAATCCTTTACACTATGACAACAACGAAGTGCCAATTTCAGCAATGGCTCAGGATATGTTGTCAGCATACAAGTATGGTTGGAAAACATCATACTATCAGAACACTTATGATTTCAAAGGCGAAGAAGAAGATGTACAACCAGCAGGAATAGATGTACAACCAGAGCCTGAACAACTGAATGGAGTCCATATAAATGGTGACGCCACAGTAGAGGAACAACTAGCAGATTTAGAAGACGGTGAATGTGATGCCTGTACAATATAATACCATAAAATTTTACAAAACAATTGATAATTAAATTAGATGACAAAAACAGTATTCAATAAACAAAATATAGATTTCACAAAACAGCCAATGTTCTTTGGGGAAGATGGTGGTGTGCAGAGATATGACGATTTCAAATATCCACAGTTTGATAAATTGAATCAAACAATGATTGGTTACTTCTGGAGACCAGAAGAAGTATCACTACAAAAAGACAGAGCAGACTATCAATCGTTCAGACCAGAACAGAAACACATATTCACTTCAAACTTGAAATACCAAACACTGTTAGACAGTGTACAAGGCAGAGGACCAAGTCTTATGTTCTTGCCTTACGTTTCAAATCCTGAACTAGAAGGATGTATTGTTACTTGGGACTTCTTTGAAACTATACACTCACGTTCATACACGCACATAATGAAGAACGTGTACGCAGATCCGTCAGAAGTGTTTGATACAATTTTAAATGATAAAGAGATATTAAAAAGAGCACAGTCTGTTACAGGCGAATATGATAAGTTTGGCAAAATGGCTTTGGATTATGCTGTTGGTAAAAAAGTAGATATGATTGATCTTAAGAGACAGTTGTATCTAGCAATGAACACAGTGAACTTGTTAGAAGGATTAAGATTCTACATATCATTTGCTTGTACATTTGCGTTTGGTGAACTTAAACTTATGGAAGGTTCAGCAAAAATACTTTCATTGATTGCTAGAGATGAAGCAACACACTTGAACTTATCCACACACATTATCAAAGCATGGCAAAAAGGTGATGATCCCGAAATGACCAAAGCAATGAAAGGCACAGGAAAAACTGTGATCCAAATGTTCAAAGATTGTGTAGAAGAAGAAAAAGCATGGGCAAAACATTTATTCAAAGATGGTTCTTTAATTGGTCTAAATGAAAAACTGTTAGGACAATATGTAGAATGGATTGCCAACAAAAGATTAAGAGCATTAGGCTATGATCCAATTTATGATGTATCAGCATCACAAAATCCTTTACCTTGGACACAGCATTGGTTATCATCAAAAGGTATGCAGGTAGCACCACAAGAAACAGAAGTAGAATCTTACATTGTTGGTGGTATCAAACAAGACGTACAAAAAGGTCAATTTAAAAAGTTTTCATTATAATGACAGATTTCAACACAATGAATGGAGTAGAAGTTTTAATTCATTTATTAACACATCCAGAAGACGGAATATTCCTTTGGGTGCTAATAATTTTTGGTTTAGCAATGATTGGTATAAGTTTATATCTCGATAAACATGACAGTTCAATTGATTGTAAACCACCACCGCCGGAACATCACCTATAATATTGACTTTTAATCCTAAAGAAGTTATAATAAATTATGCCCAAATATAATTTACTATGTACTAGAGATCATGAATTCGAAGGATGGTTCGCATCAGAGGAATCATATTTGGACCAAAAAAATAAAAAACTGATTGCTTGTCCTATATGTGATAACACAGGCATACGCAGAGCAGTAATGGCTCCAAACGTAAACCTTAAATCCAAAAAGTTACAAAGCAAAAAAAGTAATACAGCATTTTATAACAGTAGGTCAACACTACAACATCTTAAAACATGGGTAGAAAAGAACTGTGAAAATGTTGGAGACAACTTTGCCAAGGAGGCTCGGAAAGCGTCTTTGGGAGAACGTGATGACCATATATACGGTACAGCATCAGACAAAGAAATAAAAGACCTTCACAAAGAAGGAATAGGAGCAATAAGGATACCAAATGTCAAAGATAACTAAAGCGATTGTATGGAGCAACGTAGGTTGTTCATACTGTGAACAAGCCAAAAACTTGTTGAAATCAAAAAATATAGAATACGAAGAAAGAAATATAGCACATGGAACTTGGACAGTACAACAACTTCAAGAAGCAGTGCCAGGAGCAAGAACTGTTCCGCAAATATTTGCTGACGATAAACACATCGGTGGATTTGCTGAATTAAAGGCTTTATTAGACCAACAAGGAGAACAAGATGCCTAGTTTACAAGAAGGAGATATCATTACTATCAAATTGATGAGTGGTGAAGAAGTGTTAGCGAGACTAGTAGAAATTACAGATGAAGAAATCAAAATTTCTAAACCTAGAGCAGTTGTTAATATACCTAACAAAGGCATAGGACTAGGACCATTTGTATTCACAGTGCCACAAAACTCTGATGTTGAAATATACAAAAGAAATATTGTATGTTTCACAGAAACAGAAGATGGTATGGCACGTCAGTACAGAGAAGGAACATCAGGACTTACACTGCCTAAATAATGAATAAAATTATAGCAATAGATTGCGACGGAGTATTATTAAATTGGGAGCAATCTTTCGATGATTGGATGGCTTTCCAAGGATTTCCCAAACAAGCCAGTGACCATTATGATGTGAGTATGAACTATCATATGAACAAAGGTCAATGCGAAGTGTTGGTAAAAATTTTCAATGAGAGTGCTTGGATGAAGTTTTTAAAACCCATTGAAGGAGCAGTTGAAAACATCAAGAAATTAGCGGATTTAGGCTACAAGTTTCACGTGATCACCAGTCAGACATTGGATAAAAAAGCGAATCAATTGCGAGAAGAAAATCTTAAAACAGTTTTTGGTGATGTGTTCGAACAGATTGACTGTTTGGATACAGGTGCAGACAAAGATGAAGCACTGTCCAAAATACCAGAAGGCACCATTTGGATAGAAGACAAACCTGCCAACGCAGAGTTAGGCAGTAGAATGGGTTTGGTAGCATTACTACTTGACCTTCCTCACAATCAAGTGTATAATGAGGATAATAGTTTGGTTCAAAGAGTAAAAAATTGGACTGAAATTTATAACGTTATAAAGGAGAAACATCATGGCAACACATGACGAAATAAAACAAGCCTTCGAAAGTTACATTTCAGAGTCTGAAGCATTCGAGACTAAAGGTGTAAAAGCGGCGGCGGCGAGAGCCAGAAAAGCATTAGGCTTACTTGGTAAGGCTACCAAGTTAAGAAGAAAAGAAATACAAGAGAAGAAAAACTCTATGTAATTACTTTCGAGTTGCGGTGTAAAATCCGCAACTCAAACATTCGAATTTTTTAATATCCACTAAATACAGCATAGGAAAACAAGACAAAAAATATGGCAAAAGGAAAAATTAAATGGTTCAACTCCGCAAAAGGATTTGGATTCATTACACCAGACGCAGAAGGTAAAGACGTCTTTTTACATATCTCGGCTCTTAAAGCCGCCAACTTAAAAGAAGTTATGGATGGCGATGTAGTGGAATACGAACTACAAGAGTTCAGAGGTAGAGAAGTTGCTACCAATATCCAAATCATCAAAGAATAATCCACACTTGACATTTCAATTAACATATGTTAAATTAAGCATATGGCAATTAGAAAACAAAAGAATAAGATTGTAATAGATGACTTCCAACACTATTGGAAAAGTAAAACTGACAATGGTCACGAGTTTACTTTCGCACATGGTAAGGAATTCAAAGACGTTAAAACATTCACCATTGAAGTTAAACACTCAGATAAAGTAAGAAGTAAAGATGGTAGATGGTCTCCAATCAAGTCTTGACATTTAATAGAAAATCTGTTTAAATACACTGTAGGCGTTGAAGTGTGTGTAATACACTTTTGGGACGTCGGGGCAGTACCGACCACCTCCACCAAATTCGCTCATTTGAAATAGTCTGGTTTATTTCGAGGGGGTGATATAGGTTCGACCGGAGCATAAAAGCACATGGAGTTTACCAGTTGATCTCTGTAAAGGATCATTTACAAATGCAAACGCATTTAAACCAGAAGTGACAGTTCCGATGAGCGTATTCGCTGATCAGGAATTGGTTGCCGCTTAATATCGGCCACTTGGCGGAGAAGACTAGCCGGGCAACAGAAGTAGTCAGGTGTAGGGGTTTCGGCCCCTATACTCTAATCTTTTAATAATCTTATTACTACAATAGTTTGTTTTATCTATTACGCCTACAAGTCTAAATATATTGTAGGAGATTTAATATGCGAACAGTAACACAAAAAAAGTCTTACTGGGCCAGGCTGAAAAAGAAGGCACCTAAAGTTCCAGATTACACTTGTCCTACTATAGACGATGTGCTGGTAAGAATTGAGAAGTTTCAGACAAAGAATACTGTCATCACAGAATACCAGTGGAAACTAATCAAAAAAAGATTAGAACAATTAAGATCAGACAATGATACTCTACGTGAAAGTGGAATTTATTGGTATGATATAGCAAAAAAGGAATTGAAATAGATGTGGAAAGTAGTTGTAATAATTTGTGCCTTGGGAAATCCTTGTGTCATAATGGAAGAAGATCCATTGAAGTACTACCATATTAAAAGCGAATGTATGGCAAATGCTTCTGCAAAACACAGCCAAATTGTCCAAGGATTGCAAGACGTTGGATACATGATAGAAAAGTCAAATTTTACCTGCGAAATGACAGGTGAGTCTGCATAAAAGCCAGTAAAATAGCGGTAAATTTACTCTTGATTTAATCCTAAGATTCCTGTATTATAGTTGTGCTATGGGAAGAATACAGTCTAAAACAATTGATGCTTCTAGCAAAAAGCAATCAACAGGCAGTAAAATAAAATCTGCTATCATCAAACTATTAGTAGTTGCTCTTGTAATTGGAGGTACTTTTAGTTTTGGAACATTCAAACCCAATCCTTGGGTTGTCAAAAGAATCCAGCAAGAAGAAGATAAAAAAATGGTTGCACTTGCCAAAGAGTTTGGCTTGCACGAACCTGATTTTGTATTCACTGACAACAAAGGATTTGTGGAGTCTATGAACAGATGTATTGATTACTTGAATTGGACTACTGCTTCAGACAGAAGAATTGCAAGAGACATATTGGTAGCAATGGCTATTGTTGAAAGTGCATATGGAACAAGTAGATTTGCAGTTGAAGGTAACGCATTGTTTGGTGTAAGAACTTGGGACTTGGATAATGTACCGCACATGAAACCTTTAGCAATACCAAATGCCAAATTTGGTGTAAGGAAATACACAACAAAATGTCAAAGTGTTGCAGATGTAATAGACATCTTGAATAGACATCCTGCTTATGAATCCTTTAGAATTGAAAGAACCAAGCAGATAGATAAAGGCATAGTAGACTATGAAAAGTTGGTAAATGGTCTTAAGGCTTGGAGTACAAATGACCAATATTCAATAATAATATTGGAAAAGATCAAATCTTTGAATACCAAAAAGTAATTGACAATCTAGCATAATTAATGTAATATTTAGAATGGGATTTATACAAACACCAGTAAAAAAAATTATGAAACGTAAATTACCTAACACAGAATCTTTGCGTAAAGCAAGATTAGATTACCTACTATGGTTGAAAGCAAAAGGTCTAGATCAGATTAAACCTAGGAAAAAAACTTCTGAACCACTTGTAATAGAACCTGTAGAAGATCGTACAGGAGTTCCTATGGGCAATAAGGTTCCTGTGATGGAAAAGGGTGCAGGCAGTAAAAAAGAAGAAATGAGATACACAGGAAAAAGAAGATTGATTGGTATTGCTACAATGCACAAAAGTAATCAGGTTCCTGTATTTGCAGACGATGACGATGAGTCAGGTAGAAAAGCCGCAACGGAAATTACATTAATGAAAGGCAACAAGTGATTGCTACAGAAGATATCAAGTCAGAAGAGTTTTGGAATTTTGTTTGTTGGGATTGCAAATGGAGAGGTGTTGCTCAAGAATTGAAAGAAGATGAAACACTAGAAGAATGGTGGTGTTGTCCAAGATGTAACAGTGTTAACATTGAGGACGTAGGTTGGCACAAAGGAAATGAAAGATATAAAGGAGCATAAATGGACGTGGCATCAGGATTAGGATTGTTTTTACTTGGTTCGTTTGTCAGTATCATTGTGCTAATAATATTGATAAAGGTCAGAGGGTATGACGATGATACAAACGAGCAAGATTAAAAAATGGTTAAATTTTGATTGGTTAAAGAAAGCAACATTAATTGAACTTAATGATGTTGACATTACAAAAGATCCAGTCAGACCAGAACTAGATATTAAATTTAGAACATCTTATGGTAGAAAAATTTATGGGCTACAACACGACGGGCAAATAAAGGCTGTGATGTGTTTTGGATTCGTAAACCAAATACCAAAGACTGTAGAAGATTTAGATATGCTTTCCAAAGATGCATATCTACAAGCCACACATAGAGCAGGAGTGCAAGGCAATATTGCCATTGCGTACACAGTTTGGAGTCTACAAAAAGGTGGTGGAAAAATGATTGTGGACGAGGTATTCAAAATGATTAAAAAATCAAGTCATTTGAATAGGTTGATTACACTGTCTCCATTGACTGACATGGCGGCTAAATTCCACTTGCGAAATGGTGCCAAGTTAATACAAAAGAATGAAACTAGCCAAAACTTTGAATATATTGTTCAAAAGTAATATTTTGGTAACATCAGTGTGAAAACACCAATATCTACGCCATTTTCTTTTGGTACTTTATACTTGACTATTTTGGCACATTCTACTATAATAAGTTTATACAAGGAGGCAAAATGAAAAACATTTTGAAATATGGAGCAATAGCACTTTTAGGATTCACCCTTACGGCGTGTTCTAATACAATGGTGAAGTTGCCCCTAGAAAACAAAGACAGAGCAGTACCCAAATGGTACTTGAAGCATAAGGACACAGGCAAAGAAGGTGTTATCTTTAGGAAAGGTTACTATTATGCAGTAGCAGTAGCAGTATCGCCAGACATGGAGATGAGTTTGAAGAAGTCTACATTAAAGGCAAAGGCTAAAATTGCTGATAGGATCAATGGAGAGATGAACAACAAAACGTTCATTGAATATACAGAAAAAGGTTCCGCAGAAAACATGACTGGTATATTAGAAGCACAAGATGTTATTGTGAATGATATCAGTTCAACTCTTTTGAGAACGTATTCAGTTCAAAAGAAGATGACTGTGTATAACTCCAGCCTGAACAACTATAGGTCGTTTGTGTTGATTAAACTTTCTAAGAAAGATGTAGAAAATTTGATCAAGTCATATAACAGTGACAAAGCGATTGAACAGGCTTCAGACATCAAAACAGATATCAAAGACATTTCAAAGGACTAGTATCCAATGAGATATTTGATAACCACAATCATACTATTGGTATCTGTTTTGTGGACTTCGAGTGCATACTCGGGAGGTCCTTGGAGCGAACAGTACTGTAACCTCAAAACTGAAACAATTAATACAGTTGACAGTAATGGGATGGTGATTGACAGTAAAACAACAGAAGTCTTGGTTTGTGATGATAGTGTTAAAGATTTCCTGGCATACAGCGGTATAGCAAAGGAATGCAGAGAATACTACTACCACATCAACCTCAAAGGCTATCTAATGAAAAAGAAGGGATATGTTTGTGAAAAACTCGACGGCAGTTATGAGATTGTTCATCCTAGGGTTAATTAGTTTATTACTGACAAATTGTGCAAGTAATAAACACAATGTTAATGATTCTGCATCTTACAAAAGTGTAAATCAACATTATGCCAAAGTGAACAGTTCAGCAAATATTTTATACAATTACGCATTGTCTAAGAAATATAGTTTAAGCAAAGCAGATAAAGGCAAACAAAGGGACACCGTGTTCTACGTGCTTAATCAATTGGATGAAGGACAAGTTGCTAAATGGTACAACGAAGACAAGCATACGTGGGGAGCAGTGAAGGTTGTAGCAAGTTTTCCAACTGGCACTGGTTATTGTAGAATACTCTTTAGCGAAATAGGAAAGAAGGATAAATCTAGATTTTACAAGGAGACTGCTTGTACGGATCTGGCTTACTACGGTTGGCGTTTTATTAGATAAATATTAACAGTATTATGTTATTCGGACTGTTAGTATTATTCACGGCCCTGACTATATCAGGAGTAGCGATTTATTATAGTGTTGCAGGTTTAGTGGCAATATTTGCCGCCGCGGCTGTGCCTATAATCATCATGGGTACGTCACTAGAAATAGGAAAACTAGTCACAGCATTATGGCTTCATAGGAATTGGAAAAGGGCAAAATGGTGGCTCAAAGGGTATTTGAGTATTGCCGTGCTTGTTTTAATGTTTATTACAAGTATGGGTATTTTTGGGTTCCTATCTAAAGCACACATCGAACAAAATTTAGCCAGCGACACAGTACTTCAAAGAATAGAAATACTTGAAAACAAAATAATTGCAGAAGAAAAATACATTGCAAGACAGACAGATTCATTAGATAGAATTACAAACAAAGACCAAACCGGCAATGATAGATTTAATAAAGATATTGACATAGAGCAAAAGAAGATTGATGATGCTTATGCTCGTTTAGAAGTGCTTGACCAAGATGTTGAAGCATTTACATCCAACAACAAAGGGTGGGGTGGTACAGGCAGAGTTAAACAAGGATTAGCCTTAAAGGAAAAACAAGCACCTGAACGTGCAATACTATTTGAACAGATTGAAAAAGCACAGAACAAAATTGATGAAATCAGAGGCAAAAACGATAAGTCCTTGGACAAGTTAGATGATCAGATTTTAGTAGTTGAAAAGAATATATTTGATGCTAATGGAAGAATAGATGGATTTGTATTAGAAATTGAACCACTTAAAGGTGATGTGATGAAATTAGAATCTGAAGTTGGTCCTATTAGATACATCGCAGAATTTGTATATGGCGAAGAAGCAGACAGAAACATACTTGAAGAAGCAGTACGATGGGTGATCGTTACGATTATATTTGTATTCGATCCGTTGGCAGTATTGTTATTAATTGCCTCACAATATCATTTCTTATGGAGACATGAAGACAAGTACGGTACACTGCCCCCAAAGTCAAATCCAAGCGATAATAGTCCGCCAACTCCTCCACAAAAAAAGGTTGAACCTACATTCGAACCTGAAGAAGAACCTGAAATAGAAGAAACATACGAGCCAATTAAGCCTCAACCATTATCTGCTTCTAAGATTAAAGAATTTAAAGAACGTGAAAAACAAGAAATACGAAAACTTGAACAAATAGCAAAAGAAGCCAGAGAAGAAGAAAAACAAGAAGAAAAGCCAAAAGGTCTTTTATTAAGCGATATAAAAAAACAAATGGAAGAAAACAAGGCTTCTATGGAAAAACAATTGGCACAACGTTCACAACCTATTACAGATGGCTTCGATCCAGATGAAGTAAAATTTGACCTAGACCCTGTGATCAATCCTAAATGGGAAGAAACTTTACCTGAAAACCTAACGGCTGTAACAGGTGACAAAGAAGAATCACACAAACCTGTATCATCTTCTGGTTGGAACTATGATAAGCCTACAACAGAAAAATTGAACGAAAAAGCAAAAGCATTAGAAATGCCTACTCCAGAAGAAATTGATACATTGATTCAAGAGGCAGAACAAAATGCTCCTGTTGAAGTAGCAGAACAATACACTGACTTTGAAAAAGGTAGACTTGCAGAATATGAAGAATTAGAGAAAAAATTTCCAGATGTGAAAGCAGTATGGAAAAGAGACCATCCAGAAGAAACAATTAAAAAATATAAGGAATGGTTTATAAAAGGCATTATTGACAAACTACCTTGGGAAGACTACAAGCCTATTGTAGATGAAGAACCTCCATTGCCATTGGATCAATGGAATAAAATGATTGCTGAAGCAGAAAAAGAGGTTTCCAAAGAAGAGACCAAAAAAAAAATCAGCAAAGAAAAAGACGTTCATAATGAGAGATCAGGAGAACCAAACCAGAATAAAGTACAAGCCACAAGGTTAAAACCAAACTTGACTACTGTATTGCCATTGAATTTTGAATTGGATTCTGAAAATTATGTTCAGAACGAAGAGCAAAACAACAATTCAGTTTGGAAGAATATCAAAAAATAATCCTATAAATTAATACAATGCCTGAAGTTAAACTAATAACGCCACCGGACACTATTCACGATTCAAGTCTATCTGTATTGCTTATTAATTTTGATGATCAACTGAAAACACAATTTAATGATGCAATGTCAGGTATATCCCAAGACATCAATATCTATCTTTACGACTTTGAACGTATGATAAACGAGCAATGGTTGATAGGAGCGATATCAATTGTTGATCATATTATTATAAACACAAAAGGACTAGACTCGCATTGGTTACTAGGACTTATTTTAAGCAAATCAAAAACAATGTACTTTGCACCAGACAAAGGAAATCAGCCATTCCATATGTTGAATGCAAACAGAATATATACCTTTGATTCCATAAACAAAATATTTGAAAAACAAAAATTAAGCAAGGAAAAATAATGAAAGCAGATCTTTGGTTTCCTACAATTATATGGCAAGGTGATTTAAAACAAGCAAATAACTTTGAATTAGTAGATTATGTTCTCAAGTTACAGGAACAATCAGAAGGTAGGCGTGTTAGCAACTATGGTGGGTGGCAAAGTGAAGCACAAGACTTACTTGCTCAAAAACCGGTTGCTGTAGAAGTTCTTCTACAAGGTATTCAAACAAGTTTAAATCAATGCACAAAAATGGCAGGACTGCCAACTCTACAGATATGTGATTATTGGTTCAATGTAAATCCCAAAGGCAGTTACAATGGTCCACACAATCACAGAGACAGTCTTTTGAGCGGAGTATATTACATAGATGCAAAACCAGAGCAAGGTAGAATACAATTTTATAGAGATGATGACGCAGAATTTTTTATGCCAAGACTACCCAAATACACACAAATTACATCTCAAAAAGCCACCTACAATCCAGCACCACACAAACTTTTAATATTTCCTAGTTGGATTAAACACAGTGTGGAAGGTAATCCTACAGACACAAATAGAATCAGCATGAGTTTCAACACCAGTATTGCTATGACTCCAGAAAACGATGAAATAGCAAAATTGAATGGATACCCACAATAAGTTTTTTGGCAATTTTTTTTAAAATAGACTCTTGATTTTTAACAGAGAACTATTATATAATACATATATCACAGTAATTAAGTGATAAATAATAATGTAAGTTGCTACAGATAGGACTTACATTAAAATTAACTTGCTTAATAAGGAGAAAACAATGACTAATAAAGCACTATCTATATTCAATCAATTAAGACCCGTAACAGTAGGATTCGACAATGTGTTCGATCATTTCGAAAGAATGATGGATGATCACAATTTCAATCAAATGACTGCTACAAACTTCCCACCGTACAACATAGTGAAGACTGGTGAATACACTTATGACGTGGAA
>MDTB01175204.1_pt1 | contig 11806 bp, 11 predicted proteins | sample 811161 | NCBI WGS metagenome assembly MDTB01 (sample SAMN05326650, study PRJNA326480) | marine metagenome | isolation source: seawater | place: Mediterranean Sea | collected 2009
AATTTTTTCTTTATTTTGAATGGCATCATCATAGGAAAAAATCTCAGCTTTTATAAATTTAGTTGAAAAATCTGTATGTATTTCTCCTGCTGCATCAACAGCTTGAGCACCAGCCTTCATTGTCCAAGCTCTAACCTCTTTTTCTCCGCAAGTAAAAAAAGTTTCAAGACCAAGAGTTATATAAGCTTCTTTAATTAATATACTTAAACCACTTTCCAAAATGTTATAATCTTTTAAAATCATTTTTTTTTCATTTTCTTTAAAATCTGCCATTTCAGATTCGAGCTTGCCGTTGATTTTAATTAATGAAGAATTATTTTTTCCTGCCACAATAGATGCTTTTTCGAGCAGTTCATCGTTTCCACCATTATCATCAACATTAGCTACATATATCATTGGTTTATCTGTAAGCAAAAATAGATTTTTAATGCAAGGATTTTCTTTAGAGTTTCTTTCAAATGATCTTGCAGCAAAACCACTGTTTAAGTGTTCTAAAAGACCCGACAAAACTTCTTCCGCTAATTTTCCTTCTGGTTTATTTGCTTTAATTAACTTAATATTTTTTTCTAAGCTTCGTTCAACAGTTTTAATATCTGCTAAAATAAGTTCAGTATTTATAATCTCCATATCATCTAAAGGATCGACTCTATTTTCAACATGTGTAATATTATTATCATTAAAAAACCTCACAACCTGAATTATTACTTTAACTGATCTAATTTGAGAAAGAAACTGGTTACCCAAACCCTCACCTTGATGTGCATTTTTAACTAATCCAGCTATATCAATAAATTCAACCGTGTTATGAATAGTTTTTTCTGGAGAATAAATTTTGGTTAATTCAACCAACCTACTATCAGGCACTTCAACAACGCCAGTGTTTGGTTCAATAGTACAAAAAGGATAGTTTTCAGCGGCAATATTATTTTTGCTAAGCGCATTAAATAGGGTTGATTTCCCTACATTTGGTAAGCCTACAAATCCACAGTTTAAATTCATGCTGAGAATATAATACTTAATTGAATTAGTATTTATTAAATTGAAATCTTATGAAAAATAATTGGGCTATCGTTTTAGGGTGTTCCACAGGGCACGGCGCGGCAATATCAAAACAACTTGCAAGCGAAGGATTTGGAATAATTGGTTTTCATTTGGATAGGGGTTCAATCAAAAAAGAAGCAAAAAATTTTGAAAAAGAAATCGCATCAATTAATGATAATAAAGTAAAATTTTGGAATGAGAACGCTGCAGATAAAGAGGTGATGCTAAAAAGAATTATTGAAATAACTAAATTAGTTGGAGATGGAAAGGTAAAATTACTGATACACTCAATCGCATTTGGAAGTACAACCAATTTTTTTGAACCTACACCAGTAAGGCAGCGGCAAATGGATATGACCCAGCATGTCATGGCCCATTGTTTAATTTATTGGACTCAAGCTCTTCTTGATAAAAATTTATTAACAAGTGGGTCAAGAATCTTAGGCATTACAAGTGAAGGCAGTTACAAAGCTATGGAAGGATACGGTCCAGTGGGGGTTGCCAAAGCATCTCTTGAAGCAGTTATTAGACAGATAGGTTGGGAGTTAGGTAAAAAAGGCATTACTGCCAATACAATTCAAGCAGGTATTACGCCAACTAGAGCACTTACAAAAATATCTCAGGATTGGGAAAAATGGGTTGAAGCTACCAAAAAAAGAAATCCTATGAAAAGAGTAACAAGACCAGAAGATGTCGCAGGATTAGTATCTCTATTATTAAACGATAAAGCAAACTTTATTAACTGTTCTACAATTTTCTGCGACGGTGGAGAACATAGATCGCTTTGATTCCTTTGTATTAGTTTTTTTTAAATAGTTCAGAAGTCAATAGAGCAAACCCTTTTTTAAAAAGGAAAAGGCCATTCGCAATTAATTGCATACCGTTTGTAGCTTTAGTAGCTTTTTTCTTTTTTATATCTAGTTGAATTTTTTTAATATTTTTTATCATGAGATCCCTCCGGTTCCAACAAAATTGAACTCGTCTAATCCAAAGACGCTAATCATGTTATGCCATAGATTTTGTGGAGGGGTACTAAAAATTGAACTATCATAGTCTTGAATAATCCAATCACCACGTTTAATTTCTTCTTCAAGTTGCTGTTTATCCCAGCCAGCATGACCAAATATTAACCTAGTTCCTTCTGAAGTCTGATCGTTAAACAGTATTTTTTGAATTAGATCTAAGTCTGTAGAAAGTTGAATTTTTTTTGAAAAATCAATATTTGAATCAAATATATTTTCAACAACACAAGCCTCGTTTAAATTTAAAGGACCGCCAAAGAATATTTTTTTTGATTGTTTGACTATATCTTCAAAAATTTTGTTTTTGATGCCCGAATTAATAATTTTCATTTCACTTACTGGCTTATTAATAACAATACCAGTTGTCCCATTTATGCTGTCTTCACATATAAAAATAACACTCTTAGTAAAATATGAATCAACCATATTTGGCATGGATATTAATAGTTTATTTTTAAGAGTTTTCATTTTTTATTTAATAAAACATAAATCTTTTTTTGAATCATTTCCATAGTTAAGTAAGTTGTAAGTCAAAATTTTCTAAAAATTATGAAAAATAAATTACAAATAAGAGGAGCCAGACAACACAACCTTAAGGATGTTGATGTTGATATAGATAAAAATAAGCTTGTAGTTATTACAGGGCCATCTGGTTCAGGAAAGTCATCCTTGGCGTTTGATACAATATATGCAGAAGGCCAAAGAAGGTATGTCGAATCTTTATCAGCCTATGCTAGACAATTCTTAGATTTAATGGAGAAGCCGGATGTTGACACAATTGAAGGATTATCACCTGCAATTTCAATTGAACAGAAAACAGGATCAAGAAATCCTAGATCAACAGTCGGAACGATAACAGAGATTCATGATTATCTCAGGTTACTTTATGCAAGTATCGGCCAGCCTCACTGTTGGGAGTGCTCTAGAGAAATTTCTAGGCAGTCTCCAGAACAAATCGTAGAACAAATTTTAAAACTTCATAAAAACGAAAAAGCATATATTTTATCTCCTGTTGTTCAAGGAAGAAAAGGTGAACATAAAACGATATTTGAAGACATAAAAAAGAAGGGATTTTTGAGAGCAAGGATTGACAAAGAAATTACCTCATTAAGGAAAATACCTTCTCTTGAAAAAAATAAAAATCATGACATAGATGTTTTAATTGATAGAGTTGTTGTAGAAAAGTCAATTCAGTCTAGATTACTGGAATCAGTTGAGCTGGCTCTTAAAATGGGAAATGGAATATGTATTATTAACATTAATAAAGATGAAGACTATTCTTTTAGTGAACATTTTGCATGTGCTTATCACCCATATGTTATGATGACAGATTTAACACCGCGAATGTTTTCATTTAACTCGCCATATGGAGCTTGTCAACAATGTGATGGTTTAGGGTTCATTACAGAAATTGATCCAAATTTAGTAGTTCCAAATGTAAAAAAGTCGCTCATTCAGGAAGCAATAAAGCCAATAGGCAGCCAACCTAAGGGTTTTCATGGTAGCAAACTCAGAGCACTAGCAAGAGAATTTGATTTATCATTTTCTACACCATGGAATAAGCTTTCAAAAGAAGTAAGAACAGTTTTATTATATGGACTAAGTGGAAAAAAAATTGATATTGATATTAAAAATAAAAAATGGAAAGGAACTTATTCAGGGAAGTGGGAAGGAATAATACCTGAATTACAAAGAAGGTATAAACAGACCCAATCATATGGAATTAGAAGATGGATTGAAGGATTTATGAGTACTAGGACTTGTGATAGCTGCAACGGTAAGAGATTAAAAGACTCATCTCTAAATGTAAAAATAGGTGAAACAAATATAGGAGATTTATGCTCAAAAAATATTTTAGAAACATTAACATTTTTTGAAGAGCTAAAATTAAGCAAAAATCAGCAGGAAATTGCAGGCGGTATCTTAAAGGAAATTAAAAAAAGATTAAGTTTTTTAATTAATGTAGGGTTGAATTATTTAACTCTTGATAGAGCTTCAAGAACATTATCTGGAGGAGAAGCACAAAGGATAAGATTAGCTTCTCAAGTTGGCTCCCAGCTCACTGGAGTATTGTATGTTTTGGATGAACCATCAATCGGTTTGCATCCCCGAGATAATGATAGACTTTTAGATACTTTAAAGTCATTAAAAGATATTGGAAATACTGTTATAGTTGTTGAGCATGATCTAGATACAATTGGGTCTGCTGACCAAATTATCGACATGGGCCCTAAGGCAGGAGCTTTGGGAGGAGAAGTAGTTTTTTCAGGCAAATTAAATGAAATTATAAATCATAAAAAAAGTCTCACAGGTAAATACCTTTCGGGTTTAAAGAGTATTTCTCTTCCACAATACAGAACAACTACTTTTGATCATTTTACTATTTTGGGAGCAAGTGGAAATAACCTAAAAAATATTGATGTTAGCTTCCCATATGAAAGACTCGTAGCAATAACTGGAGTATCTGGCAGTGGAAAAAGCTCTTTGATAAACCAGACATTATATCCCGCTCTATCAAACCTGGTTAATTATGGAGTCAAAGAAATGCTTCCGTTTAAAAATCTTATAAGAACAGATAAGATTGAAAGAGTAATCAACGTTGACCAAAAACCAATAGGAAAAACACCAAGGTCAAATCCAGCTACTTATACAGGAATATTTACACATGTTAGAGACCTTTTTGCACAAACAAGAGAGTCAAAGCTTAGAGGTTATAAGATTGGAAGATTTTCTTTCAATGTAAAAGGGGGAAGATGCGAAACATGCCAAGGCGCTGGTATAATAAAAATTGAAATGAATTTCCTTCCAGATGTTTATGTAAACTGTGACGATTGCAATGGAAAAAGGTATAACAAAGAAACCTTACAAATTGAATATAAAAATAAAAATATCGATGATATTTTAAGTATGTCAGTTGATGAAGCGAGGATATTTTTTCAAAATATACAACCCATTAAAAAGCGCTTAGATACGCTACATGATGTTGGTTTAGGATATATTAAACTAGGACAACAAGCAACGACATTATCTGGAGGAGAAGCACAACGAATAAAGCTATCTACTGAGTTATCTAAAACAAGCACAAAAAATACTGTTTATTTTCTAGATGAACCAACAACAGGACTTCATGTTGATGATATCCAAATGTTATTATCAGTTTTGCAAAAATTAGTTGACCAAGGGAATACGATTATTGTCATAGAACATAATTTAGATGTTATAAAATGTGCAGATTGGATAATAGATTTAGGACCAGAAGGAGGTGAAGGAGGTGGGGCTATTATAGCGCAAGGTACTGTAGATGAAGTTTCTAGAGCACCAGCTTCAATAACTGGTAAATTCCTTAAAAAAGTTCTAAAATAATTTTTTGGATAACGACGATTCCCTATTTATCTTAGTATACCGTGAGCGATGAGCAGAAAATAGTTATTTCTTCAAATGAAGAAAGAAATTTCGATAAACAGATTAGGCCAAATTTATTCGATGATTTCATTGGACAAACAGAAATAGTAGAGTCTTTGAAAACCTATATTACCGCTGCAAAACAGAGAGAGGATGCATTAGACCACATATTATTATATGGTCCACCTGGATTAGGTAAAACTACTCTATCAAACATTATAGCAACAGAGCTAAATAAAGGGTTCTTATCTACTTCTGGACCAGTTATTTCAATTCCTGGAGATTTATCTGGAATGTTAACAAACCTTCAAGACAGAGATGTTTTTTTTATTGATGAGATCCACAGGGTAAATACTACTGTAGAGGAATACCTATATTCGGCAATGGAAGACTATAAGATAGATATATTAATAGACTCGGGACCAAATGCTAGAACTGTAAGAATTGATTTAGAACCCTTTACGCTTGTGGGCGCTACCACAAGATTGGGAAATATATCAACTCCAATGAGAGATAGATTCGGTGCAATTTTTAGATTAGATTTTTATAAAAAAGAAGAAATTTTTGAGGTTTTGAAAAGGACTGCTTCAATTTTAGATGTAAACATAAACGATGAGGCATTAATTGAAATTGCGGGAAGATCCAGAGGTACCCCTAGAATTGCTAATAGAGTACTAAGAAGAGTAAGAGATTATGCACAAGTTAAAAAACTTAAACAAGTACAGTTAAATGATGCTGAAAGTTTTCTTGATAGCATAGGCATTGATAAAGATGGTCTGGAAAATATGGACCGAAAGATTTTAAAAAATTTAATTGAAAATTATAATGGTGGTCCTACAGGTGGAAAATCATTAGCCATATCAATTAATGAAGATATCCAAACAATTGAAGATGTTTATGAACCATATTTAATTAAAGAGGGTTTTATTGAAAGAACTTCTAGAGGTAGAGTGGCAACAAAAAAAGCTTACCATCTATTTGGAATAAATAAACCTAAGAAAGAGAAATAATTATGATAGCAAAAAAGAAAAAGTATAAGCTGAGCGATTTTAGGTACCAACTTCCTAAAAAATTTATTGCTCAAAGACCAAAGCAAAAAAGAGATACTTCAAAAATGATGATCTTAAACAGGGAAGATAAATCCATTAAACATAAAAAATTTTCTGACATAACAGACTATTTTCAAAAAAATGATCTTTTAATTTTGAATGATACTAGAGTTTTTCCAGCAAAGTTATTTGCAACAAAAGATAGAACAGATGCTAAGGTAGAGATATTTCTTTTAAGAGAGCTTGGCGATAGACTTTGGGAGGTACTGGTAAAACCAGCAAGAAAGGTTAGAATAGGAAATAAGTTAATATTATCAAATGGATTATTTTGTGATGTAATTGATAATACTGTATCTGGGGGTAGAGTAGTAAGATTTGAATTTGAGAATGGAAACTTCGATGAAATTCTAGATAAGTTAGGTCACCCTCCCTTACCACCATATATTGAAAGACCTGCTACAAAAACAGATAAAGAAAGATATCAAACAGTTTATGCAGATAAAAGGGGAGCCGTCGCAGCTCCTATTGCGGGACTACATTTTACACCTGAGATTATAAAAAAACTCAAAAAGAAGGGAGTAATTATGCATTTTATTACCCTTCACATTGGACTAGGAACATTTAAACCTGTTCAGGTAGAGGATTTAAATCGTCATCATATGGACTCAGAGTATTTTGAAGTTTCTCCTGGTACGGCTTTAGCGATTAATGAAGCAAAAAGGAAAAGACGTAGGATTTTTGCAGTAGGAACCTCTACTGTAAGAGCACTGGAAACTGTTAATGTTTCAGGATTTCAAATATCTCCAAAAAAAGGTTGGACAAATAAATTTATTCACCCGCCACACGAATTTAAAATTGTTGATGGTTTAATTACCAATTTCCATCAACCGGAAAGCACTTTATTGATGCTGACATCTGCATTTGGGGGGTATAAGTTTATAAGAGACTCATATAAAGTAGCTAAAAAGAAAAATTATAGATTTCTTACCTATGGCGATTCCATGCTAATTATTTAATTCAATGGAAAATATAGCAATTATAGTTGGAGCGGGTTCTGGAAAAAGATTTGGCTCATTTAAACAGTTAGAAGTAATACAAAATAAGCCTGTATATCAACACTCTCTGGATGTTTTTGTATCATCAAGAATATTTTCAAAAATTTTTTTAGTTCTTCACACTAAATTAATTGAAAGTGTGAAAAAAGAAATCTCAAATAAAAAATATGATAATGTTATTATCTGTGAAGGCGGAGGAACCAGAATAGAGTCCACTTATAATGCGTTTAATGAAATAAAAAACCAACAATCCAAAGTTTTTATTCATGACGCAGCAAGACCTTTAGTTAGAAAAGAATTATTAAAAAGTTTATATGCTTTTGCAGGGAGTAAAAAAGCAGTCGTAACAGGAAAAAAAATTAACGATACAGTAAGATCTGTTAAAAATGATTGTTCAGAATTCACAGTAGATAGGACTTCTTTGTGGACATCAGAAACACCGCAGGTATTCGACTATGACATTTTAAAAGATAGCTTTGATAATAATATAGAAAACATAAAAGAATTTACAGACGAAGCCTCTATGGTAGAGAATTCAGGATATCAAGTACATATGTTTGAAACAAAAGAATTGAATATAAAATTGACAAATAAAGAAGATTTGAAAATTATATCAAATGCAATGCAAGGACAGATTGTTTCAGGTATAGGTATAGATTTTCATACACTCGTTGATGGTGACGGTATTATTGTAGGTGGCCATAGAATAAATTGTAGATTTAAATCTGTAGCACATTCAGATGGTGACGTATTAACACATGCAGTGATAGATGCGCTTTGTGGCGCTTTAAATATTGGTGATATCGGTCAACATTTTCCCAATACAGATGAATTTTTGGATATATCAAGCACAGAACTATTAAAAAGAATTATTAATTTAATTCCTGATAATATTTCAATTGTAAATATTGACGCTTCCATTATTTTAAACGAACCAAAAATAGCTCCTCACAGAGATAAAATTATTCAGTCACTGAGCTCCGTTTTAGGTATTTCCGAAAAATTAATATCTATAAAGGGAACAACACGAAATGGACTAAGTTTTTTAGATATGAATAATGGATGGGGAGCCGAAGTAATAATTGTTATAAAAAAATGAATATAAAATCATATGCTAAAATAAATTTAGGGTTACATGTTCATAATAAGCGGCAAGATGGTTTTCACAATCTAACAACAGTTTTTCAAGAAATAAATTTATTTGATATGGTGAATATAAGAGAGTCAAAACTCTTTTCTTGCTCAACAGACCTTAAATCAATAAAAGAAGCAGAAAATTTTGGTACAATCGCATATAACTTAATTAAAAAAAAATTTCCAAAAATACCACCAGTTAAGATTTCTATTAAAAAGAGTATTCCAATAAATGCTGGCTTAGGTGGCGGTTCTAGTAATGGAGCGGCAATAATAAAAGGAATGAATTTACTGTTTGATTTATCGTTAACTAATAATGATATGCTAGAACTAGCAAGTAAAGTTAGTTCAGATTCCTCTTTTTTTATTGATGGAGGAACTCAGATCGGAACAAAAAGAGGTGAGATATTAAAGAAAATTCCTGACCTTGTTATTCCAAAACATTTTTTGTTAGTTAAACCGAAAATCAAAATAAGAACGGAAGAAGCATTTCTTCATTTAAAAAACCATTTGTTAAATGGCGATGTGGACATTAACTTGTCAAAATTATTAAGTGAATTAAAAAATAATAATTTTAATTCTGAGTTATTTAAAAATGATTTTGAGATGTATGTTTTTAAAACACATCCAGAAATTGGTGACATAAAATTAAAAGTTTTGGATTTAGGTGCAAAATACGCCAGTTTGTCGGGTACGGGTTCGACTGTGTTTGGAATATTTTCTTCAGAAGCAGATGTGTTAAAAGCACAAGCTTTCTTCAGTCCCCACTACTCTACTTACTACGTAAATCCAATCATTTAATTTGGGGAGTCGTCTAATTGGCAGGACACCTGGTTTTGGTCCAGGCAGTCGGGGTTCGAGTCCCTGCTCCCCAACAAAAATATGGGTAAATATGTAAAAAAAATATTTGCGGGATCTAGCAATCCTGTACTTGCAAAGAAGATTGCAAATGAATGTGGTGTACCCCTTGGAGATCTATCAATAAAGAATTTTAGCGATGGTGAGTTATGGATCAAGTATGAAGAGAATCTTAGAGGTAATGATATTTATATTATTCAGTCCACGAATCCACCGGCAGATAATATTCTAGAATTAGCACTTCTTATTGACGCTGCTAAAAGAGCAAGCGCTCAAAGAATTAATGTAGTGATGCCATACTTTGGTTATTCAAGACAGGACAGAAAAGATGAACCTAGAGTTCCAATATCCGCTAAAGTCATGATGGATATTTTTATTAAAGCGGGTGCAGACAGGGTTGTTACAATGGACTTGCATTCAACGCAAATTCAAGGTTTTTCATCAAAGCCAGTTGATAATATTTATGGAAGTTTAGTTTTAATGCCAGAGCTTGAAAAATTTTTCAAAAATTTATCAAATCAAGATAACTTAACTATACTAGTTCCTGATATGGGTTCTAGTAAACTTGGACAGTCTTATGCTAAAAGGCTAGGAATGAGTTTTGCGTTAATAGACAAAAGAAGAGATGCTCACAATCAATCTGAGGTGGTATCGGTTGTAGGTGAGCTAAAAGATAAACATATTCTAATTATTGATGATATGATTGACACAGCTGGAACTATTTTTAATGCAGCTAAGATAGCAAAAGAAAATGGTGCTTTAAGTATAACAGTTGCTGCTACACATGGTATTCTATCTGGTGATTCAGTAGATAAGCTATCTGATGATATTATAGATCAAGTTTTTTTAACAGATACAATAGATACTTCAAACGTAAAAAATTTAAGTAAACTTAAAATAATTTCTGCTGCAAAAATTTTTGCAGAAACAATTAATAGGATTCACAGTGGTGAATCGGTAAGTCAACTATTTAGGAAAGTAACATGAGTAAATTTGAAAAATTAAATGTAGATATTAGGAAAGAGTATGGTACATCAGCAGCTAGAAGAACTAGATTGCAAAATAAAGTACCAGCAGTTGTTTATCATTCAGGAGTTGAGGCTACTGCTCTGTCTGTAGATAAAATAAGTTTAAATAAAGCATTAAGAACTGGTCAAATGATTTTTGAAGTCAACGTTGAAGATAAAAATCAGTTTGTTTTAGTTAAAGAAATACAATATCACCCAGTTACAGATGAAATCATTCATATAGATTTTCAAAAAGTAAAAGAAGATGAAAAAATATCTCTAGAAGTAGCAGTCCGAAGTGTTGGAGAGTCTCAAGGAGTTAAACTTGGTGGGCTTCTAGTTCAAATGCTCAATTCAGTAACTATTAAATGTAAGCCTGCAGAGATTCCAGAATTTCTTGAGATTGATGTAACAAGTATGGAAATGAATACAAACTTATTTGTTAAAGATATCACATTACCATCAGACGTAGAATTGATAACAGCAGATGATATAGCTGTTGTTTCAGTTCAAGAACCTAAGCAAGAGGCTGAAGAAGATATTGATGTTGTAGATGAAGTTGATATTGAAAGCGATGATTCTGATTCATCTTCGGATGAAAAAGCTTCGGATGAACAATCAGAAGAGTCTTCCGAAACATCAGGTGATAAGGAGTAATGATGATTTTTGTTGGTTTAGGAAATCATGAACTTAAATATCATAATACTAAACATAATGTTGGGTATTGGGTTTTAGATAGTTTTGCTGAGAAGCACGGTCTAGAGTTTAAACCTGGTAAAGGTAACTTTTTTGTAGCTAAGAAGGGTTCAAATTTTATGCTTATTAAACCAACAACAGGGATGAATAATAGCGGAGTCATTATTAATGAGGTTTTAAATTTTTATAAAGCAAAAAAAGAAGATTTAGTTATTGTCTTTGATGATGTTGATCTTCCTTTGGGAGAAATAAGACTTAGATTAGATGGAGGTGATGGATGCCATAATGGAATGAAATCTATTATTAAATATTTATCAACCAATAATATTAAGAGGTTGAAAATTGGTATAGCCGCTCCAGATTTTAGAAGGCCATCAGAAAAATATGTTTTAAAACCTTTTCACAGCCGTTATCACGCTCTTGTACAGGATGTATTATCTTTTTCAGTTGAAGCAATGACTTCATTGATAAAAAATGGCGAAGAATTCACAATGAATAATTATAATAATCAAACTATAGGAGTAGCATAGTGGAAAATCTAT
>MDTB01196395.1_pt1 | contig 11806 bp, 7 predicted proteins | sample 811161 | NCBI WGS metagenome assembly MDTB01 (sample SAMN05326650, study PRJNA326480) | marine metagenome | isolation source: seawater | place: Mediterranean Sea | collected 2009
AATTAATTTATTAATTTAATTAATTAATTTTTAAATATAATTAATTAATTTATTAATAAATTAATTAATTTATAAATTAACTCTGGTCCATTTTAGTATATAATCTTGAAGGAATTCCTCCTCTAATCCATCCTTCATCAGCTTCACCTTCTACACAATTAGCTGGGTTACCAATAGTCATTTCTAGCGATGGAACCAAAGGAATATATGTCAAATCATAATTTGTTACTTCTGAGGTTGGATCATTTGATTTACATTTATATTGATAAGTACCTCTTAACTGATTTTCTAATGGAGTATTACTTGGTCCTTTGCCTAAATAGGGAACTGTATTAAACATTCTTTTCTGAATTAAACCTCTTTCTCTAAGGTTTGCATTTTGTGAAAAAATTAGTTTATTATTTTGATCAACATAATCAGAATTAATACCACCTTTTACACTACCTTGTAAATTTATGGATGGCTGATTGACAGATAATTCTAAAGCTTTATTTATAGAATTTATTGAAGAATAATTTTCTAACATATAATCTGCAGCTGCTATATTTTCTTTATTTCTATTTGTCATATCACAAGGATCATTTCCTATTCTCACATTACTATTAAATAAACTATCTAATACACTTGTATTATTCATCCTTATATAATTCTCTTATATAATATTTTATTTAAGGATTCGTATAATTATATGCTCCTCCATATTTTCTTTCTAAGGCTAAAGGATTTCCTTCCTTACCAGACAACATATTTCCATATAAATAATTTTCAAATGATTTTCTATCATTAGGAATTTGTGTATTTGGCATGGAATTATATTGTAACATTGATCTATTAAATAATAAATCATCTCCTAAATTTGCAAATAATTTTTTTTCTATATTTTTATCATCAAATGGTTTTACAACAAATTCTTTAACACATTCATTTATTTTATCTTCAACTTCAGGAATAAATGAGGGAGCAGCAGGCTTTCTATGTTTATCATATAGAATTTGTGGCAAATTTACATTCATTAAAGGATTAGTTTCTGTTGGTTGTTCAAAATTAGCTTTAGTTGCTTCATAAATTTCAGGATTAGTTAAAATTGGATAAACTCCTGGTAATTTATTTGAAAACTTTTCTTTATTTCCTTTAAATTGCATAAAATATAAAACATGAACTAATGCTAAAGTTACTAAACCTATCAATAAAATAGTAAATTTAAATGTTAATATAAAGCCTAATATTACCAAAAATATTACTAATCTAGTTATTGCATTTAATTTTTCTTCAGGACTCATATTTTTAGTTGGCCATACTTCTTTAATTTTATCATTTCTTAATAATATTCTGGGGTCATTATACCAAACTGTAGAATTCATTATATATATTCTTTATTTTATTTATTTTTTTAATTTTATTCCTTACTTGAATTAACTACATTTGGCGGTTTTTTCTTCTTTTTTTTTCTATGTACTTTTGGTTTACTAGTAGATTCAGATTTTTCAACAGTTTCTTCACTGCTATATTTAAATTCTGGCATTCCCATATTTGTATTTATTTTTCCAGATTCTAAATTAGATTCCTGTTTTCTTTTATCTAATTTTGCTCTCATTCTATCTTTTGCTTTTGCATTTTTTAAATTATCTTCCATTTTTTTATTGAATGCTCCCATATTTACTTTTCCTCCTCCAGGCATACCAGGTAAACCCATTTTAGATAAAAATGATTCTATATTTCCAATTCCAGGCATATTTTTCATATTTGATACAAATTCTGAGGCTTCTTTTAATAATTCTGATTCTTTAATATCTCCACTTTTAATTTTTGTATCTAATTTTGATCCAACATTTTTAACTAAATCCATTAATTTTGTTGGATTTTTAAATAATTTATTAAATACATCATTTACCGATGATACATTATTTACATCTATATCTAAATCTTGTGCTGTTTCTTCAGCAATTTCTTTAGCTAAACATCCTAATTTACCATGCATCATATTATTAATATGATCATGTAATTGTTCTGCATTTGGTAATTCTCTAGCTTCTTCAGAATCTTCATTTTCTTTATTAAAAATTTCTTCCATTTCCTCTAATGATGATTGAATTTTTTCTTTAAATTCCTCATTATTAATTGCTTCAAATAATTTTGCAGAATCACCAAAACATTCATCTGAATTTAAATCACCAATTACTGTAAACAATATTAATTTTAAATATTTCCAAAGGGTAGATTTAGTATTATCACTAATTTCACTATTCCATAAACTTACAAAATTTACACCTGGTATTAAATACATATTTTCACGTTCCCCAAATATATCACTATTTTCATATAATATATCAAAAAAGAATTTGGGAAATACTTTTATACAATGCTCATAAATTAATTTACATGATAACTCAATCTCTTCTTTATGTTCTGGAATACTATCAATATATAAACAAATATTTTTAATAGGGCTTTCTTGACTATCTATAATATCAGGAAATGTAGTATATAGATCTTTTGCAAAATCTATAATTATTTTTTCAAATTCCTCATTCTTTTTTATTTCTTGATCAACATTTTCTTTATCAACATTTTCTTTATCAACATTTTCTTTATCAACATTTTCTTCATCCTCATTTTCTTTAATATCATTTATTTCTGTACTAAATTGATTAAATAATTCATTCATTGTTTCTTCTAATTTTTCTATATCTTGAATATCTTCTTTATCTTCTTTACCTGCTTCTGATTTCATAAATATAATATATTAAATATATTCTATTTAATATGTTATTTCTATTTTAACTATTATATAGTTTACATAATTTTGTTAAATTTTGTAAATATATTATAACTTTATCTAAATTTTCTTTATCTAAAACCGATATTCTTTTTTTAACAATTTCTATTTTTTCTAATACATATTTTTCATTTCCAGAATATTTAGCTTCTTCAGTAAAATCTTTTTCAAGAAAATATTTTACATTTCCAGCCATAATATTATCTTCATATTTATTTAAAATAACTTTTTCCCAAATTGGTAATATTAGTTTTGGATTTGCTTTTCTTAAAGCACCAAGAGTTACTGAAGCTGCTTTTAAATCATTTTCATGTGGAAAAATTTCAATTAAATTGGTTAGCAGCTCATCTAAATGATTATTAAAACCACTTAGTATCTCTGATTTATCACTCATATTTATTAATTATAATATATTCTTTAAATTAATATATTAGTAAAATTTTAAATTAATATATTTTAAAAAATCTAATTTGTTAATGATTTTTCTCTATCTCTTTGTAATTTTTCCATTGAAACCTCTCCAATTTTATTTGGTTCATAATTATCTGGTGGTGTTTCTATTGTATCTAATGTTTCCCAGGTTACATTATTTCTTAATTGTCTTAATCCTCCATTCCCTTTAGCTGATAAGTCATCAATTGATTGATCCAAAAAACTATAATTATCTGATGATACACCACATGAGCCTAGTCCATTAAATGAAAAAGCTGATGGTTCTTCATTTTCCATTTTTTGTTGTAAATTATTTTTTGTTGGTTGTAAATGATTTATAATTTCATTACCAAATAATACTTGATTACCTCTATTTAATAATAATAAAGCAGGAACTTTATCTACAGTATGAGGTAATATAATTTCTTTTTTATTTGCCATAATTAAATATATTTTACCATCATCTTTTTTTACTCTATTATCAATACTTATAAAATGTATATCATTTTTTAAATTAGATGTTGAGAGAGTTTTTAAAATTGGCATACAATTTTTACAATAATTACTATAATAAAAGATATAGCTCATTATATTTTTATAATTTATTTAACATTTTTTTTTAACTTATTTTAATAAAAATTGATTTAATAAATTATTATAATTATAATATAATAATGGAACCCTCTGTAATGAATATTAATGAAAAAAATAATATTTTATATTTTACTCTTTCTAATACTAATGTAAGTTATGCTAATGCTTTAAGACGAACCATTTTAAGTAATATTCCTACTGTAGTTATTAGAACCTTTCCATATGAAAAAAATGATGCTAATTTTGAAATTAATACTACACGCCTAAATAATGAAATTCTTAAACAAAGATTATCTTGTATTCCAATTCATATGCCTATTTCAACTATTTTAGATGATTATCTTTTAGAAGTTGATGTTATTAATAATACAGATCAAACAATCTATGTTACTACTAATGATTTTAAAATTAAAAATGTTAATACTAATAAATATTTAAATTCTGATACTGTTAATGAAATCTTTCCTCCTAACACTATTTCAAAACAATATATTGATTTCTGTAGATTACGTCCTAAATATTCTGATAATTTTGTAGCTGAACATATTAAATTTACAGCAAAATTTAGTATTGGTTCAGCAGGTGAATATGGTGGATTTAATGTTGTTTCCGTTTGTTCATATGGTTATACACCTGATACATTTCTTATTGAAGAAGAAAAACAAAAAAAACTTACTGAACTTAAATCAAAGTATGAGGATGATTCAGAAATTAACTACCAAATAAAAGACTGGGAAACCTTAGACGCAAAACGTATTTATATTGATGATAGTTTTGATTTTAAAATTAAATCAATTGGTACCAGAAGTAATAATGATATAGTTAAAGATGGAATTCAATATCTTATTTCTGATCTTGAAAAAAATATTGATATTTATTCTAAGAGTAATAATTTTATTAATAAAAGTGATATCACAATTGAAAATGCCTATGATATCACTCTAGAAAGCGATTATACTATCGGTAAAATTATGGAATTAAATATTTATCAAAAACATTACCTTGGTGATCAAACTGTTACATTCTGTGGATTTAGAAAACCTCATCCTCATATTAATAATAGTATTATTAGAGTTGCATTTAAAACTGAAATAGATATTCCTACAGTTTCTAGTTATTTAATTGAATCTCTTAATGAAGGAATAACATTTTATAAGAAACTTTTAACACAATTTGGAGAACTTAGTGATGATGAAAAAGCAGGATTAAAATCTATTCCTGTTTAAAATATGAAATTTATTCAGTTCTAGAATTATAAATATATCCATAACCTAATTGTCTCATTGAATAATTTATTGCATACATTAATTCTGCTGGTTCTAATGAATTAACATAATTAATTACATAATTTCTATTTATATATCCTTTATTTTCTTTAATTGTAATATATTTTTGATGTAAATTATACATATGAATTCTAAAATTTAAAGCATAATTTTTTAATTCATTTTCTTTTTTTATAAAACAACTTATATAATTTGTAAATAATTCACTAGTATAATCATGAATTTGTTTTCTAAATTTAGAAAAATCATTTTTAGCTTCAGGAAAATAAAATAAATAATCTTTAACTTTATTATCTTTTCTTAAACACATATATTGGTATTGTAATTTACTATTGTTTCCTTTAAGATCTTTAATATTTTTATAATTTGGATTTATTATTTTTGTCCTATTTCCATCATAACTTTTAATCATTACTCCAATACAATAAATATGTGTATTTAATGAACCAAAATCATTTTGTAACCGTTCATAACTTTCACTAATAAATCTATATGGAAACCATAACTTACAAAATATTTTATTCATATTTAATAAATTGTAATTTTCTCTAGGAATTTCTTCAATTTCTAATTTTTGTATCTTATAAATAGAAATCAAGTATAACTTCATCGCTGGACAAGGTAATACAATCCTATTTTTTGGATGTTGCATAACAAATGAATACATCAAATTTTTATCAAAATCTTCCAAATCTAAATTTAAAAAATCACAAATTTCTTCAAATAATTCATTAAATTTTGGTTGATCTTGAAAATATTTAATTTTTCCTCCAACACTTGATTTAGTTGCAATATTCCAACAAATTTTTTCTTTATCATAAAATAAATTTATCATTGTTCCTTCAATTATTTCTTCACAAAAAACTTCTTGAATATTATATTTATTTTTAAATGACTCAAATGTTACTGATTTTGGTGGAGAAAAAACATTAATTTCCCCATTACTAAATATTATTGATCTACATAAACCTAATTCTGGATTTTCATTTAACTTACATTTATTATATTTTAATATATGGTATATTTTATTATTATATAACCATTGTAGATATTTAAAATTTTTTTCATTAATATTATCTTTAGATGGATTGCCAATAATTTCTTGTAAATCTTTAATGCTATTCAAATTATAACTACATTGCATTATATTTTCATACATTTTATTTTTTATTATTTTTTTATCTTTAATTTCATTTCGTAATGTATAATAATTTCTACTATAAATATAAGGTAATGGTTGATACTTCGCCTGATATGATAAATTTACAATTAGGAGATATTATAGAAATTATATCACCCGAAAACCCTATTTTGAATCTACAAGAATTTTTTATTGAATTTATCAATTCAGAAAAAATAATTCTTTTAAATATAAATAATCAAGCTCAAATTCAACTTAATATTTCTAATGGAGAATTAGATCCAGCTATTGAACAAATAAATCTTTTAAGTAGAGCTGATTCTCCAAGTTTTGCTATTCAAAATAACTTAATTCCTGGAACTTGGATTGAAATTCTCTTTAAAGTTGATGATTTAGAAATTAAAGGACAAATTATTAATCTTGAAAAAGATCAAATTGAAATAAGTACTTATCCCAGCAATGATATAATTTATATTGATTTTGGTTATGAGGGAATTCCTGAAGACCTAGTAATAAAAAGTATAAATATAATAAAAAACCCAATTGATGAAGTTATTCAACAAATTTCTAAACCTGAACCTTCTCTCTCTTCCATAGATTCTGAACCTGATATTATTAAAGATCAATTAAAACAAGATCTATTGGAAGGTGACCAAATTATATTGGGGGAAGATTTAGAAGATATTACATTTATGGTTGAGGTACCAGAAAGTGAAAGAAGATATAGTCTTGAACAACAAACTGCTGATCTTTTAGATGAACTTTTATCAAATATTCCCTCTAATTTAAGAACTAATTCTGTTTTAAATAAAATACATAAAATTATTGAAAGATATATTCAATTAAGAGAAGAATATTCAAATAAAGATCAAAATGGATTTTATAATTTACCAGAACAAATAAGTGATTATTATAAACCAATTATTAACCATTTATCAGAATTTAAAATAAATCCAAAATGGTTTATTCCTGTTTCATTTAATCAAAAAAAATTATATAATATTGCGCCTACAATAATTAATGAAATAACCACAACTTCTATTATTAATAATAATACTAGTTCTATTATAGAAGATGAATATGATTTATATTTAGATTATATTAAAGGATCCTCAATAATTGATGAAAATAAATATTATATTTTTATGAATAAAATTAATAATTTATATACACCTTTTAATAAACCAGTTAATTATGAAAATAGCATTTTATCAACTGAAGTTTATACAAATATAACTAGTTTAGTTAATAATATTGATAATTTTGAAAGTATTGTGGCTTCCAGAGAAGCTGAACAAATTAGTACTGTAAAATATTTAATGACTCAATATAATACTGGTCTAACTTATTTAAAAAATAATATTTTAAGTAAATTAACAGATTCTGATACTATTACCATATCATCAATTGTAACTTTACCTATTGAATTTCTTTTATATAGTAAAATAAATACACCTAATTGTTCTATTTTTGATAAATCTATAAAAAATTTAGATTATTTGTATTTATTTAATAAAATTAAAAATATAAATGATTCAGTTTTAGTAGATAATTTATCAGATGACCAAATTAAACAATATTCTAATTTTAAAAATTATAAAAATTATATTCTTAATGAATCACTACAAAATAATTCAATTTACACATATACTTCTTTTTTAAATAAAATTTTACCAACCACAAATCAATCATTAAATATATTAAAAAAATTTAATAAAAATAAATTTTCTAGTTATTCTATTTCTCAAGAACTAGAGTTATTTTACATTTATCAAAAAAATATTACATTACAAAAAGAAATAGATGAATTTATTAGTAAAAATATAAATTTTTACAAATCAAAACTCTCATTTAATAATAATTTATTCAAAAAATATTCTTCTCAAATTTTTTCTGAATCTAGTCCAAGTGTTTGGTTCAAAATATTAGAAAAACATGAAGCCTTAAATAATATAGTTATTGAAGCATATGATCTTACTTCTAATATGTCCACAACAGAAGTTTTAGATAAAATTTTATCAATTGATTATGGATTATTATTCACTTATGCATTAATTAGAATAGATTTTGACCTACAGTCTAATAATCTAGTAAATGAATTTGTTGAAAAATATAAGCAATCTCTAACACAAAAAAGTCAATTACAAAATATTTGCAAATATATAACTAAAAAATATTCAACTCTGGAAGATTTGGAAGCAGATAATAATGTTCAAGTTGTAGCAGATCCAGAATTTGATAAAACAGATTATAAATTTATTGAAAATTTTAAAGATCAAGATAAAACTAGTTTAGAATTCAAAGAATTTTTAAAAACAAAATTACTTGAAGATAAAGGATTAACTGCTTTACAAGCTGAAAGAGAAGCTAATGCATTATTATTAAATCAATTATTAGTTGAAGAAGGAGACTATGCAATTCTTACTATTACTACATTAGAAGGTGTTAAAACAACTAATTATTATGTAAGAAAAAATAATATTTGGGAATTAGATCCAACTTTATCAATTGACAATGTAGAAATAAATGATAATAAATTATTTTGTAATTTACAACCTGACTGTTTATCCAATAACGATTGTAATAATTTGGATATAACTGAATCAAATCTAAATGAACAAGTTTTAAAACAAATTTACACTGAATTTGATAAAAAATATGATGAGCAAACTAAAAATGTTAGAGAGAAAATAGATGAAATTTTACAAAATGCTATTTTAAGAATCAGATTACTTAAAAGATATAAAATTAAAAATTTTTATAAATATAATATTTTAAAACAAGAACTTGGGGACTCAATTGAACAAAATATTGATTTGATTATTTTATCTCCTTATGATAATTTGCGTGATTTAATATTAGGTATATCTGACTTTGTTAAAAAACAAAATTACATTCAAAAATTTGTACTTCAATTTACTAGAGAACCATTTTCAAGCGAAGATCAGTTTTGGTTATATTGTATTAAAACAAATACAAAACTTCTTCCTAGATTTTTAAGTACATTAGCAAATGTTTATATATCTGGAGGTGATTATTTATATGCTGTAGATAAAATATGTACTGAGCAAGGAACAATTAGTGATGATGGAGAAGCATTTGTTGATAAACATAGTGGTTATCATATAAAAAATATTGAATTTAATACAGAAGAAGGATTTACAGAAGAAGGATTTGTTTTAAAAACTAGAGAGAAATTGGAAAAAGATTTGGGTGATGCTGTTTTAGAATTAGCTAGTGCACCTACTCCATCTGGATTAGTTTTAACTGAAGAAGGTAAATTAGTACTAAATATAGTAAAAGCAATAACAGGCATTTCGGGAATGGGAATAAATCTTGAGTCTCAATATCAATTTATAGTTGATAATGTCTTAAATATACATAGACAAATTGCACCAACAAAGGAAAGATTTGAAAAAATTTCTACTAAATTAGCTAAAGAAGGAAAAAAACCAATACCTTATGAGGACCAAGTTGGTCGTCCATTAATTATTTTAACTTTTATTTTTATTTCAATAGCAATTCAAACCAATATACCAAGTATTGAATCATCTAGAACCTTTCCAAATTGTATAAGAGCATTTGAAGGCTACCCATTATTTGGCGAGGATGAAGCTCCAATAATTTATATAGCTTGTATAGCTAGAAAAATGAAAAATGACACTTATCCTTGGTCCACAATTAAAGGACTAAAAGAAGAAAAAATTGTATCACAGATTAAAAATATTTTAGATGGTGATAAATATAAAATTTTAACTACTCCATCAATAAGACTTAAAATAGATGAGAAAAAAAGATATTTAAAAAATATCAAAAAAAAATTAAGTCCAGAAATTATTGAAAATATGGACCAAGGAATATTTCCTCCATTGTTTGAATTTAGTGTAAGTCCTATTCCATTAACTGATACATTTAAACAATCATTAGCTCAAAATATTAAAACTGGAAGTATAATGCAAGAAGGACAAATAGGAATTATTAAATCAAAAATTATTCAATTTTCTTTAGCTATTCAGGAGTCAATAAAAAAAATTGTAAAAAAAGAAAATCCTTTAATTACAAGTAAAACTGGAATAATTTTTATGGAAAATTCATGTTGTAATTCAACTTCTCCAAAATTTATTGAATATTTTACTGAAAAAGATACATCTATTATTCAAAATAATTCAATAGTTTTATCTATGGCTAATAATTTAAAAGATATAAAAACTATTGGCACTGCATCCATAATTTATGATCCAAGGGATTCAAGATATTATTATCCTGAATTACCTGAAAATTTTTCATCTGATACTATTTATAGAGCATTTATAATATTTTGTAGAAATAAAAGTTTGCCATTTGATGAAGCTTTACTTGAAACTTGTAATTTATCTAATAAAATAAATCAAAGTACTGAGTCTATTATTGAGAATCTTAAAAAAGATGGAATAAGTTATGATCAAAAATTATTTGAAAAATTATTAATGATAGTAAATAATCATAATATTGTTAAAATTAATTTAAATCCAAAAAGTGTTAATATTATAACAAAATTAGAAGAATTAATTAATATTTATAAATCAACTCCTAGAAATATTGCACCAATTATAGTTTCAGAATTAGAATCATTAATAGATACCTATTCTTTAGAAAAAACTCAACAAGAAGGACGAAAATTAAAAAATTACTTAGATAATGAAAATAATTTATTAACTAATAAAATAATTGAGTTTATAACCGTTAATAGTGGTTCCTCAAAATCTAAAATTAAAAACTTTTCGAATTTAATTACTAATATTTCTAATTTTTTGGAAATTGAAAATAATGCCCTAATGACTTCAGAAAATCAAACAACTTTTAGAACAATTCATTTTATAAAAGAAACTTTATCTAACTTGATTAGCTTATATCCAAATATTATTAAAAATAAAATAAATTACAATTCTGTAAAAATTCCAAAACATTGGAACTTATCTCAAAAACATATGAATGATTTAAAAGATATTTTAGAAAATTATTATAAAAATTTTAATAAGTTTTTTGATAATAAAGATTTAATTAGTGTTTTAAATGATATTCCAACAAAGTGTAAAGATATTTTAGATCTTGCTTATACAACTCCTTATTTTGCTTCAAGACCAGATAATGATACTTTAAAAGAATCAATTTTTGATACAAGATTAGTTATTCTGTTATTTAAATATTATTTTCTTCAAATTTTAAATATTCATATTGAATTAAGTATTCAAGATAAAAAAGATTTATCAGAAGATCAAATCTTATCTTTATCGCAAGAAACTCCTACTTTACCAATTGATGTTTCAAAAGAAGATTCCACTAAACAAACACAACCTGAAGAATCATTTATTACTCAAGCCACAATAGCTGGTGCTAAAAAAGAAAAGATGGAGATAGTTGCATCTTATTTATTAAATGTAGTAGAAATTATAAGTGTAAATAAGAATGATATAGATGTTAATAAAGAATCTATAATGAATAAAATATTAGCTTCAAAAGAGAGAGAAAAAAATGATATTACTGATTATTTAAAGAATCTAACTGAAGAAGAAAGAGAAGTAGAAAATATATTTAAAA
>MDTB01006860.1_pt1 | contig 11805 bp, 9 predicted proteins | sample 811161 | NCBI WGS metagenome assembly MDTB01 (sample SAMN05326650, study PRJNA326480) | marine metagenome | isolation source: seawater | place: Mediterranean Sea | collected 2009
GGCTGCCAAGCAGCCGACCCTATTTTTATCGTCGGTTTGCCAAGAGCGGGGTCGACTCTGCTGGAGCAGATTCTTGCCAGCCACTCACAGGTTGATGGCACTCAAGAGCTGCCGAATATTGGTGCCCTGGCGTACAAATTAGATGGTCGCCGGGCTATAGATGATGACCCAAGATACCCTTATTGCCTGCAAGACATTGATCGAGAGGAGCTGCAAAAGTTCGGCGAGCAATTTCTTGCTGACACCCGTATACACCGCGGCAACGCGCCGTTTTTCATCGACAAGATGCCCAACAATTTTCGCCACATCGGCTTGATTCATCTAATTCTGCCAAACGCTCGCATCATCGATGCACGTCGTGAGCCAATGTCTTGCTGCTTCAGCGGTTTCAAGCAATTGTTTTCCAGTGGCCAAGAATTCACTTACGGCCTAGAGCAAATTGGTCAGTATTATAATGACTATCTAGATTTGATGGCCCATTGGGACAGCGTCTTGCCCGGTAAAGTTCTGCGGGTACAGCACGAAGATGTGGTTGCTAATTTGGAGGAGCAGGTGCGCCGCTTGCTGCAATTTTGTGGGCTGCCGTTTGAACAGGCCTGCGTAAACTTTCACGACACCGAGCGCAGCGTTCGCACCCCCAGCTCGGAGCAAGTGCGCCAACCGATTTTTACCACTGGCTTAGAGGCTCATAAACCGTTCGAGCCTTGGCTTGCGCCGCTGCAACAGGTTCTCGCACAACGCGACGCCACCTAGCAGCAATCAACCAATGCAGAGCTGTTGGTTGTCGCTCCCCTAACCGCCTTCAATACGCGGAATCAAAAAAACTTCGGCGTCATTGGGAATTGCTATCGTCCAATCATCGCGAAAAATTTGGCCATTAATGGAGACCGCGACGCCGCGGTCTAAGTGTTCTTGAAAATCTGGATAGCGCAACAGCAGCGACTGCATCATTTCATCAACAGTCACTGCTTCGATTTCGATACTGTCCGGGCCGTCACCGACCCGGATCATACTGCTGAAGCTAACCCGCATCCTGCGCGTCGAGCGCTGCAAGCACCCGCGGCGGCGACATCGGCGCATGGTTCATACGCACACCGGTGGCGTTAGCAATTGCATTCCCTACAGCACCTAGTGGCGGCACGATAGAGGTCTCGCCAACACCACGAATGCCATAGGGATGATTCGGATTTGGCACCTCGAGTATTTTCGTGTCAATGAACGGCACGTCTGAACAAACCGGGATGCGGTAGTCTAAGAATCCAGGATTCTGTAGTCGACCATCATCGCCGTAGATGTACTCTTCGTTCAAAGCCCAGCCTATACCTTGAGCCGCAGCGCCTTGGAACTGGCCCTCGACATAGTCCGGATGAATGGCTTTACCAGCATCCTGCACTACAGTGTAGCGAACTATTTGTGCACGGCCAGTCTCGGGATCGACTTCCACGTCGCAGATATGGCTCGCAAAGCCCATTCCTGCGCCGTCAGCCACCACCTCGTTGTGACCCGCAATTGGGCCGCCTGTACGACCGGCCTTGGCGGCGATTTCCTTCAAAGATAGCGCAGGCAGATTATTGTGCATCTCGCCAATCGCTACCGCGTGGCCATCTTGCCAGTCCACGTCTTCCTCCGGAATACCCCAGGTTTTCGCTGCGCGCTGTTTTAGCACTTTGATGGCTTCGCGCGCGGCAAAAATAGTCGCCATTCCTGACGAGAACGTGCCGCGACTGCCTTCCGTCGTATCGTTATGACCCAGCGACGCGGTGTCACCGATGTGAGTCTTTACCTGGTCGTAGGTGATGCCCAATTCTTCTGCCGCGATCATCGCCATAGACGAGCGCGCGCCACCCACATCCACGGTACCAACACTTAGGTTAACAGTGCCGTCGGCGCCAACGTTTAAGTCCACGCAAGTCTGACCACCAATGTTGAACCAAAAACCACAGGCAACGCCTCGGCCTTGATTTTTCTTTAATTTGGCGCGCATGTGAGGGTGCGCTTTTACCGCTTCCAAGGTGTTTTCAATGCCTATCGGTCCATAAATAGGCCCATAGGGGGCTTGCGTGCCCTCTCTCGCGACATTTTTCAATCGCACATCAATGGGACTCATGCCTATTTCTTCAGCAATCACATCTAGGGTGCTCTCTACCGCAAACGCCGCCATAGGTGCAGAGGGTGCGCGATAGGCTGCAACTTTCGGTCGATTGACTACAACGTCCCAACCAATGGATCTGTTGTTCTTGAAGTTATAGCAAGCAAACGCGGTCATGCACCCAAGCATTGCCCACGTTCCAGGGAACGCGCCACCCTGATAACGCATTTCTGCGACGGCCGCGGTCACGGTGCCATCTTTCTTCGCCCCCATTTTGATATCAATTGAGGTGGAAGATGTTGGGCCACTCGCACGGAACACTTCTTCTCGACTCATTACGAGCTTTACCGGCCGATTCGCCTTACGCGACAAAGCCAAGGCAACCGGCTCTGCCCAAACATGCGTCTTACCGCCAAAGCCGCCGCCAATTTCCGACGACGTCACTTTGAGTTTGGCTATATCTAAGCCGAGCAATGTTGAGCAGACATTACGGAACGTAAAATGCCCTTGCGTGGTCACCCAAAGCTCTGCAGTACCGTCTGGGTTAACCGACGCCAAGCACGCATGAGGCTCGATATAGCCCTGATGCGTTTGCTCTGTTTTATACGAACGCTCCACCACCACGTCTGCTTCTGCAAAGCCTGTTTCGACATCACCATAACCCATCTGCGTGCGTGCGCTGATGTTAGATGGTTGCGTTGGCTTAGGTTCCACTCCGCGGGTAAACATGTTGCTGTGCAATACCGGCGCGTCTGGCTTCATTGCCTCATCAACGTCTGTAACGTGGGGCAGTTTTTTGTACTTCACGTCGATCAGCTTCAAGGCTTTTGCCGCGGTCTGTTCATCTATCGCCGCAACTGCCGCTACCGCATGGCCATCGTACAGCGCACGCCCGCGCGCCATACAATTCTCTAGAATATGCGCCATGCCCTGATCACCATTGGTTAAATCTGGCAAGTCTGCATTTGTGATTACAGCCTTTACGCCTGCGAGTTTTTCTGCCTTCGCCGTATTGATTTTTACTATTTGGGCATGTGGGTGCGGCGAGCGCAGAATTCTACCGACCAAGCCCCCAGGAGCGCTGGCGTCAGCACCATAGCGCGCTCTACCTGTTACCTTATCAATACCGTCAGGACGCTTAACTCGCGACCCTACTACTTTATAGTCTTTTTCTACGTAACGATTATCGTGTGTCATGATCTTTCCTGTCTTGCTCCATGCAGCCTAACGACGGCCGTTCTTACGCATATCTTTGGCGGCTGCTTGTACCGCCCGCACGATCTTGTCGTAACCTGTACAACGACAAAGATTACCCGCAAGCGCGTAACGAATTTCTGTCTCATCTGGGTTGGGGTTGCGTTCCAGTAGCGCCTTGGCGGCAACCAAAAAACCTGGGGTGCAGATACCGCACTGAAGTGCGGCGTGCTCAATAAACTTCTCTTGCAACGGGTGTAATTGATTGCCCTGGGCCAGCCCTTCTACGGTTTCAACCTCGCGACCTTCGGCTTCAACACCCAACACCAAACAAGAACACACCAATTGGCCATCTAACGTCACACTACAAGCACCACAATCACCGGTACCGCAACCCTCTTTAACACCAGTAAGCCCAACTCGATCTCGCAATGCGGTCATTAAACTCTCGTCTGTAGGACACGCAAACTGCACGGCATCACCATTGACTACGGTAGACACCAATGTGGCATTACTCATGACTTTCCTCCCGCTCGATTAAACGCAATCTTAGCTGCTCGCTTAGCAAGTACTCCCGCCAAACGCACCCGGTATTCTATGGTGCCGCGCTTATCGTCAATCGGGTTACATGCGGCGCTACATGCCTGAGCCAATTTGTCCAGCGCAGCATCGTCTAATTTGCTCCCAACAATGGCGCGGGCCGCTGCTGGCACGAGTACAGCCGTTGGCGCAACCGCACCCAAGGCCACCCGTGCGGTTTTGATTACGCCGCGCTCCAAGGTGACACAAATCGCCACACCAACCACGGCGATGTCCATTTCCGTGCGTGGGATAAATCTTAAATAAGCATCTCCCGTTCTTGGCGCCGGCTTAGGCAACGTAATGGATTCAATCAGTTCGCCTTTAGCCAAACAGGTTTTACCTGGCCCCAGTGGGACTTTTTCCACCGCTACACTGCGCCGACTCTTCGGACCCACAATGACCACTTTCGCACCCGCAGCGATCAACGCCGGTACACTGTCCGCGGCGGGTGACGCATTGCATAGATTGCCGGCCAGTGTGCAGCGCCCTTGAATCTGATCAGAGCCGATTAGGTTGGCTGCTTCTACGACCCCTGGCCATGCTTTGCTGAGTGCCTTGTGCTCGCCAAGCCGAGCGCCAGATACGCCGGCGCCGATGCTGAAACCCTTGGCGGTGGTGACAATGTCGAGGGCTTTGGCCATGTGTTTAATGTCGACCACTAAGTCCGGCTCGACCATGCCCATTTTCAGCTTTACAAGTAAATCTGTACCGCCCGCGAGCAAGAAGGCCTTACCCTTTTCGTTGGCGAGTAGCCCCGCAGCCTCTCTTGCGGATCCTGGTTTTTCATACCTCATGTTCGTTGCTCCCTCCCTGGCATTTTTGCTAAATCAACCGTTCATAATCTGCACCGATTAAGCCCGGCTCACAAGCCCTTCTTGCAAATTTCTCTGACTCATTGAGCACTGTCTGAAAGCGACTCTGACTGGCTCTAGGCTGGTAGGGTGGATACCAAAAAATCGCAACGTTGGCGCGATGCTGCATTACCCTGCTAGACGACTGCACAGGCTTGTGCGACCAATGGCGAAAAGTGCACTATGCTTGTATCAACGAGCACTGGGAGGGGTCGTGAGCACACGTATAAATCTAGGTGGGGTCGCCACTGGCCCGCTAGCTGGTGTCAAGATCGCAGACTTCTCTGCGGTTTTTTCTGGCCCTATATGCGCTGCCATGCTCGGCGATCAGGGCGCCGACGTGATCAAGGTTGAAGCATTTAGTGGCGACATGATGCGCCGTGGACTGCCGCAAAGTAACGGTTTGGGCAGCGCGTTCACCACCATGAACCGAAACAAGCGCTCACTGTGTCTGGATCTACAGAAACCTGAGGGCAAAGAGATCGCAACTCGCCTAATTGGCGGCAGTGACGTGGTGATTGAAAACTTCCGTCCCGGGGTCATGGATCGGCTCGGTCTCGGCTACCAGCGATTCCAGCCCACCCAACCTAAGCTTGTGTATGCATCCATCAACGGCGTTGGCGCTCATGGACCCTATGCTACTCGCAGGGTTTACGATGCGGTGATTCAAGCCATTTCAGGTTTTGCAGCGCTCAAGGGCGACGACACCCCAGAGATGGTCAACAGTTTGGTCTGCGACAAAGTCACCTCACTCACTGCCGCCGAGGCGATCGTCGCCGCGTTGTTTCAAGCTGAACGCAGCGGCGAGGGCCAGAAAGTCGAAATATCTATGCTGGATGCCGCCCTGTCCTTTTTATGGCCCGATACCATGAACAACTTCACATTCCTCGAGCCCGACGTTGAAACCGTTCCTTATCTTGATCATTCAGTATTTTTGCACCAAACGAAAGACGCTTGGATTGCAACTATGCCAGTGCAAGACATTGAGTTCTTCGGCGCTTTTCGAGCTTTAGGGCAGTCACATCTTGTTGATGACCCTCGATTTGCAGATCAAACTTCACGCGCTCAGCATCGCGCCGAACTGCGCGAACTGATGTCCACAGCCTACCGACAATTTACCACTCAAGAACTGAGCGCACGCTTCGATGCCGAGGACGTGCCGTATTCACTGATCAACACTCGCCCTGCGGTCATCAATGATCCTCAAGTTGCGGCCATGGGCGCACTACTCACTTACCAACATCCACAAGCAGGCCTGGTGCGAACGCCGCGACCTGCCGCGCAATACACCAAGACGCCGAGCAATGTCCGCGCCCATGCGCCTGCGCTGGGAGAGCACAATTCCGCGATCTTGGCTGAACTTGGTTACCTGCCAGCGCAAGTAGAAGCGCTGTTGGAGGCACAAGTGATCCACAGTGCAGCACCGACGTGACGGCGTGTGGAGCCCAGAACATCCTTATGCAAATGAGTAATTTGCTATGCTCGAAAGTGGGGGGCAACAGTGTGTTGGTCCATTGTCTGGTGACCATTGCCGATGCAAGAGCCGATAACACGCTCACAACACACAGGACGATATGAGCTGGCGGTGTTGCGGCATTAGTAAGCGCCAGCATGGCAATGTTGAATGGTAGAACGGGTGCTATTGGCCCCGAATCTCGCCAGTGTAACAATTGATTAGACGTAAACGAGAAACCAAGGAGAGCAATAATGATCGACTTCACAATACCTGAAGAAACTCGGGCGATTCGCAACAAAGTGCGCACCTTCGTGCGCGAGGAATGTCACCCTGCAGAAGACGACTGCAACGCCGAAAATTTTGACGAGGTACTGGCTGGACTGCGTAGCAAAGCTCGCGCACAAGGTCTGTGGTGCCCATTCGTACCCACAGAGCACGGCGGCATGGGCCTTGGACCGTTAGCAAACGCGTTGGTACAGATGGAGTTAGGCGAGAGTTTTCTCGGTGCGCTATCAATGAACACTCAGGGACCGGACGATGCGACCATGCTGACTCTGCTTGAACACGGTACTGATGATCAAAAGGAACGTTTCTTAAAACCATTGCTCAATGGTGAAAAGCGAATTTGTTATTCGATGACAGAGAAGGCGGCTGGCGCCGACGCTACGGGCATGCAAACCAAAGCCGAATTAGACGGCGACGAGTGGGTATTGAACGGCGAGAAATGGTTCAGTTCGTCGGCCAGCGTTGCGGACATTGCCGTGGTCATGGCAAAAACCGATCCGGACGCAGCGCGTCACGAGCAATACAGCACATTTATTGTGGAATTGCCAAATCCCGGCTATCAGATATTACGCAACATAGAGACTATGCAGCCACATACTGAGTTGGGGCTGAAACTAGGCGGCAGCCACTCGGAAATTAAGATCGACAACTTACGTGTACCACGAGACAACATTCTTGGTGGTCGCGGCCAGGGTTTTAATATGGGGCAACACCGATTGGCCTACGGTCGGCTGCGCCACGGCATGCACAACGTCGCAATGGCCCAACGCGCTCTTGACCTGGCAGCAGCCCACGTCAGCCAGCGCAGCACCTTTGGCAAGCGCTTGGCCGACCGTCAAGGCGTAAGATGGATGCTTGCTGACTGCGCATCAGAAATTTATAAAGCTCGGCTAATGTTGCTGCACATCGCCTACAAAGCGGAGCAAGGTATGGATTTGCGCAATGAAAACGGCATTGCCAAAGTATTTCTGGCGAACATGGTGCATCAAGTCGTCGACACGGCTTTGCAACTGCATGGCGCGCTTGGCTACAGTCACGATACGCCGCTTGCGCGTTGGTACACCGGCATCCGCTCACAGCGCTTGGTCGATGGCCCAGACGAAGTGCATCGCTGGCGCACCGGTGCGAACGTAATAAAAGCATTTGAGCGTGATGGCTCCACCGCTGCTGCGTGCGGCGGCGACTTATTCGCCTGAATCGAATCCGCCGGCGCGGTCGCGAACGTCGCGCCGGCGGTTTGTTTAACGCCACATTGCCGTGCGCATAACGCCTGGTGCCCCCACCCACGCGGCGCTCAGAGGGTATCTCTAAGAGTCCCGCCGCGACACTCTCCCCCGTTCTAATTCGAATAAAATCGACCACTGAAAGTTGAAACTCGACAAAAATAACAAACTTATTGTTTTTTGTTGAATTTTCTACTATTTTCGCGCGCGTGATGTAAATCAAACCTTAGTGTCACGTCGTTTTGTTCATCAGAAGTTAACTGTGACGCTAAACCATCCTGTGAAATTTCGTGGAGAGACGATTGAAAAACTTTACTGTCAAGCCGCTCGCAGCGGCGATTGGGTCCATCGGCCTTGCCACAGCGTTAACAGCTGTGCCAATCGCCTGGGCTGAAGAAGAAAACGCCGAGGAAATTGTAGAAGAGGTGGTGGTTACCGGTTCACGTATTAAGCGAACTGGGAACACCTTGTCACGACCTGTCATCTCAATGACTGCCGATGCAATGACCGCCAGCGGCGCGGTCAGTGTGGCTGATGCGCTGCGCGAATCCACACTCAACTCATTGGGTTCATTCCGCGAGTCTTCAGGCAGCAGTGCGCAGTCAAACGCAACCATCGACCTTCGTGGTGCCGGCGCAGAACGCACCTTGGTGCTTCTAAACGGTCGCCGTACCACTGGTTCTCCGTCTCTTGGCGGCGGCGGTACAATCAACCTAAACATGCTGCCCCGTGAAAACATTGACCGTATCGAAATTATCGCGGACGGCGCCTCCGCCATTTATGGCTCTGATGCTGTCGCCGGCGTCGTCAACGTCATCCTGAAAGACGAGTACGAAGGCTTCACCCTGAAAACTCGCTATGGCACGCGTTCACGCGACGATGGCGAAGAAATCGGTGTATCACTGTTGACTGGCGCGAGCAGCGACCGCGGTAGTTTCGTTGCCGGCTTTGAGCACGACAGCCGCGATCCTATTTTTGACGCTGACCGCGCGTTCACGGCCGCTCGCAAAGAGGACCGAAACGGTGACGGCGTGATCCAGGGTTACGAGGAGACAGTGGGTATTTCCATCTACGGCTATACATTACTTAACCCTGCGTATGACGGCAGCCTGAGCTATGACCCTGACAATACCGACAGCTGGCTGTACCACCCAGGCGCGAATTGCTCAACCACAGATGGCTTCCAGGGCGAGATGGAGTACTTTGGCCTCGGAAAGTATTGTGGTTACGCCTACGCATTGGTGTCAGCCAACCGGACCAGTCTTGATCGAAACAATGCCTGGATCAGCGCCGACTACGAAATCACTGACGATGTCGAGTTGTTCTTCGACGTGCTGTGGAGCGGCATTGAGACTTTTGGACGCTACGCACCTCCTGCTGCACCTGGTCCAGTCATTCCTGGCGATGCACGTAATCAGATCATTTCGCCAACGCAAGGCACAATTGAAGCAACCCGCGGTTACTTCCGTTGGACACCAATTGGTTTCCGTGACAACGTCAATAACGACAATCTGCTCGACATTAACGTCGGCCTCCGAGGTTCGCTATCCGATAACGTCTCTTGGGAAGCATACGCTACGGTCTCTGAGTATGTTGCAACGTCTGTGGGTACCTACTACCTCAGCTACGCAGGCTTGGATTACAACATCAGCACAGAAGTGGATGACTTTGACGAGTTCGTAGCCAACCTCAAGCACACCACCCTTAATGATGACCGTCAGGTGATGAAGAAGTTTTTCGTCGGCGCTCAGTGGGATATGTTTGAGATGGCTGGCGGCCAGGCATCTTCTTACTTTGGTCTCGAGCAGTTCGAGACTAACTATACGGCGCTGGTCGACGCGCAATCCGAAGCCGGATTGGTCGGTGGATCTGCCGGTAACTCAGCTCAGGGTAACCGTTCTGTGACCGCTGTTTTCGCTGAAACAATCTTACCAGTCACCGATTGGATGGAGATCGATCTCGCAGCACGTTACGACTCATATTCGGACGTAGGCTCGGCGGTAACGCCTCGCGTTGGTGTCACCGCAAACGTACCAAGTTTGCCCGCACTAACGATTCGTGCTTCCTATGGCGAGGGCTTCAAAGCGCCTGAGCTGTCGGATCTCTTTGGTGCTACCGCATTCTCAGCAAGTTCCGGCACCGACTACTACGGCTGTCAGGTGAACGACATCGAGTTGGCAGATTGTCCGCAACAGCAGTTCCAGACCTACATTGGTTCGAACCCGAACCTCAAGGCAGAGAACTCCTCCAGTTACTCTTTGGGTGTTGAATATGACATCACTGACGACTGGCAGGCGGTACTGACCTACTTCAACCTTGAACTGGAAGATGCTATCTCACTGACCAGCGCTCAGGATCAGCTTGACGTGGACTATCAAACCAATGGCAACAACCCAAATGTTGTGCGCATCGGTGCAGCGGTTCAGTCAATTTCTGCGGGTTATCAAAACGCAGTGGTGCCGGTTGAGCGTAATGGACTTGACCTGCGGGTACTTGGCTCACTGGAGACATCTTACGGTCGCTTCGGGTTCATTGGTGACATAGCTCACTACCTGACATACGACACCGAGCTGAGCTATGGAACGGGCGACTTGTACAACGCTGCAGGCAACCTGGGCTTCACTAAATGGCGCGCCAATGCTCTGATACGGTGGTCGATGGACGACTATTTCGCGAGTTTGTCTTGGAACTACGTTGGCTCATCAGAAAGCAACAGCACCGATGAAAAGTATCCGCAGTGGGATGTTTTCAACGGCTCTGTGGGATATGACTTCGGCGAGCGCGGAACCTTAAGACTGCAAGTTCGCAACATGTTCGACCGCGATCCACTGTTGGATGATGGCGAAATGGCAAACGAGTACATCTACGATCTCACAGGTCGTGTGGTAACCCTTAACTACACCGTAGAGATGTAATTGCACTCCAGACCGATCAAGAAGGCCCGCCCTGCGGGCCTTTTTTTTAACAGGACCTTCATTAAATAATGGAACCTTGGACATCGTTTTGGCAACACGGCCATAGCACCACGTTCGGCGCATTTTTCAAAGACGGCTACGACGGCGCGATCAAAACTTGGTGGCAAGATATATTGTCAGACGCACAGGCTCCTATTGATGTGTTGGATCTCGGCTGCGGTAATGGCGCGCTGTTACTCGACCTGCTCGATCAAAGCATCGGCGGCTCCTACACCGGTGTCGATCTTGCCGAGGTAAAGCTCAGCAAATTGGCCGCGCAAAAACTCAATGCGCAAAGCCGACTTAACGCTGTATTGAAACCTAAAACCAATGCAGAAACGTTGCCAGTTCCCGCAGACAGCATGGATCTGGTGGCATCGGTGTTTGGTATTGAATACTCCGATCTAGAAAAAAGCCTCCCTGAGGCTATTCGCGTACTCAAACCCGGTGGCGTTTTTGAGGCTCTGATGCATGCTGACGAGTCGGTTATTTCGAGCATGAGTGCCCGAGCCCTGAGCGAATTCAATGATGACGATATGGATACCATCATCGCCAACCTCAACATTATCGATCAACAACTCAACCTGCTGCGCGTCCCGGCGCGATTGAAGCAAAGCCAACAGGCGGAGGCCGCTCGAACCAAGCTGAATGCGCTGGCACAGAAGTACATGAGCAACTTAGACCCGGAAACCGGTAACGCAATAATGGTGCAATTTGTTGGCGATGCCTTGAAATACTTCAAGATGATTAAACAGGCTGACACTGTGCGGCGTAACTACATCAACGGCTTGAGCACTGAGTTCACAGCGTCAAGACAGCGCTATCAAGCCATGGCGGCAGCAGCCCAAGGCGCAGCCGACATCGACTGCGTCACGGCCCTACTGCGAGCGCAAGATTGCACATCAGTCAGCGCTGAGCGGTTTTTTGCTGACCCCGACCAAAAGGAGCTTGCCGGATGGCACATCTCTGCCTGCAAGTAACTGGCTTGGCGTTGTGGGTCGTTGCTGCGGCTACGGTATCGGCAGCAACTATAAGTGACTGTCGCAGCATTACCGAGGCAGACCAGCGCCTTGCCTGCTATGACCGCGTGGGCAGCAACAGCGAGGCAATGGTCGACGCTGCTGCTGCAGGCGATTCCGCTGCATTGCAACAAGCAGAGGCTGCCGAGAAA
>MDTB01009369.1_pt1 | contig 11805 bp, 6 predicted proteins | sample 811161 | NCBI WGS metagenome assembly MDTB01 (sample SAMN05326650, study PRJNA326480) | marine metagenome | isolation source: seawater | place: Mediterranean Sea | collected 2009
CTTTGATACCTGTTTTCATGCCTATTGTCGTAAAAACCTCAGCAATCTGTTTGGCAAGCTCCCGCGTAGGCACAAGAACAAGCGCCGAAATTCGGCGGTTATTTGCTTTTCGATCTGATATGATTTGTTGTAAAACAGGAATCGCAAACGCCGCAGTTTTCCCAGTCCCCGTTGGGGCCACAGCCATTACATCCTCACCATCAAGAATGGCTTGAATGGCTCTAAATTGAATGTCAGTCGGACGTTTGAAGCCGAGATATTCCAGCTGAGATTTCAGCTTATTGTCAATATGGTAATCCTTGAATTTCAATGTGCCGTAAAATTACGACAATTAGAAATCAATCGTATGTTCTACCGCTTTAAATCGAAAATCAAAAATTTCCTCTAGCTTCTTTTTCACAATGATTGGATGCATCATCCGACCCAAAAACCCCATCGGTAGCTCGTAAGAAACAATATCCGTCATTTCTACACCGCCTTCTACTTCTTTAAAATGATGTTCATGGTGCCATATTTTGTAAGGCCCAATGCGCTGCTCATCCACAAAAAACTCCAGTTCTTTTACCGTTTTGATTTCAGTCACCCAGTTCATGGGAATCCCCAATAAAGGCCTTACCGTATACTCAATCATCAAACCCTCGTACATTTTGGTTGGTAGCTCAGTCTTTACTTGAAATCTTAGCTCAGGAGGCGTAATTTTCTTGAGGTTTAAAGGAGAGGAGAAAAAATCCCAGGTACTTTGTAAATCAGCTTTTATGAGCTGCGTTCGCTTTAGTTGATACATACTAGCTGAAACAAGAATATGCACACAATGTTTACACCAGATCAAAAAAAAGCGGCCGAGGCCGCTTTTATAATTTTCTTATGTCAGTATTAGATATTTTCAATCACCATCGCAGAGGCTCCTCCTCCACCGTTGCAGATCCCAGCGGCTCCGAGCTTACCTCCATTTTGTTTGAGTACATGAAGCAAGGTGACTAAAATTCGAGAACCAGAATTTCCAAGCGGATGTCCTAGCGCAACAGCACCGCCATTGACATCTACTTTTGTCGGATCCAGTCCTAGTATTTTTGTATTTGCAATTCCAACAACGGAAAACGCTTGATTCAACTCCCAATAGTCTATATCTGAAACTTCAATATTAGCTTTTGCAAGTGCTTTAGGAACCACTTTTGAAGGCGCAGTCGTAAACCATTCTGGTTCGTGTGCAGCGTCAGCATAAGATACTATCTTTCCAATTGGAGTTAAACCGTGCTCCTTAACCGCTTCTTCTGAAGCCAAAACAATACAAGATGCTCCATCATTTAAAGTGGATGCGTTGGCTGCTGTAATTGTACCTTCTTTATCAAAAGCAGGACGAAGATTAGGGATTTTATCTAGGAAAACGTTTTTAAATTCTTCGTCTGTTTCTACAATTTTAGGCTCTCCCTTTCTTTGAGGAACAGCTACTGGCACAACTTCATCAGAAAACTTACCATCCTCCCATGCTGCTGCTGCTCTTTTATATGATTCTATCGCAAAATTATCTTGGTCTTCACGCGTAATATTGTGCTCCTTAGCACAAAGCTCCGCACAATTCCCCATAGGTACTTTATTATAAACATCTAACAAACCATCTTTGGTCAAACCGTCAAGCATTTGGATATTTCCAAATTTCGTTCCCGAACGACCCATCATGTAATGAGGCGCCATAGACATGTTTTCCATACCTCCTGCAACCACAACATGATTATCTCCAGCGATAATCGACTGAGCGCCTAATGCGACAGATTTCATTCCTGAGGCACAGACTTTATTGATGGTCGTGCATGGCACGTCATTACCAATACCTGCTCCAATCGCTGCTTGACGTGCGGGCGCTTGTCCGACCCCTGCCTGTAAAACATTTCCCATAAAAACCTCATCAATAACGGAGGCAGAAACACTTCCTTTATTTAATGCTCCTTTGATCGCTGCGGAACCTAATTGGGTCGCAGGCACACTAGATAAACCTCCTAAGAATGAGCCCATTGGTGTGCGAACTGCAGATACGATATATACTGTTTTTGTCATGCTTTCAATTTTTGGATACGAATATAGGTATTTGATTCTAAAAAATGACGCTGCCTAGGCTCTAGAATTTGTGCTCAAGAATTCATTTAATTCTATTTTTGTCGCTAATTTTAAAGTCATGAACTTTGAACTAGAATATTCAGCCGTCTGGCTTTTCGGTATTCTTTTACTTTCCATTTTTGCGAGCTGGTTTTCTTACCGAAGGAAAAATGGATTCAAAGAACTTTCTGGCTTATGGAGAACCTTACTTTATGCGTTTCGTTTTATATCTGTTTTCCTGATCGCAACACTTCTATTGGGTATCTTTGTCAAAACTTACGAAGAAAGAATTGAGCAACCCCTCTTTTTTGTGGTCACAGACCATTCAGCATCTATGCTCAATTATAAAGACAGCTCAACAGTAGCTGAAAATATAAAAAAGACGAGAGACAAAATCAGAGGGCAATATGGATCAAAATTTGACATAAAAACGCTCAGCGTTGGTGGGAATATAAAAGACAATGAATCGAATTCTTTTAATGAATCTAGCTCGAATCTAGAAGCTGCTTTTGCTTATATTCATAATAACTTTTACAATAGAAATATTGGCGGCATTACATTTATTTCAGATGGAAATTTTAATGTAGGGGCAAATCCAATATACAATGCAGCTAAAATTAGAACTGTGCCTATATTTTCTCTGGCTGTAGGAGATTCTATTCAAAAAAAGGACCAGCGGGTGCGCTCAGTATTCAATAATCCACTTGCTTTTTTAATGAATGACTTTCCTGTTGAAATAGACATCTCTTCCTTCCAATTCCCCGAGGAAGAATCGGTGATCACCATCTCTAAAAAGGGCAAAGTTATTGCCTCTAAAACCTTACGCTACGGAAAGAATACTGAAGACTTTCAAAAGGTGAGATTTTTGATTCCTGCAGATGAGCTCGGAAATCAAACCTACACAATAAAATTAGAAGAAAAGAAGAACGAAATTTCATATAAAAACAATAGAAAGAACTTCTACGTTGAGGTTTTAGATTCTAGAAACAAAGTTTTACTGCTTTCAACCGCTCCCCACCCGGATATTTCGGCACTAAAAAATGTACTCTCCACGGATGACAAGATTGAATTTGAATCAGCACTTTTTGAAGATTGGGATGGGAAAGTAAATCAAGCCAATCTTTTGATCTGTCATTCTCCTCAAAAAAACACAGATCTAAATATCATTAAACGCTTTGAGGAGGAGAATATTCCAATCTTATATATCCTTGGACCTTCCACAAACGAATCGCTATACAAACGCCTTTTAATTCAATTCCCTTCTCGAACAGTTGGAAAAAGAGACAACCTTCAAGCTGCATTAAATGATAATTTCTCGGAGTTTGTGATTGATCCATTACTAAGATCATCCTTAAACTTTTACCCTCCATTACAAGGACATTATGGTGACTTTACGCCCCCTATTGGGGCAAAGATACTTTTCAATCAACGCATTGGAAGTGTTCAAAAAGACACCCCACTCCTATTCTTCCAAATCCAAAGAGGAAAAAGATATGCTGCCATTATGGGAGAAGGAATTTGGAGATGGAGAATTAATGAATTTCAAAGGGAACAAAACCATGCTGTTTTCAATAACTTAATAGACAAAACCATTCAATACCTCACGGTTCCTGGAAAATCAAAAGGATTAACTGTTAGGTTCCCGAATAGAATAAGTAAACAAGAGGATCTGGTTGTGAATGGTGTATTTTATAATGCTTCTCTAGAGGCAATTACAAGCCCACTTTTGAATTTAAACATCACTGATGAAAATTCAAAAAAATATACAACACAATTTTCTGTTTATGAAGATGGATATCAAGCGCAATTGGGAAAGCTAAATCCTGGAAGGTATACGTGGGAGGCTGAAACGGAATTTAAAAATAAAATAGAGCGTAAATCAGGGGTTTTCATTGTGGAGGACATCGATCAAGAAAGGGCTGAATCTGTTGCAAACCACAGTGTACTGAAGCAGCTCGCTGCACAAAGTAATGGTGGTTTTTATAAGCTAGCAGAGTCTGATGGGTTTATCAAAGACTTATCACAACGATCAGAAATTGAATCCGTATCTTTTTCAGAAGAGGTAAGTTTCAAGTTGATTGACTACACTTGGTACCTCGTCCTATGTATATTTTTTCTTTGTAGCGAATGGTTCGTAAAAAGATTGAAAGGACTGGGTTAGATAAACTAAAGCTTTACAATTTTCATGGTTATATACTTATCCAAATAATGCACTACACAAAAATAAGTCCCAGCATTATATCTATCTAAAGAAAGTTTTTGGCCCTTTTGAATACCCAAATGCTCACCGTTTAAACCGTAAATTGCTGTTTGTATGGGGCCGGAGTATTCATTGATCGATATATTCACATAGTTCTGTGTTATACTCGGATAAAGTGTTACATCGTCTTCAACGGTATGAAGAGCATGAGCAAAACCAGAACTATTGGAGGCACCAACATTAGATGGAATACTTAGGGAAACATTATTACCAAAATAGTCCAAGCCACCATTGTGCTGTAAATAGTCGGCGGTATCGCTACTTCCATGAATCAGAAAACCACTCCCAATAGCAGGACTACTGTTTTGAATTTGATATACTTCATCATTATTTTCTCCTAAAGAGGACGTATTGAACAACAAAGGATCAGCATAGAGTGCATTATTGGCGAGATCACTATCCAAATCAATCCTAGTAGAATCATAAAAAAGATTATGACTGATAAAAAGCTCATTGAGTTCGTTTTCAATGAGTGTTGCAATGATCTCCCCATTTTGACCCACAAATAATAAGTTGTTATACACATGAACATCACCGACGTCGGGCCAAAAATAGATTTCTGGATTCAACGTATCATTCACAAAAACAGTATTATTGTAAATGAACGTTCCGACACTAGGACAACGTACCGTATTGCTTCCACAATAATTTGAAACCCAAAAAATCTTGCCCTTTTTGTTCCAAGGGACTCCGTTAGGGTCCTCTCTGTAACCATCATTTACACTAATATTATAGCGATAACCGCAATTAATATTATCTCCCAAGACTTCAGCAAAACCACCTTCATTGTTGTAGCTATAGTTGTACTGAAACACAACATTTTCATTACCATAATCAATATGCGAACCATAAGAATCCATAGGGCCATGGGCATTCATAAATTTATTATGTTGGGCAATTACATTTTTACAATCAAAAGGCCACATACAGCTTCCTCTTTTCCACATTCTTGAATCAATATCTGAACCTGTATGATTGAAAATATTATTCTGAACCAATACATTTTGACTTTTATTGGGCACAAACCCAGAGCCACCTGTGAATTCAAATACACAATTCTCAACAAGAATTTGATTATTCTTGACGGAATCAATGCCATTTAGGCCCACAGATTTAATCCAAAAACCATAATGTCCTGTTTCCGTTATTGTTGTATGTGTAATGCTCGCATCAGATATAGTATTGCGCAGCCCAGCCGTGGTATCCGATTGAGTTTCTAATTTGATGCCATACCCCAAATGAATGTTTTCTACTACCTCGGGAGTTGGATAAATATGATGAATGTAGAGATCATCAAAGGAAAAACCCTCTAGGTCTTGCGTTGTTGCAACGACTTTAACACCGAAACGAACATTCTTACCAGACCCCCACGAATTTGCCGCTCCTCCGAAACCAGTGAGCCTTTTGACAACTCCGGAGGGGTCCAGATGAGAAAATGAGTTGAAGAGCTCCAAACCATTAAGCTGAATGTGCTCATCATTATAAATCAATATGCATGATTGATAACCATATCCATTTATAATCGGTCTATCTGAACCTCCGTATACATCAACAACTATGGGCTGCATCACTGTACCAGAACCTTTCAACCAAAACATGCCTTCCCAATAATCTCCTGACTTAAAATAAATGGAATCACCGGCACTAAATACCATGGAGTTTAACTTTTCTATCGACTGAAAAGGAAATTCGGTACTCAACCCATCATTTTGGTCATTGCCCAAAGTATTGCTGACATAATACACTTGCGCATGAGAAAACCCAAGGCAAAGTATAAAGCATACATAAAGAGTAGATTTTTTAAAACTGAATGCAGATTGCAAGGGAAACATGACTTAAAATTAACAAATACATCGCATAATTCACGAATGTAAGAGGTAGATATTTAAGCGCCACTTGGACAAACAAAGTCTGTCCTTAATGAAAAGGATTCTGGAATATCTCTGTAACCACCTATTAAATCCTCGACAACATTGAAGCCATTCTTTTTTAGAATCGAAGCCGCAATCATACTTCTGTAGCCTCCTGCGCAATGCAAAAGCAAAGAGGTGTTTTTGGGATAGTTTTTAATATTATCCTCGATAAAGTCAAGTGGTAAAGATTTGGCTACTTTCAGGTGCGATGCTTCAAATTCACCTGGTTTTCTCACATCAATAACACATTCTTGGTCAAAATCTAAGGAAATAAATTCGTTCACATCAATACGGCCAATTGTTTCTATACTATTGTTCGCAGATAACCAGGTTTGAAATCCACCTTCCAAAAAACCAAGCACATTATCATAACCTACCCGTGCTAGACGCTGAACAGTCTCTTCTTCTTTTCCTAAATCAGTCACTAACATGATTTTCTGTCGATCTGTGGGAATCAATGCGCCAACCCAAGGTGCAAACTGACCCTCTAGTCCAATAAAAATACTTCCAGGAACATACCCAGCGGCAAAATCATACGCATTACGCGTATCCAATAAAAGCACATCATCTTCAGACAATAAAGCTGTAAAAGAATCCAGATTTAAAGAAGTTAATCCTCTGCGCATTACCTCATCAATAGAATCGTAACCGCCTTTATTCATGCGGACATTCATTCCAAAATATTGAGGAGGAGGCATCAATCCATCCGTAAGTTCTTTAATGAATTCTGCTTTCGTCATATCTTTACGAAGTGCATAATTGGTTCTCTTTTGCTTACCAATAGTGCAGGAGGTTTCACTAGACATATTCTTACCACAGGCACTCCCCGCTCCATGTGCAGGATAAACGATAACCTCATCGCCTAAAGTCATTACTTTATTGCGCAACGATTCAAATAACATTCCCGCCAAATCTTCTTGGGTCATATCTGCGGCTTTCTGCGCTAAATCAGGCCTACCAACATCACCTATAAAAAGTGTATCACCTGTAAAAACAGCAATATCATTACCCGTCTTATCACTCATAAGGTAACAACAAGATTCCATAGTATGCCCTGGAGTGTGTAACACCGTTATTTGCAAGTCACCTATAGAAAAAACTTCCTGGTCCTTTGCAGAGTAGAAATCAAAGCTAGGATTTGCCTCAGGACCAAAAACAATTGAGGCACCGGTCGTCTTTGCTAAATCTACATGCCCACTGACAAAGTCAGCATGAAAATGCGTTTCAAATATATATTTGATTTTAGCACCATCTGCCTGCATACGTTCGATGTATGGAGCCGTCTCTCTGAGAGGATCAATAACAGCAGCCTCCCCATTAGATTCGATGTAATAGGCACCTTGCGCCAAACATTTCGTATAAATCTGCTCTATATGCATTTGACAAAATTAAGGATTATCATTCTAAAGAATGTACAATTTCCCCTTTAATACAAGTCTTCCAAGCATAGTTTTGCTTAAATACTGGTTTTTTATTTAATGGGCGATCTAACACAACAAATGTAGCATCCTTTCCTTGCTCCAAAGACCCAAGCTGATTTTCCTGAAATGACGCAAAAGCCGCCCAAATAGTCATTCCCCTGAGCGTTTCTTCTATAGTGAGTGCCTCATTGCTCAGAAAACCCTTTTCTGGATAGTCTTTTGATGTCTTCCTATGCACTGCTGAATGAATCGTATAGAAAGGATTGGTATACTCCACGGGAAAGTCAGTTCCCAATGCAATCATTCCAAAAGAATTAAGCAAGGACTTGTATGCATATGCTCCTTGCATTCGATCAGGACCTATTTTTGAAGCTGCCCAGCGCTGATCTGTCGTCGCATGAGTAGGTTGAACAGACGGGAAAACGGCATAGTCCGTAAACAACTTGAATTCAGCCAAATCTACGAGCTGAGCGTGCTCCACTCGAAAGCGATGGTCTGGCTTTCTTTGGTAGGCTTCTTTACACATTCTGAGTATTCTAGATACCGCAGCATCACCGATTCCATGACAATTTAATTGGTAATCCACAGATAGACAGAAATCCCGGAGGGTCTCGAGCTCTTCCATAGAGCTTAAAGATAAGCCCTTATAATTTGGATGGTCATGGTATGGTTCTTTTAGTAAAGCACCTCTGGAGCCTAATGCGCCATCCACATAGGCTTTAAAACTTTGAATCAATAGGTTTTTATTGGTATACACTCCATTATTTTTGGCAAACTCCTTATTCGCCTCAGAAGGAGAAAGCATTGCATATACATTCAAGCTAAGACTTTTATTATTTATCATTTCAATTAAAAGGTCTCTTTGATTCGCATCTACTCCTGCCTCATGGACTCCAGTTACACCATAAGTAAAAAGCTCCTCTTGAACCTCGATAAGTTTTGTTTTCATTTCTGCATTTGAGAACTTCGGTATCAAATCTTCAATTAGTTGCAGTGCTGCGTCAACGAACAATCCAGTATATTCACCTGACGTATTTTTGAGTACAGCACCTCCATTAGGAACATCAAATTCCCCAAGTAATTTTATGAATGCATTGTTTAATAAAGCAGAGTGCCCATCTATTCTATACAAGCATACAGGCGTATTGGGAAAAGCTTTATTGAGTAAAACATTGTCAGGAAATTCATTTTGAACCCATAATGATTGGTCCCATCCCATTCCGACAAGCACAGGCTTATTGCTTTTGGATTGATAATCCTTTACCCGCTTTACCATATCTTCTTGAGAGGTACATCCAACTAAATCTGCACTCAACAAAAGCTCGGCATAAGACATAAGGTGGCCATGTGCGTCGATAAAACCAGGATATACCTGTTTTCCTTCCGCATCAATTGACGCAGCATAGGCATATTTATTAAGTATTTGTCGATCAGGTCCAGATTCTAGAATTTTACCATCCCGAATCGCCATAGCTTCTGCTACTGAATTGGATTCATCCATTGTGTAGATATTGGCATTGAAAACAACTAAATCAGCCTCTTCTGACTTCATACATGAGCCAAAGGACAAAACGGTTAAAACAGCTATAAAAATTATATATTTTTTCATCATTAAAAAGGATAACCTAAACCAAAATGGAATCTAGGAACAAAAGGAGAAGGCATTGTGCTTGTATCAATTCCGGCATCAATACCCTCTTGAAAATATGTAGCTCTGTCTTTTATATCTTGAAATACCCATCTTGCTCCATCCGAGTATGCAGGATTATATATAGGAAAGCCAATATCTAGTCGAATAATGAAATACTCTAAATCTAGACGTAAACCAAAACCTGATGCTACAGCCATCTCTTTCATCACACTATTCAGCTGAAACTGTGCGTCTCTTGAATCCTGCTTGTAGGTCCAAATATTACCGAAATCCGTAAATACCGCGCCCTTAAACAAAGCACCTAGAGAAAAACGATATTCAACAGAACCGCCAATTCTAATGTCTCCAATTTGCGTTAAAGTTCTATCGGGATCCAAATGGTATTTATATGCACCTGGACCAAGGGTACGGGCATTCCATCCACGGTTGTCATTTGCTCCACCTGCATAAAAGCTATAATCATAGGGCAATGCACTTGTACTATTTCCGTATGGAATTCCAAACCCAGCATTTGCTCTAAAATGAACAGAAGATTTTGTATTGATTCTTTTTGAAAGTATATATTTTGAATCAACTTTTACAAATTGTGCATACCTAAGATTTAGAAACTCATGACTCCCATCAGCGCTTGTATCTTGCATTCCTTGAAAAATTGACAAAACATTTCCCGCCGCATCTAAGCTTGCTGAGAATAGTATATTAGCCCCTAAAAAAGGTCTGCGGCCTGGACGGAACGTTTTGTTTTTATTGTTGTACTCAAAAGAAAACCTGGTATCCTGCCATACAAATTGATTGCTGTAGGCATTGGTTAAAAAAGGATCATTAATTGAATCTAATCTTTGTTGAAAAGCATCAGTAGGTGAAATATTAATCAGCTTAATAACGGAGGCTGCGGGCATACCCATTTCAAAAATCTGTGTTTTACCTACTAAAAACTTCCAGGAATAATTCAGCTGAAAAACCTCCCTTTTTTTAAAAATCTCCCTTTTTTCATAGTTGTACGCTGCCGTAATCAAGGTTCTCGCCCGGTGCCTTTTAGTGAGAAGTGTTGGAGAAAATGGCGCCAAACCAATCAATTCCATTTGTACGCTTGGTGCAATCTCAACGGAGTTAAACAGATCTATCGACTCTTCTTCATTCTGCTGAAAAACTTGCGTCTGTGTTTCAAAACCTGCACCAAATGAAAGCGTTAGCTTCGCTGCTTTGCGGTTTACGTTTCTATTGACATAATTCAAAGCGGTACTAATTCCTGGCTGACCCGTTGAAGAAGTCGTAAATCGGTTATCAAATGCGAAAGATTGCTTTTTACTTGGCTCGAGATAATAATGTACATCCATGAGCCGAACGGAAGTTGTATCGGGAAGCTCATAGATAACTGGTTTAACGGAACGAAACACACCAAGCTGTGAGAGCCCTCTAATAGAGCGGGTTAAGTAATCTCCCTTGAAGTAATTTTCTTTTTCAAGGAAATTATGAAGCTCCAGAATTTCAGGATTAAGCAAAGGTTTAGAACCGTTAAAGTGTACCCAAGCTTCTCTATTGATATCTCGACTCGAGGAATCCGTTTTTTTACGCTGAAAATACTTCTTCTCCTTTGTAATAAAGTACTGCTTGTATTCTGGATTTTGAAAATCCAAACATTGACAATAATTACTAAAACGTCCTTTCACATTTAGGGTATCACTCAGGTGAAAATGAACTTCATTGATTCGAGAATATTTATAGGGGCGAAGAAATAAACTATCTGGATTGTCAGCATTGGACTCATATTGAGAATTCAGCTTCATTTCTAGCACCACCTTTCGTTCTTTGTTTGAGGTATCTGCAATAAACTCAATACTGGACGATGAATATTTATAGTAACCATGATTTCGCTGGTCCAAGGCAAAAGCATCTCGGTAATCACCCAATATATCAATATCGAAAGGTTTGCCGATCAGTGGGTGGACTTTGTCATTCAGAATACGCTCCTCGATATACGCTTTATGATTTCGAATCATAAGAGTATTTCCTGAATAAAAAACTGAATCAATATTAAAAACAGGACCAACATCAAGCGTATAAGTAACTTGTAGCTTGCGTTTCGCGCTGTCTATTACTATTTGATCGTTCAGAATAATATTGTAATAACCTTTTCTGCGCAAGAAGTTAACGAGCTGCTGATTCGTCTTTTTGTAGGCTGTAGAATCAAAAACAATTGGTTCCTCTCCAAATTGATATTTGAGTCGCTCCCGAAGCAATAAATGGCTATAAATGGTATCTTGTAATTCCTTTCTTCGATAGTGCGTATTTCCCTTACGCTTTGCCTTCGAAATTCTTTTATTATTGGTCTTTTCGTATCGAGCCTTTTTCTTGATCAGTTTTTTTTGGAACTTATCAAAGTGCTTCTTTTTCTTTTCGACAATCTTGGCGGAGTCAATTAGATTGTAGGTACGCAGTTTCAAAAGTATTCCAAATGTTCTTTGATTC
>MDTB01050972.1_pt1 | contig 11805 bp, 11 predicted proteins | sample 811161 | NCBI WGS metagenome assembly MDTB01 (sample SAMN05326650, study PRJNA326480) | marine metagenome | isolation source: seawater | place: Mediterranean Sea | collected 2009
GCCTAGGTGAACGCGGGGGTGGCTGCCATACCGCACTCAGGGCAGTGCCGGATACACCAGTTTCTAACCTTGAGCCGATGTCGCCGCTAACAGGTAGGCTCTAAGTATCGCTTGTGCCTGCGCGATCTCCCGGACCCGTTCTATCCTTGCCGATATTCGGGCCAAAGTCGGTCGTTTGCTGATCTACTGTACTGTGTCGGATGTCTTGACCGCGGACCCGATACACCACGTATTCCGCTATATTCTTAGCGTGATCGCCAACGCGTTCCAGGGCCCGGGCAGCCCAAATAAGATTGAGCGCATGCATCATGCTGCCACCCTCCTGGTCCGTTTGTTTGGTGCATTCCTCGACCAAATTGTTGTAGGCCGTATCGACCTCACGATCGGCGAGCAGTATCTCCCGCACCATAGCCGCGTCTTTGCGTGCAAACGCGTCCAAAGCGTTACCAAGGATTTCTAACACCGTTTGATGCATAGACCGAAACGTCGCGTACTGACTAGCAGGCATCTCAACCGCGGCGAGTGCAAGCGCCATGCTAGCTATACGGTTCGCTTCGTCTCCGATGCGTTCCAAGTCCGCCACCGACTTCATCATACAAATCACGTCTCGCAAGTCGCTGGCCGCGGGTTGGCGGCGCGCGATGATGCCTATGCATTGGTCGTCTAACGAAACTTCCATGCTATTGAGCTGCTGCTCGGTTGCTTTGACCCGTCGCGCCAACGATGGGTCATGGCCAATCAACGCGTTACAGGCGTCATCGACTTGTTGCTCGACCAGCCCGCCCATCGTCATTACCTGCTCGCTAATTTGACTCAGCTCCAGATCATATTGTTCGGATATATGTCGACTCATCAATTTGTGCCTTAACCATAGCGGCCGGTTATGTAATCTTCAGTCTGCTTTTCTCTGGGGTAGCGGAACAACTGTTCAGTTTCTCCATACTCTATAAGCTGCCCCATATTTAGAAAAGCGGTGTAATCGGATACTCTGGCCGCTTGCTGCATATTGTGTGTAACCAACACGATAGTGTATTGATCTTTCAAACTCGTGATAAGTTCTTCAATTCTTAGGGTCGAAATTGGGTCTAGATTTGAGGCCGGTTCATCTAGGAGTAACACAGAGGGTTGAATCGCAATCGCTCTGGCGATGACCAAACGTTGTTGCTGTCCGCCGGATAATTCCAGAGCAGGCGCATCGAGCCGGTCTTTCACTTCATCCCAAAGCGCTGCAGATTTCAACGCCCATTCCACAGTTTCCTGTAACACCGCTTGCGAACGTTCGCCCTCTAACTTAAGGCCGTAGCAAACGTTTTCGAAAATACTTTTCGGAAACGGATTCGGACGCTGAAAAACCATGCCAATACTGCGCCGCAATTCAGATACGTTGATATCGGCGGAGTAAATGTCATTGCCCTCATGCAGAACGGAGCCTGAAATGGATGCGCCGTCGATGAGATCATTCATACGGTTGAAACAACGTAGCAGGGTGGACTTTCCACAGCCGGAAGGGCCAATAAATGCGGTGACCCGATTTTTGATAATGTTGACGCTGACGTTATCCAGAGCCGTCGCTTCTGGATAACGGAGCGTTAAACCGTTAACGACAATGCTTATTTCCTCGGCCGCAACATCTTCTACGCTGGATGGATCGTCCAATTGCATAATCGGTGACACTCCCTAACTAGTCGGCAATTTTACTGTAGCGACTTTCCAATCGGCTGCGATAAATAATAGCCAATAAGTTTAGCCCCACAACTAGAAGCGTAAGTAATAGTGCGGTTGCAAAAGCAAGCGGTGCCGCCGCTTCAACGTTGGAGCTTTGAAAACCAACGTCGTAAATATGAAACCCCAGATGCATGAATTGTCTTTCCAGATGCAAGTAAGGGAACAGATTGTCCACAGGTAGCGTTGGTGCGAATTTAACCACACCGACAAGCATCAGTGGTGCAACCTCACCGGCGGCTCTCGCCACAGCGAGAATAATGCCGGTTAAAATGGCGGGGGAGGCCATTGGCAGCGTGATGCGAAATAGGGTTTCTGCGCGGGTAGCGCCTAAGGCCAAGCTGCCATTCTTGAGCGAGCGCGGCACTCTGGCGAGGCCTTCTTCGGTGGATACTATGACCACTGGTACGGTGAGCAACGCAAGCGTAAGCGAGGCCCAAAAAATACCCGGCGTTCCAAACGTCGGGGCAGGTAATTGTTCCGGGAAAAACAGCTGATCGATATTGCCACCGAGAGCGTAGACAAAAAAGCCAAGCCCAAAGACGCCATACACTATTGATGGCACGCCAGCCAGATTGCTAACGGAAATTCTGATAATGCTCAGTAATGGCCCAGGCGTGGCGTACTCGCTAAGGTAGATCGCTGTGATGACCCCAAGCGGCGTCACAAATACCGACATTAACAGCACCATAAGGACGGTGCCAAAAATTGCTGGGAAGACGCCGCCAGCGGAGTTTGCGTCGCGAGGGTCATCCAGCAAGAAACGGCGCAAATTATTTAGAAAAGTCGTGACTTTATGCAGCAGGCTCATACTGTTAGGTGCCGTGATGCTGACAAGTTCCGCAAGAGGAACTATCAATTGTTCGCCGCTGGCCGTCTGTAACGTTAATTGATCTCGTTGTAAGCGTTGGCGAAAGGCAAGTGATTTTTTTTCTTCTTGCTCAAAGCGCGCTTGCACAATCGCTTCTTGTGCGGCGATTATCGCTAACTCGTCTTCGTAATCATCCGTCAACCTTTGGCTGACGGCGCGTCTTTGCAGGCGCAGCGATTCCAATTCGCGGCTAAGCGGGCGAATAACGTTTTTCTCCTGGGCACCGATTTCCGAGCGGATTCGTTCTACTCTTAGTAACGCACCAGTCAGTGCATCAGCGACATCGCCACCTTGCACTTGAATGTATCGGCCGGAATCATCGCGTTGCTCTAACATCATTAAGCTGCCGATGGCTTCACCGAAACGAACGCGTTCGACACTGACTAGCTCGGCTGGATAGCTAGTTGCGTTAATGCGGTGTGTAAAGATCCAGCGGAAATCGGGTGGTTGTAAACGTCGGTTGCCGGTTTTGATCAACCAACGTTCGACCAGTGCGTTCTGACGCAAACCCTCGTTTGGCGATCCACCAGCTTCCAGATATTGCGACAAGGGAATAGTGCTGGTTGAGGCTTGTTTGCCGAATACCAGAACCGACTCGTCGTTGACGTCTGTATATTCTATTGCGGCAATGTTTGCCGGCCAAAAATGGCTTAAGCCATTTGCGGTGATCAGAACGAGAATGCCGATAATCGTGCAAGCACAAAGTGATAGCGCAGCAGCGCTGAACCAAATCCACGTATTACCGCGTCGAATATTGCGTTGTGCTGTCGTTTTGGCCTGTTGCATCGGCTTATAGTTCGCTATACCGCGAGCGGAGTTTTTGCCGGACCAGCTCGGCACCCGTGTTGAGAGAAAACGTGAGAACGAATAAAGCGAAAGCGGTCAAAAACAGAATTCTAAAGTGAGTGCTGCCGACTTCAGATTCCGACATTTCCGTCGCAATATTTGCAGCAAAAGTACGCATTCCTTCAAAAATATTAAAGTCCATGAGTGGTGTATTGCCAGTCACCATTAGTACGATCATAGTTTCGCCAATGGCCCGCCCAGAGCCAATCATAATGGCCGAAGCGATACCGGAGCCTGCCGTTAACAATACGACTCGCGTCAGCGTTTGCCAGGATGTTGCGCCTAAGGCGAGAGAACCGGCTACCAGATGCTTAGGCACTTCGTGAATGGCATCTTCAGAAATGGTGTAAATGATAGGAATAATCGCCATACCCATAATGATTCCGACAATTAATGCGTTGCGCTGTGCATATTCCAGACCTAAGGAGTCGCGTAGCCAAGCCTGGCTATCACCGCCAAACAAGATGGTCTCCAGCCAGGGTCCCAACGCGATTGCGCTGGCAATAGCCAACACGAATACGGGCACAGCCCAGAATGCTAAATGTTCTGAACGCGGACGCTTATCGTTGGGAAGCATCAAAGAGAACATGGCAGCGGCGCCGATGCTTAACGGAATAAATGTCACCATAGTGAAAAAAGTAGCCAGATTTTCTTCTATGTAAGGCGCTAACCAAATTCCGCCAATGAAACCCAATATCACGGTAGGCAGCGCCGCCAGCGTTTCAATACTGGGCTTAACCAGAGCACGCAGCTTCGGCGACATAAAATAGCCGGTATAAATCGCTGCGAATACCGCTAACGGCACTGCCAATAGTAGCGCGTAAAAGGTCGCCTTAACGGTGCCGAAGAAAAGAGGCACCAACGAGAATTTAGGCTCACTGTTATCGTCCGCAGATGTCGACTGCCAGCTATAAATCGGTTGCGAATAACCTTCATACCAGTATTTCTGAAGCAGGCTGGACAGTGATATTTCCGGATGCGGGTTATCGAGCTGATAAGGCTCGAGCAGACCGCTGGCATTTTGTGATATTAACCAATCAGAGCTATTACTTAGCGCGTACGCGCGGGTTGGCTCAAAGCCCCCCTCGAAATACGCCACCGGCTCGAAATTCGCTGGATGATAAAGACTGATTAGCCCGGTGTTATCGATAGCAACAAAGCCTTTTCTTCGTGGCTCTGCGAGCAGCCTTAGAACCGGCGAGTTATTCTTAAACGCTCGTACAGCAATAACCTGAGGTTCAGCGCCCTGATTCAGGAATAACCACTGACGGAGGTCGCCGTCATCGCTTGCAGCGACGATGGCATTGCGTCCTGCGAGCGTGGTTAGTGCAGTGATTTTAGGGATCGTCTGGCTAAGCACGTTGCCAGAGGCCGGATTGAGCGATGTCGTTAGCAGAGGCTGATCTTGAATGGATGGATTGAAAACCAACAGATTGTCTTGCTCATCCACCGCATAAATCAGTTCGTTACGCGGTCCCGAAAAAACCCAAGTTATACGATGAGTGTGGGAAAGTGCTGCGGGGGTCGGATCAATAGGCGTTGCGTCGGCTGCTGATAGCTCGGAAATCCGCAAATTCAAAACTTGAATCACACTGTCCTTAGCTGTAACGACTCGAATTTCGTCGTTGCGTTGTTGCGCATCCATTAGGTCGATTGCTGGCATTTGTATTGGCCGACGCGAAAACGGCAATTGCAAACGCGCCGAAATTTTCCTTTGGCCCTCAACGAAATTAGTGTTGTAGCGCGACTGCACGAACCAAAGTTTGGATTCAGTGTCCAACACAGCGTAAAGGCCGGGTGCGTTTTCGATCTCGATTGCTTTGGCAACTCTCACGCCCAGGTCATAGGCGGCTAACGGCAGCCCCGTCGCTTTGGTAAAGAACTCGACCAAACCGGCTTCGCTAAACCGCAATATCACTTCGCTGTTGTCGTTAAAATCGAGTAAGCGCACATCCCGGTTTACCGTCGCGATAGGATGGTCAGGTTGGATCGTTGCGGTAGCAAAGATCGGTGCTACCATCCTAAACAGGTACAGAAAAATCAACACGATTGTCGCGATGACGACGACGCCGCCCAGGGAGACCACGACACGGGTTATCTGATCGACTAACTGTCGTTTATTGGGTTGCAAAAATTTCAATGGATGATCTGCCAAGGGATGGGCGGTTAGTTTTCAAGCAATCGCAGTTCCTGAGCTGCGATTTGAGCGGAAATAGGGATGTATCCGTCTTGCATAACAATCTCTTGGCCCTGTGCAGACAGAACAAACTTTAGGAATTCTAGCGCGATCGGCGATAACGATTGGTCGGGACGCTTATTCACGTAAAGATAGAAAAAGCGAGTAAGCGGGTAACTGTTGTTCGCTGCGGTGATTCTCGACGCTTCAATAAACTCCCCTTGATCGTTCTCTACTGCAAGCGGTTTGACGCCCGATGTGCGATAGCCGAGACCGGAATAGCCGATTGCATTCAGCGAGGTGGCGATACCCTGTACCACCGATGATGACCCAGGCTGCTCGTTTACCGAACTGTTGAAGTCGCCGGAGCACAGGACCACCGTTTTAAAGTAACCGTAAGTGCCTGACACGGTGTTGCGCCCATAGCGTTGTAACGGGCGCGTGGCCCAATTGCCGGAAAGGCCAAGTTGGCCCCAATTCGAGATGGGCTCATTTCCCCCACAGCGGCGGGTAGTTGAAAAGATCGCATCCGCTTGCTTGACGGTAATACGTTTCAGCGGGTTGTCCTTGTGAACAAAAATGGCGACCGCGTCTTGTGCAACCCGAATAAAAGTCGGTTTGTAGCCGTGCCTCGACTCAAATGCTTCTACTTCATGAAGTTTGAACGGACGGCTCATCGGGCCAAAATTTGCTGTGCCCTCGGTCAAGGCGGGCGGAGCGGTGGAGGAACCAATAGCTTGAACTTGAAAATTCACGGACGGATATTCCCGGTTAAAGCTTTCTATCCAGAGGGTCATTAAATTAGCCAGCGTGTCTGACCCGGCGCTCGACAGACTGCCGGAAATACCTCGAACGCGACTGTAATCCTGATATTCGCTATCTGTCTGGGCCATCGGCGGTGCATTGAGCTGCAGCGGGAAAGGATCTAATACTTGCGGCGGCATGGCTTTTACTTCGAGGCTCTCCGGTTGCGGTGAACAGGCTGCAATGAACCATAAGACAAAAACATAAAGCCATACCCTGTCGATTCGCTTTCGACGAAGCGATTTAGCCAATTTAGGCATCTTGTGCTGCTTCGCTCGCATTTAACAAATCGAAAAAGAACGTGCTGCCTTCGCCCAAGTGGCTCTCGACTTGTAGTTCCGAGTCGTGCCGCAGCAAGGCGTGTTTGACGATAGCCAAACCGAGGCCGGTTCCTGCTCGCGACGTGCCAGCGGAATTTTCGATGCGATAAAACCGCTCAGTAATACGGCTTAAGTGCTCTGGCGCTATCCCGGTACCGTAGTCGGTTACGCTAACGCGGGTTTTGCCCGCGAAATTGGTACATCTAATTTCGACGGGCGTGCCGTCTTCGGAATACCTCAATGCATTGCTAAGCAGGTTTGTGCACACGCTGTGAAGCTCTGTTTCTGCGCCCCGAACCAGGTCCTCACAGGTGTCAGTCACACGAATCTGGTTTGGCGTTTGACATAGTCCTTGAACTTCAGCAACCGCATTCGTGATCACGCGGCGAACCGAAATCGGGTCCTGGTCTATCTTTATCGGTGTTGATTCGAGCCGAGTTAGCACCAGCAGTTCGTCCACGAGGGAGTGAATTCGATTCATGGGGCTGTCGAGGCGGGGCAGGAGTGCTAATTTCATGTCGTCGTCGATGTCGTCACGCATCGCTTCAAGATAACCGAGAACCACTGTGAGCGGCGTGCGTAACTCATGTGATACGTTAGCAACAAAACTCTGGCGCATGGTCAGCAGACGGTTGAGTTCGGTTACATCACGAACGAGGACGATGATCCGCTCGCCCTCGAGAGCAAATTTGCGTGCTTCCAGGGTTTTCCCAGTTAGGACTGGCGAAGGAAATTCAAGAATCTGGTCAACTTCACTGCCAATAAAGTTGACAAAGTCAGGTGCGCGCACGACAGACGCCAAACTCAAACCGCGATCTGTAGGCGCAAGGTTTAACAAGCGCTCGGCGGCGGGGTTAAACGCTTCGATTAAACCATTGCTACCAATCAGAATTACCGCATCAGGCATTAACTCGATCAGTCCAAAAACTTCTTTAGCGCCAGTAATTGCGTTAGCGGCACGGTTCCTTTCTCTACGGATCAGTTTGTATGGATTCATGACGGTGTTGAACCAGCCGTAGGTGATGCGCGGCGGCTTGCCTAATGGACGTTTCGCCCAAGCGTTCAACCGGTTGAATTGTATCGCTTGGATCACCGTCCAGCCTGCCAGCGCGATGAACAATGCCCAGCCGAAGGCATTGATGATTAAACCGACAAATGCGCCGATCAGCAGGAATAGAAATAATCTTCGTAGTTCTTTTGTTGAAGTCATTACTTAAGTGCCGATTGAAATAGCCACTGGGTCACGCTTAACGCTACAACTGGCCGCCGTCGCATGCATTTTGTAACTAGATTCTGCATCTGGAACAAGGCCCGGTCAGCAAACACTCAAAGGCCAGCGCACTTGTTGTTTCGCGCGGCAGAATTAGGCAAACATGCAATGAGAAAAAGCCTAGCAACTTCGCTCCAACTACTAACTCACCCTAAAAGGTAAGGATGCGAGTCTGATCGGTAAGGTTGCTCAAACGTTTTGCAGACGGCGATGTTTGCCTGAGCCTATGCTGTCGGCGCTGTCTGGCCGCATTCCCGTTGCGTCCGCAGCCCGACAGTGCGCTTCCAAACGCGAATGTAACCACTGGCCAATAATGCCAGCTATACCTCCATAGGCTTGAGCAATTTCGGCCAGCTATCCATAGTCGCCTGCATCGCTTCACCGATTTCAGCAACACTCCAAGGCTCTTCCATGCTGTCTTTTTGAGCAATCACATCTAGCGTCCATGACAAGAGCGAAACGCGATTTCCGCTGACTCCAAATTGCCGGCCGGTAACTTTGGCCGCTTCGTCAGTACACAACCAGGCCACGGTAGGAGACACTTTTTCCGGTGCCATGCGGACTGCGGTTTCGTCAGATTCAGGCATCAGATCTTCCGTCATGCGAGACAGTGCCGCCGGTGCTAGAACATTAACTGTAATCCCGTATTTCATGCCTTCCAAAGCCAGTACGCGCATAAAGCCAGCTACACCTGCCTTTGCCGCGCCATAATTGGATTGGCCGAAATTACCAATCAAGCCGGAAGTCGAGCTGGTCATAATAATGCGTCCACCATGACCTTGTTCCAGCATTTGTTGCCACGCATGCTTGGTCGCGAGATAGCTGCCGCGTAAGTGCACGTCGATGACCGCGTCCCATTCGGCATCGGTAATGTTCTTGAATGATCGATCACGCAAGATGCCCGCATTGTTGATTAAGATATCCAACTTACCGAAGCTGGCTACAGCGGTTTTCACCATATTGGCGGCATCATCATCATTCGTCACAGAACCATAGCTGGCGACTGCAGAGCCGCCCGCAGCCTTGATTTCATCAACGACGCTGTCTGCCATGCTAGTACTCTGACCGGTTCCATCGCGGGCGCCGCCCAAATCATTGACAACGACAGACGCACCCTCAGACGCCAATAGCAATGCATGAGCGCGTCCCAAGCCACCTCCCGCACCGGTAACAATCGCTACTTTTCCCTCTAATAATCCCATTTTTTGCTCCTTAACAGTGGTTTAGATCAAGCCATCGGTATCACCGGTGCTAGCCGAACCTAGCTGTTCGACAGCCGTATCCAGCGTCGGCTTTTTGTTCGACTCAACTCTACCGAGTGCCGTATCAAGTGCCCAAATCCAACCTCAGCAGCTGGATTCAAAGATGCGGCTACTTTACCGGATTGCACCGCGACACGCTCGCATCCTGTTTTGCTTAGATTAGCCGCGATCAGCAATTCTGCCTCGATCGAAAAGCGCTCCTGGATAACTGCAAGAAACTGACCGCTATGCATCTACAGACAGCGCTTGCAGATTCGATCCACTTGACCGCTTATCATGCTAATGGGACGATTCGACGCCTTGCGTGTGGTCTTGTCGGGAATTTCGGGAATTTCGGAAATTAAGGGAACTAAGGGAGAGATATGAAGATACCTGCGATTGGCTTACTGGTAGTGCTTGGGTTGGCGGTGAACGCCATTGCCGCGGAATATGTTGCGCCGCGTGGGCCAGACGGCAAACATCCCGACTTAAATGGCGTTTGGCAGGCCCTGAATAGCGCTAACTACAATATAGAAATGCACACGGCCAGCCACTCGATGCAACTGCGGGAAGGTCCACATGGGCCGCTACCGGCAGTCAAAACCCTCTACCTGGGTGCTGTCGGTGCTGTACCGCCCGGACTTGGCGTGGTTGAGGGGGGCAAAATCCCGTACCGGCCCGAGGCGCTGGCCAAACGCGATGAAAATAAAGCCAACTGGATCGACAGAGATCCAGAAATCAAATGCTTCTTGCCGGGCATTCCTCGGGCAACCTACATGCCACAACCGTTCCAGATTTTTCAAAGCGCCGACTCCGTCTTTATGGCGTATCAATATGCCGGTGCGGTTCGCGAAGTGTATATGGACGACCCCGGTGAGGCGCCAGTAGACAGTTGGATGGGCTGGTCTGCAGGACGTTGGGAAGGCGAGACACTGGTAGTCGAAGTGACCGGGCAACTCGATTCAACTTGGTTTGACAGAGCCGGCAATCACCACAGTGATCAATTAAAAGTCATCGAGAAATATACGCCCATGAGCGATTACCATCTGCATTATGAAGCGACAATTATCGACCCGGTCACCTTCACTGAACCTTGGACGATTAGCATGCCGCTGTACCGTCGCGTTGAAGAAAACGCACAACTGATGGAATTTCGTTGCGTCGAGTTCGTCGAAGAGCTGATGTATGGTGAGTGGCGACGTAATCCGCTACCGCGTTAACTCGATGTCGATTACTCGGGCTGTCGCGCTTACCCAAAGGGTTAGCGGCTGTCCGACAGGCATTCCGGCGGATTTAAGGGGACTCCGTTATGACCACTATATTTTTAGGCAGGCTAGGGCAATTCAGGGTGTGCTCGTCGAAATCGCCGATGGGTGTAGGCCAAGGCGTCAGCGTGCGTTCGTTTAGGAACGTGGCGTTGATTTGGTTGTGCCTGATAAGCACGAGCGTTTTCGCCGCGGCACCCGTCGATTTAACCGGCACCTATAACGTTGCAACGTTGACGCCGTTAGAACGTCCTGAGGCGTTTGGCAATAACCTTTATCTGTCTCGCGAAGAGGCCAACAAGATCAGCGCTGCTGACGCGGCCGCGAAGCAGGCCCGCGCAGAAGCCAGCAACCCAGATCGCGGTGCACCCCCATCGGGTGGCGATGGGTCCGCCGGAGCGGCAGGCAATGTCGGCGGCTACAACACCTTTTGGATAGATAACGGCGACCGGACGATCGAAATAGACGGGAAATTCAGAACGTCGATCCTCACTTACCCTGCCAATGGCCGGCGTCCTGCTTTAACAGCTGCGGCACAGCAACTGCGTATGCAACGTATTCGCAACTACCGACAAAATTCTGGTGAGGCCTGGTGGTTGCAACGCGAGGGTGTTGGACCTTATGACGATATGGAGCTCAGACCGCTGGCCGAGCGCTGCATCTTAGGGTTTGGCCCTGTTGCTGGCCCGCCCATGTTCCCGACGCTTTACAACAACTTAAAGCGCATTGTTCAGACAGAAAATTATGTCATGATCCTGGCAGAGATGGTTCACGATGCGCGAGTGATTCGGCTGAACGCTGAACATAAGCCGGCACATATTCGGACCTGGATGGGTGATTCGATTGGTTGGTGGGAGGGTACAACGCTGGTGGTCGAAACAACCAACTTCGTCGCACGGCCCGCGTTGAATGGTGCAGATGAAAACTTACGCGTGATCGAACGATTCACTCGCATTGATAACGACACGCTGAACTACGCGTTCACAGTAGAAGACGCTACCGTGTGGAGCGATAAATGGAGCGGGGAATATCCTTGGCCGGCAACCAATGAGAAAGTTTACGAATATGCCTGTCATGAAGGAAATTACGCGATGGGCAATATTATGCGTGGCGCGCGTCTGCTTGAAGCGGAAGCGCGAACCGAGGCGGGTTCGGGGTCGCGTTAGGCGTCGCGTTAGGCATGGCGTCTGTCGCCGAATATTGTTTTAATCGGATCTTGAATTTAGTTTATTTAGTTACAGTTTAGGAGGTCGTGCCGAAATGAACGTAAAGAAGCTTAAGGTTGCTTTA
>MDTB01192747.1_pt1 | contig 11805 bp, 10 predicted proteins | sample 811161 | NCBI WGS metagenome assembly MDTB01 (sample SAMN05326650, study PRJNA326480) | marine metagenome | isolation source: seawater | place: Mediterranean Sea | collected 2009
CTATGAGGCTGCCGCGTCAATAACAATGCCCTGCTGCACCAAGCTTTGAATATATGCCTCGTCCAATGCCATCTCGCGCAAAACAGCGAGACTATCGGCACCAATATCAGGCGCGCGCGTGGGTTGTTTTTTTGCTTCGCCTTTGATCTGAATTGGGCTGCCAATGGTTAGGTCATAGTCGCCCTGTTCGTCGCCCGTAGCCACGATAATGCCATTGGCGCGCAGCTGCTCGTCCGCTAACACTTCATTCATGGTCTGTGCTGGGCTGTAGGTTACGCCAGCATCATCTAGCCGCTTAGCCACCTCGTAATAGGGCATGGCAGCAAACGCCGCAACCACTCGGGCAACGAAATCGTCCCGGTTGGCCATAGCATCGGTGATGGTTGCGAACTCAGGCTCTTGCAGCCACTGCGCATGACCTAGCGCCTTGCATAGCTGCGGGTACTCGCGCTGGGTGTTGACTATGGCAAGCACAATGAAACGATCATCAGCACAGCGGTAACAGGCACCCAACGGGTTAGGCCAGCCGCCACTTTGACGGCGTTTGCCCAGATCTTGGCCGGCCACCACGCCCTGCAGCGCCATGCCGTTGGCCCACACTCCGGTAGCGGCAAGCGAGGTGCTCACATGGCAACCTTCACCACTGCGCTCGCGCCGGTACAAGCCAGACATGATCGCCGCGAACAGCGCCGTGGCGGTAGAATGATCACCAGAGCCAGGGGCTGGCAATAGCGGCACCTGACCTGGATCTCGCACCAGTTCCATCATGCCGCTGCGCGCCCACCAACCTGTCACATCGAAAGCGCGCCGCTCGGCGTCGGGGCCAAGGTCGCCATAACCGGTGATATGACCGTAGATCAAACGCGGATTCAGCGCTTGCAAGGTCGCATATTCCAAGTTGTAGCGCTTTAACTGACTGCCCAAAAAATTGGTCGTCATAACGTCGGCCTTGGCCAACATTTGATGCAACAGCGCTTGGCCCTCATCCTTACTTAGATCGATGGCGACGCTGCGTTTGTTGCGTGAAGTCAGCAACCAGTGATAGGGCACTGGGTAGCGACCGACCAACGCCCGATAGCCATCGCCACCCGGCGGTTCGATCTTAATGACGTTAGCGCCGAAATCTCCCATGATGGTGGCGGCTCCGGGGCCTGCCAAAAAAGTGGCAACATCGATTACGGTGATGTCGTCAAGCATGTAGTCCATATCAGCCTCCCCAAGGCATAACGCACTCTTTCTATATTACCGATGACCAAGAGCCGACAATAGCAGTTCGCTATTCCAGCCAGCTCTTCCAGTCAGCTCTTCCAGTCAGCTGTGACTGCCCTGAACGTATGCGCGTCTAAGCTGCTAGCAGTCATTCTCATGTTGCGCCAACACGTTGACCGTGCCATCGATATCTACCTGAATAGTAAAACTTATGGGCGCGCAACAAACATAGCAATCTTCGATATAGCTTTGATCTCCAGCACTGGCATCCACCACAAGATCAAAGAACTCGCCGCAGTAAGGACATTGCACGGCAGCTATGTCGGTCGATAAATGCATCAATCTCATCCTGTTTCGTGGCCAGTTTGGCCGTAGAGTATAAAACAAATGTTGGCTCGAACTGCCCATTCTTTCATTGCTGACCTCGTGCTAGGGTGGCGCCAAATTATTGGAGACCACCGTGAGCGAACTGCCCTTTTGGTACGCGCAGGCCATTGCAACCCCCTCGCAACCAGCAAAGATTGATGTCGACGGCACCAGTATTACCTATCGCACCTGGGGCAAGGTGGGCAATCCAGGCATTGTGCTGATTCACGGCAGCAACGCGCATTTAGAGTGGTGGCGCTTCACTGCACCGTTTCTTGCCGACCGTTTCCGCGTAGCGGCCATCGACTTGTCCGGCAACGGCGACAGTGACTGGCGTGAACGCTACACCGGCAAGAATTTTGCCGACGAAGTGTGGGCGGTCTGCCAAGCAGCAGAATTGGGCGACAAGCCCTTCGTGGTGGGGCACAGCTTCGGTGGCTTTGTGGCCCTCGAAACTGGCCACCATTACGGACAGCACCTAGGCGGCATACTCTTTATGGACTTCACCGTCGCACCGCCCGAGCAAGCCCTGGAATGGGGCCGCCGAGTAGAGCGTGAAGGCGTCAGCCCAGGGCGCAAACTGCGAGTCTATGCAGATAAAGAAACAGCCTTGGGGCGCTTTCGTTTTATTCCCGAACAACCCGGCGTTGACCCTGCGGTTTTACGCCACATGGGCGAATACGGACTCAAGCAAGTGGATGGCGGATGGACCTGGAAGTTTGATCCTGGCCTTTTCGATTATCTCGAGATGGGGCTGACGCAATACGAAAAATTCATTGCACTGCCTTGCCCCAGTGCTCTTATGTTGGGTGAAAAGAGTGAAGATGAAGGTGCATATTTTGGTGAGCACATGCTTGCCGCAAGCCAAGGCCGCATGCCAATGATTACGATCCCAGGCACCTATCATCATCTGATGTTTGACCAACCCATTGCGGTCGCCATGAGCACCAAACTATTGTTGTTAGAGTGGCTGCGTCAAAACGCTAGCGGCTAGCTGCGCGCATGGTACAGCTGAACATCATGCCCTTGCGCGCCTTGCCAACATCGTAAGGCGCTAACCAATCACACCTTGCTCTTGCAGCTGCGCAACATCCTCAGTGCTTAGCCCCAACTCGCGCAGCAATTCAGCTGCATCGGCACCAGGATCTGGGGCAGCACGATCCATCTGCTCGGGATGAGGAAATGCCGATAGATTGATCGGCGAACGCACTAAACTCAGATCACCCAATTCGCTATGCGGTGCTGGCATGGCCATACCGAGATGCTTAACCTGAGGGTCTTCAAAAGCCTCGCCGATGGTATTTATCGCGCCACAGGGCACACCTGCTTGGTTAAGCCGAGTTTCTAGTTCCTGCACGCTTATCTGCGACGTTAGAGCGTTCATGTCGGCCTTAAGCTGATCGCGTCGCCGGGCACGATCAGCTATCGATTGGTAATCCGCATGCGCAAACAGTTCATCGGCGTCCAGCGCCTGACAAAAGCGCTGCCACATTTGGCTGCCAAAAGCGGCAATGTTGATATGGCCGTCACTGGCGATAAACGTTCCCATAGGCACTTGGGTAGGATGGTCATTGCCTTGCTGATCGGGCACCTCACCGTTCATGGTGTAACATGCGCCCTGAAAATCGAGCTTAGACATCATGGATTCTAACAACGAGGTGTGCACCCACTGGCCTTGGCCGGTGCGCTCGCGATGAAGCAAAGCGAGCAAAATCCCCTGCCCCAAAAACATGCCTGCCGAGGTATCAGATATCGCTACTCCTACGCGCATGGGCCCGGCACCGGGCTCACCAGTTACTGACATCAGCCCACTCATACCCTGAACGATCTGATCAACACCAGGACGGGTGCTGTAAGGGCCATCTTGCCCAAAGCCAGAAATACTGGCGTAAATAAGACGCGGGTTACGAGCGTGCAAGGTCTCAAAATCAACGCCCAAACGGTACTTCACGTCACTGCGAAAATTCTCTACCACCACATCGGCTTGCTCGGCCAGTCGATAAAACAGCGTCTTGCCCTCGGCAGACTTAAGATCCAGCGCCAATGAACGTTTATTGCGATGCAGGTTTTGCTCGTCGGGGCCATGACGACCACCAGTCACCGAATTGCCTTGGGCATCTTTACGCGGGGCCTCGATCTTGGTGACATCTGCGCCCCAATCTGCAAGTAAGCGCACCGCCGTGGGCCCAGCCCTTGCAATGGTGAGATCGAGCACTCGTATGTGTTCTAGAGGTCCGTGCATGGCAGCCTATTGGCGTATCAGGCGACCAGGCAAAGCATCGGTCGCCTCGCCCCGCTCATAGGTTGGCTGGCCGGCAACAATGGTCATCTCATAGCCATCGGCCCGCTGCTGCAAGCGGGCCCCACCCGCAGGAAGGTCATGGGTAATTTCCGGACGACGCACGTTTAGAGCGGCGAAGTCGATGACATTCAGGTCAGCGCGCATACCTACTTCGATGGTGCCTCGATCCAGTAAATCCATGGCGCGAGCGGTATCCTGAGTCTGAGCCTTGATCAACGTTGGCAGCGCAATTTTTTCGCCCCGCTGCCGATCACGGCCCCAATGGCTGATCAAAGTCGTGATAAAGCTGGCATCGCAAATGGTACCCACATGCGCACCGCCGTCGCCCAATCCCATAACCGTGTTGTCGTGGAGGATCATCTCCCGACAGCAGTCCAAATTGTTCTCTGCGTAATTAGCGAAGGGGGTGTACAGCAGGGATCTGCCTTGATCTTGCAAAAGCGCATCGTAGATGTAGGAATACGGCTCCTTTCCTTGAGCCAGCGCCTGTGCGTGCAGACTATCCTCTGGGGCAGGTTCGTAATTGGGCGGATCAGTCATAAGCCAGGCCTTGCGTCCGCGATCCATCAAGCGAAACAAACGCATAAATCCACGCCCAGTCTCTTCATTGAGCACGCGCGCCTTGCGGGCCGGATCGGCTAACGCCGCCACCTTCTCGGCGAGAGGTAAACCAGACACCTCCATAAACGAGGGTCGAGAGGTAAACGGCGCTAAGGTGGCGGTTAGGCCCATCAAAATGCCTATGGGTCGAGGCGCTACCTGTCCGCGCATCACCAGACCGTCGGCATTGGCTTGTTCGATTTTCGCCAAAATGCTGCGCCACCCGTTGGGCGACAGCCCTTGGGCTAGCGATAACGACATAGGTCTGCCAGCCGCTTGCACCATCTGTCGCAGCAGATCAAATTCGCTATCAAGCACTTCAAAATCAGAAATCAATTCCATTACACCGCGACCGCTGGCGCGTAAGCCCTGGGCGATGCCCATCAGTTCTGCATATTCGGCGGTCAAAGTCGGGGTCGGATCACCCTTCACGCTGCGGTGATTCAAGGTGCGCGAGCTAGTCACACCCAGTGCACCTGCGCGCATGGCTTGTTCTGTTAAGTTGCGCATCGCGGCAATGTCATCAGCACTGGCCAACTCGCGATCGGCTCCGCGCTGACCCATCACGTAAACGCGCAACGCTGCATGCGGCAACTGTGCGCCCACATCCATATCAAACTGGCGAGCCGATAGGTAATCCATATAGTCGGGGAAACTTTCCCAACGCCAGCTCAAACCTTCATGCAGGGCGACTCCGGGAATGTCTTCAACCCCTTCCATCAACTCGATCAACAGATCGTGGTCGGTGGCCCGCACCGGAGCGAAACCGACGCCGCAATTGCCCATAACCGCCGTGGTGACGCCATGATGACTGGAGGGAGACATACGGTTAGACCAGGTAGCCTGACCATCATAGTGCGTGTGAATATCAACAAACCCCGGTGTAACCAAGGCGCCATCGGCAGCCACTTCGCGATGACCCTTGCTCTGAATAGAGCCAATCTCACTTATGCGACCGTCTTTGATGCCTACATCTGCCGACTGGGCCGGGACGCCGGTGCCGTCGATGACCTGACCGCCGCGAATAACTAGATCGAAGCTGCTCATGATTTTCTGCCTCCCCTATTGACCTGGCTGACCCTACCTAGACCCGCGGCAAAGCACAATTGCTGGGCCACGCTGCCAAAGGTGGAAAATCCATAGGTAGGAAAAGTTATTAAATTATGTTGTTCTACCGTCCATGTGAGGAAAACTGTTTCTGGGGAGAAACCATGGCCATCGACATTAACCACACTCTAGATTATCCGCCAGCGAAGGTCTGGGAGATTATTGGCGACCCCGGTCGTGCAGATTGGGTAACTGGCGTCACCGCTATCGAGTTCGACGGAGAAGTCCGACGGTTTAAAATGGACGGTGCTGGCGACTTAGCGGAGCGCATCGTCACTTTGGATCACGAAAAGATGCACATTGCCTATTCAGTGATAGAGTCGGCGGCACCGCTCACATCACATCTGGCCTCTATGAGCTTGGAGCCTACGCCCGCAGGCACGCGCCTACGATGGCGCACCGATGTGCAGCCACAACAAGTAGAACCCTTTATTCGTCAGGGCATGGAAGGCTGTTTAGAGAAACTCGAAGCAGTGCTCAGCAGCAGCTAACCACCCCTCACAACACAGAGCACACTCAATGTCGCAAACTCTTACTATCACTATCGTGGTAGCCCTGTGCTTGGCTGCTTTTTTTGTCGTCAAAACGCGCTCGCGCAGCTCCAGAGACGACTTCGTTGCCAGCCCCGACCACGTTACTCTGCGCGCTAGCACCTCCGGCAAATTGCTGGGCTACAAAGGCCGTAAGGGGGCATTTATTTGGGAGGGCGTGCCCTATGCAGCCCCGCCTGTAGGGCAACTGCGCTGGCGTGCCCCGCAGCCGCTACGGGCACCAATTCTCGACAGTGTTGTTGTAACCACAGCTCCGGGCGCCGCCTGCTCACAGCTGCCCTCTTTACTCAGCGGCGAGCCGAATCCCGGCAGCATCGTCCACGGCTATGAAGACTGTCTTTACCTCAATATTTATGCCCCGCCCGAGGGCGAAAACTTACCAGTGATGTACTGGATTCATGGCGGCGGCAACAGCATCGGCACGGCCAGCACTTATTCAGGCGAACAGTTGGCGATGAAGTACAACGTGGTGGTGGTGGCCATCAATTATCGTCTCGGCGTATTCGGCTGGTTCAAGCACCCGGCGCTCAGCGGCAACAACGAAGAAGACAACTCGGGTAACTATGGCACCCTTGACACCATTCACGGCCTCAAATGGGTGCGCGACAACATCAGCGCTTTTGGTGGCGATCCGGGCAATGTAACGGTATTTGGCGAATCCGCAGGCGCCTTCAACACGCTGGCCATCATTGCATCGCCGTTGGCCAAAGGCCTGTTCCATAGGGCAGCGGTGCAAAGCGGCGGCCTCAGTCTTGCTTCTATTGAGCAGGCGCAAAATCACGTCGAAGATGGCGGCCATGCCTTTAGCAGCCAAGAAATCATTAAAAAGCTGTTGCTCGCCGATGGCACCGTCACGTCTGCGGAGGCGGCAACAGCCTATCTGCGGGATATTGGCGAGGCCGACTTACGCGATTATCTTTATCAGCAAACCCCTGACGCTTTTTTGGCCAGCTTAAAAGCCTTTAGCTACGGCATGGTGCGCCTTCCTGGCATTACCGCCGATGGCTATGTTTTGCCAAAGCTCAGCGCCCACGAGATTTTTTCCGATCCCAACAATCACAATCAGGTGCCGACCATTCTGGGCACCAACCGCGACGAACCCAGCCTGTTTCTACTGACCAACCCAGACTACGTATCGCAGCTGTTTGGCGTGTTACCCAAGGTCAAAGACGCGGCAGTCTTTAAACGTGCAGTTAACTATGGCGCTCTGAGCTGGAAGCTGTACGGCGTGGACCAGATTGCTCGAGATATGATCCAGTCGGGCAATGCCGACGTTTATGCCTACCGCTTCGATTGGGATGAAGAGTCCAGTAACTTCTTTCTCAGCCTGTTGGGATCAGACATCGGTAAAATCTTGGGCGCATCTCACGGCCTGGAGATTCCATTTGTTTTCAGCAATTTCGATAGCGGCGTGGGCAGTAACCCAATCTTCCCAGACGACCAGGGCCAGGCTCAGCTCAGCGATGCTATGAGTTCTTATTGGGCGGAATTTGCGTACAACGGCAATCCCGGTCAGGGTCGAGGGCAAGATCACCCACGCTGGCAGTCTTGGGGCAGCGACAACAAATACTCGCTCATTTTCGATACCCCACAAGATCAAGGGATCTTTATGAGCGACACTCAGGTCACCGTTGAATCGTTGAAGGCTAAGCTCGCCGCCGATAAGAGCATTACCGAGGATCTGGAACGCTGCGAAATCTACATGCGGATTTTCCAGCCGGAAGACTTTGACAAGGCAGAGCTTATGGCCATGGGCGCGAAAAACTGCCCCGGCCTCGAGCTAGTGCCCAAAGATCTCATTTAAGGAGCTTGGCTACTAAGAAAAGCCTGCCTTAACCGGGTCTGAGCTAATGATCAGACCCACGCGCGAAGCTGCTGCTAGCCGTTTAACGCTTGGCCCGCCATTGGCGCGGTACTAGTGGTCTCATTGCCAGGCCGAGGGTCGTTGGGAATCAACTGCGAAGCCAGCAGCGACAGCAAGGCAAAACCGGCGCCAAAGTAAAACACCAAGGATGGTGACCACATCCAAACCATACCCAGGGCCGCAGGAATAACGATGGCCGCAATATGGCTGATGGTAAAGGACACCCCCGCCGCGCTGGCCATATCCTGAGGGTCAGCAATTTTCTGAAAGTAAGTGCTGATGGCGATGGCCATGGCGAAGAACATGTGGTCGAGCACATACAGAGCAGCAGCCAGAGTGGCGTTCTCCACCAGACCATAGGCCACAAATACAAAGATCAAACCAATGTACTCTGCGGTCAACGCGCGCCGCTCACCAAAATGTCGAATCAGCAGGCCAATCTTCTCGGCAAAGAACCAATTAAACGCATAGTTGATTAAAAACAGCAGCGTCACCTCAGAGGCGCTATAGCCAAACTTCTCCACCATCAAAAAAGCCGCAAAAACGACGAAGATCTGACGCCGCGCTCCCGACAGGAACGTAAGCAGATAATAGAGCCAATAGCGCCGACGCAATATCAGCGACTTGTGCTGCTGAGTCTTAGCAGGAAAGTGCGGAAAGCTCAGCCACATCACCACGGCGAGGATGGCGCAGACGCCCCCTGCTAGCGCAAAGTTCCAAATGTAGTCGAGCGCGAAAATCTCAAGCAAACACCAAAGCAGCCCATAAACGACTAACGAAGTGACAGAGCCTACGGCTATCAAGCGGCCCAATACTTGCGGCGCTTCATCTTTCGACAACCATTGCAGGCTCAGCGACTGTTTGACCGCCTCAAAATAGTGGAAGCCGATACTCATCATCACCGTAGTGAAGTACAGACCGTATTCGCTAGGAAAAAATCCGGTCGCCGCTACGCCGACACCGAGCAGTGCCAGGGCAAATACCGCAAAGGTTTGTTCCTTTAACACCAGCAAGACGAAGACCACGGTGAACGACAGGAAGCCTGGCACCTCTCGCAAGCTTTGCAGGATACCAATCTCAACGCCGGTGAAGGCAGCTCGCTCTACAACAAAATTGTTAAGCAAAGCCGACCACGCATTAAACGCGATGGGCATGGCCACAGACATCAGGATCAGCAAGGTGATCGGAGAACGCCAAGTTTGCTGCTTCATTTTTCCGCCTGCAAATTGACCAGTATAAAGGAAGGCTGCTAGCACTGACCAATGCAGACTGACCAACGCAGACTGCCTGGAGCTGTTGACCGAAATATTGGTGCATACAGCCGAGAAATTTGCGCCTAAGCAGATCCAGCTGAGGCTGCGCGACGGGGCAGCGAAAAAAGAAAATGTGTTAGCTGAGCACCTGAAACACGAAGGCGCCGTGAGCAATCAGGCGCTCTTGAGAATCAAACACCTCGGCGACAAAACTCACCACCCGGCGACCTTGACTCTTTACCGTCGCCACCGTACGCAGACGTTCCCCGGACTTCACGCCTCGCACATAGGTAATGTTGCCGCTGGTGGTCACGCCTAAAGAATCTGTCGATGCGCCAGCGTAAGCACAGGCACTGTCCATCAATGCATAAGCCACACTGCCGTGGGTAAAACCGGCTCCGTTGATCCATTCCGGCCTGACCTTAAGGCTCAGCTCGCACACACCGCCTGTTGCGCTGATGACTTCATAGCCGTAAAGACTCTGTACCGATTGGTCGGCCTCGACCAACTTACGCGCCGTTGGATGCACATCGCCCATAACCTTTTGCCCTCAACTATGTGCCCCTTATGAGAGGCGTTTGCAAAAGGCCGTGACTATTCCAGAAAGTCTGCAAGACTGCCATCCGAGGCGGCATTCAGTCAGGTTGCGCTGACGCCGTATAGGGGTTGAATCGCCAGGCTCAACGCTCGGTCAATGCGCCTGAGAAAGCCCGCAAGATCGGTTTGCCAAGATAATGCAGCACCGTTCGCTTGGCGGTTCTGATGTCTACACTAGCGGTCATGCCTGGACGTAGTTCTATATCGGCAAATTTGAGATTTTCGGCCTTCAGTTTTTCATCCACACGGACATGCGCCCGATAATAAGTCAGGCTATTACCCTCAGCGCCTTGTTCAGTCAGCGTGTCCGAACTCAGATAAATAAGCTCGCCCTCTAGCTTGCCAAATATCGTCGGGTCAAATGCATCAATGGCGATACTCGCCGGCAGACCCAACTTCAACTGACCAATGTCTACTGGAGTGATCCTCACCTCAACTATCAACTCGCTGTCGCTGGGCGAAATCTGCACCAATTCATCGCCGGGACGTACCACTGCTCCCAACGTATTCATGCTCAGGTATTTCACCACCCCAGGCACCGGCGCGACGATTTCGGTGTGCAACAAGATGTCCTGCTTTTCGTTAAACTTTTGCGCCGCAATGGCCAGGTCAGTTTCTAACTTGACGCTTTCTTCCAGCGCCTCTTCTAAATAGGCATTGGTGCGATCAATGACCTTGCCCTGGGCCTCAGATACCTTGGCGCGTGCGTTCATTACATCCACTTGGCTTACATCGTTATTCTCAAACAGCTCTTCATTGATCGCCAACGTCTGTTGCGCCAAATCCAAGTTGCCTTCGAGTAGCTCCAACGATTCGTCTAAAGCTCGTTTTTTCTTGTTGTACAACTCTAGCTGCGCTGCGACAAATTCTGGGAATTGATCGATCTCCTCGCGATAAATGGGTGGCAACTGACGCGCCTGAGCTTGGGCACGCATTAGCGCAATGCTCAAGGCCGCCACGCGAGCACGAGTTTCCTCGAAGCCAGCCTTAGCGCGATCTTTTTCCAGAACCGCCAGACGTTGGCCCGCTGATACTTCTTGCCCCTCTGAAACCAACAGTTCAGCAAGCACGCCGCCATCGGCCACTTGCACAATTTGGTTCCTCGCGGTGGGAATAATCTGCCCGGTAGCACGCACAGATTGGTCTATTTCAAAGTATGCTGCCCAGCTAATAAACAAGGTTACGCCAAGAGCCATTACCAGTATTGACGACGACCACCAGGGGCGCGCCGTAAGGCCGTCGTCATAGCCGGAACCCAGACCATCTACCGTGCCCCCATAGGCCGCTGCTTGTGCAGGATTAGAATTGCTTGTTATCGAGTCATTCATCGTTGATTTGATCCTCAAAGTTGCACTGCTGCTGTCGCTCTAACTGCTGCTGTCGCTCTAATTGTTTCCTGCCAACTGCGCCAAGACGCTTTCCTTAGGCCCATCGAGAACCACTTTTTGATTGGCAACCACCATTATTCGATCAACCAAAGACAACATTTCTGGCTTGTGAGTAACTAAAAACAGGGTATTTTTTTCGCCGATGCAATCGTTAAGCGCCTTAGTGACACGTTGCTCTAATGCTCGATCCATTGACGCGGTAGGCTCATCCAACAACCAGATCTTCGGCTGGCGTAAGAACGCTCGCGTCAAATTGACCAACTGACGCTGACCACCTGAAAGACCCGTACCGCCCTCAAAAATAGGTTGCTGCAGACCCTCCGGATGCGACGTTATTACCGCCTGCAGAAGGCCCGTCGTGCGCGCGCATTCGAGCAGCGCTTCATCGCCGGGGTCTATCATGCCCAGGGTCAAGTTATCTCTTAAGGTGCCTGAGAAGAGGCGACCTTCCTGCTGCACAAACCCCGTGTGCTCGGCCAATGCGGGCTTGGAAATATGCGCAAGATCAACATCGTCAAGCAGCACGCGGCCTTCTTGCGGCTTGTACATGCCCGAGAGCAGGCGCAAC
>MDTB01195476.1_pt1 | contig 11805 bp, 9 predicted proteins | sample 811161 | NCBI WGS metagenome assembly MDTB01 (sample SAMN05326650, study PRJNA326480) | marine metagenome | isolation source: seawater | place: Mediterranean Sea | collected 2009
AACATTGTTATTTAAAAGAACTCTTCCAATATGTGGAAATCTAAAATTTTTGTCCTTTAAAGGTACAAAGCCAAATCCTTTGACACCAATTTTACAACCATCCTGAACCACTACGTTATCACCTATAATAGTATTTTTAATAGTAATGTTCGAGCCAATTAAACAATTTTTTCCCATATAAACATTTTGCTCAATGGTGGTATTATTGCCAATAGAAGTGTTTGATCCTATTTTTACATTTTTTCCAATTAAAATATTTTTACCGAATGTGACAGAGTTATATTTGTTGGAAATACTTGCAGAATCAACTATTGAAACGTCTGGATAATCTAAATCTGCATTTGGATAAAATTTCAATGAAATTTTAGCTGTCGAAAAAAGAACATTTTTTACAAAGATTTTAATACATTTTTTTGGTAAATAATTTTCAAGATTTTTTTTTGTTACACATGCAGCAGCTTTTGTATTGATTGCCTTGTCTTTATACTTAGGAGAATTTAAAAAAGTAATATCTTTATTGTTAGCATTTTCTAATGTTTTTATATCAAAGATTTTAATGCTTCCATTTTTGGTTGGTTTTTCACTTAGATCTTCTAAATTAAACGGACCTAGAGGTTCAAAAAAGTTAATATTTAACATCAAAACTTAATTCAGCTTTATAGATTTTAATTCTTTGTTAAGTAAATCTATAATAATGTTTGTAAGATCAACTTTAGAATTTGCTAAAATAACATTTTTTTCATTCATAATCATCATGATACCATTTTCATCCATATACTTTTGCAAAATTGGATTTAAAGATTTTAATAATTGATTTCTAGCATTATTTTTTTTCTTAACAAAATTAGACGATGCATTCCTTCTTCGGTTCTGAAAATCAACATTTTTTTTTCTCAAAGAACTCACCTTCATTTTATAATCATCTGCTGAAAGTGTTTTTCTTTGATTTATTAACTCAGTCTCTTGTTTTTTTAAAGCATTAGATTCATTTTTGAATTTCTTATCTTGATTTTCAAACTCTTTTACTAACTTTTCTTGAGCTGCACTACCAGCCTTACTTTCATTAAGAACTTTTTTTAAGTTAATGAAATATACTTGATTCTCTGCCGACAAATTTAATGGATAAATTAAAATTACAATTAAAAAGAATATATTGATTTTTTTCATACTTTAAAAAGAAGTTCCTATCTGGAATTTAAATGTTTGTGTTTTGTCACTCTCAGCTTTTGAAAGTGGTTGAGCTAAAACAAAATTTACAGGGCCGATAGGAGTATATAGTTGAGTTGTTATACCTAGTGAGGATCTAACTTTACTAGAGCTTCCAGCACTACTATCATAATCAACTGACCATAAATTCCCAAAATCTAAAAATGCAGCAACATCTGTTTGTGTCGCCTCTGGAAGTAAATTTGGTAATTGAGCCTCAAAATTTAAGGCACTAGCATAATTTCCTCCAACATAATCTCCTTGATCAACTGGTCCAACTTTATTAGTTTCAAAACCTCTTAATCTTCTTGATGGTAAATTTATTCGCTTACTTAATCTTACATCTTCGTCTAAAGCTATGACTGTTGCGCCATAAAATTTTGCAACACCAATTACATCATCGCTAAATCCATGATACTTTGAATATGTAAGTCTATTGTAGAGCGAAGGTTGATCAGCATATATTGGTAATCCTTGTGTAAATGATGTTACACTTCCACTTGTTGGCATAAAAGCTCTATCCCTTGTATCCATTTGCAAAGAATAATTAAAATTAAACTCTGTAAATTCACCAGCTTGTTTCTTTAATTTATCAGATGCGGTTCCATCAACTCTTAGATCATCAAAAGATAAGTCGAAACCTGGTGAGAAGAATATACCTTCATATTGTTCGAATTTGGTTCCAATATTAACATTTGTAATAGTATTTTCATAACCAGAATCAGGTTTGTCATTAGCGGTGCTAGTAATTCCTCCATAAACCAAGTTCCCGCTGTAATTATAGTTAGGATTCGAAATATTTAATCCTCCTCGTAGAGATTCTTCAGAAACAGATATTGTTGAGTCAACCAAAAGACCTCTACCTAAATAGTTATTCTCTTTAAGAGTAAAACTAAAGCTTGTTCCTTCTGTACCAATACCAGCACCTGCAGCAATTTCTCCTGTTGGTTTTTCCTCTACTGTAATTTCGAGTACCTTTAAATCTCTTTCTGAACCATCTACAATTTTTTCTTTTACAGTTTTAAATATATTTCTCGCTTTTAATTCAGAAACTGATTGGTTTAATTTAACTTTACTATAGGGATCACCTTCATCTAATTCTAATTCAGATCTAATAACTGAGTCACTTGTTACAGTATTTCCAAAAATATTTACTCTTTCTATCTGAATTTTGGGGCCTTCGAATATTTTGAAAATGATATCAATATTTTTTTCATCAACTGTCTCTTTGACTGTATGTTGGACAAACTGAAGTTCATTTTGATCAACAATTTTATCAATTTTTGTTAAAATTTTTTGTATTTTAAATGGTGAATAATATTCGCCAGCAAAAGCAGTAAATTCATCCTTTAACTCTTCAAAGATTGAGTTATCAAAAACTGGGTCAATATCAGTAGAAAGTTTTTTTATTCTATATCTATCCCCAGCATTAATACTGTAAGTAAGTTCAATATCTGTATTATTATCTTTGCTTTCAGCGCTACTAGATATTATCTCAACATTATAGTATCCTTTGCTTAAATAAAAATTTTTCAATAATCTTTTATCTAATTCGATTCTTTCGGCATTTAAATATACATTTCTTGAAATAAATTTCCAAAATCTGTGTTCCTCTGATGCTATAACGTCTCTTAATCTTTTAAATTTTATCTTTTTATCTCCTATAAAATTAATTTTGGAGATTCTATATTTTTGTCCTTTATTGATGGAAAAGATTAGATTTAACCTTTTTTTATCTTGTCCAATAGGTTGACTTCTTGCCTCTACTTCAGCAGCATAAAATCCCAAAGATTTATAAAAGGATTTAACCATCTCAATATCTTTTTTAATATCACTTTCTACATAGGAGCTTTTTTCTTTTAAGGATATTATTTCTAAAATAGCTTCTTTGTACTTTTTAGCCTTTTCACCATCAATAATAATAGTATTTATAATTGGATTTTCTTCTACAATAATTGTTAGAATATTATTTGCAAAACTTGTTGAAATTTTAGAGAAAAATTTAGTATCATAAAGTTTCTTGATTACCGCATTAATATCATCTGTTGTGTAATCTTTGTTTATTTGAATTTCTCCGTATACTTTTAAAGTTTCTTCTGAAATTCTGGAATTTCCTTTTATTTCAAGTTTTTTTAAAACGTCTGCTTTTAACTGAAAAGAAAAAAACAAGCTTAAAATAAAAATTATATATAGAGTTTTTTTCATTTATTGTTTAAAATTTCTATTGTTTTGTTTCTTGCCCATTTATCAATCTTATAAATTTCATCAATATTTGGTGAGCTTTTTATAGCATATTTTTGATAATCTTTATGCACCAAAACCTCTTTAAGATAAACATATATTGAGTTAAAAGATATTTTTCCATCAATAAATTTATTAACCAAGACCTCATTACTTGCATTTAATATAATGGGTCCAGAATTGCTTGATGAAAATTTTTGCATTAATGTAACAATTGGAAATCTTTTTTTATCAACTTTTATAAATTTTAAGTTCTCAAATTCAGCCAAAATATCTTTTTTGGCATAAATAAAATTTTTACTATCAAAATTATTTTCAAAAATTGCACTTGCTATTGGTATCTTCATGTCGGTTTCATGATACAAGAATTTAGTTTGTCCATTTTTAAAAACTACTATTGCATGAATTAAAGATTGAGGGTGAATAATAATTTCGTACTTTGTTTTATCAAAAGGAAATAATCTGTAAGCTTCTATCAACTCTAACACTTTATTCATTAAATTTGATGAATCTACAGATATTTTTTTACCCATTTTCCATTTTGGATGTTTTATTGCATCTTTGGGCTTAATCGAATTAAAAGTTTTCAAAGATCTTTTTAAAAATGGACCTCCAGACGCAGTTAAATAAATTTTTTGAATTTCATTATTACTTACATTTTGTGTTAATTGATTTATTGAAAAATGCTCTGAGTCTATAGGTATAATTTTAGTATCGTATTTTTTTGATAGTTTTTTAATTATATGCCAACCGCAAATTATAGTTTCTTTATTTGCAATCAAAACCTTCTTGCTATTAATTATAAATTTCGTTGTTGGTAACAAACCAGCGATACCGACTATAGATGAAATAGTTATATCAAATTTTATTTTTTTTGTTTTAAAGTTATTAAAATTATTAAAAATTTTTATTTTTTTTTTACTAAATTTTTTTTTTATTTTTTGAAAGACTTTGTGGTTATTAATTATAAAATATTTAGGTTTAAAACTTCTTATTTGACTACATATATTCGTATAATTAGAATTAGCTGACAATAATATAATTTTAAATTTTTTAGGGTTATTTTTAAAAATATTTAACGAAGTTTTTCCAATTGATCCTGTTGATCCTAAAATAGCAATTCTTTTTTTCATGGGAATAATTTAAAATAATAACAAATGTTTGCAACTATTACTGCGAACATTAGACCATCAATACGATCAAATATCCCCCCATGTCCTGGTAAAATTTTTCCTGTATCTTTTATTTTTTCTAATCTTTTAAAATATGAAATTGTAAGATCACCAATTTGAGATGCTGATGAAAAAATTATGGCTAAAATGAAATATTTAGTTTTAAGGATAAAACTAAAATCAAGATTAAATAAAAAATCAATTATAAATCCTAATAAAAAAAGTGATAATAAAGATAAAATAAATGATCCTATAACGCCAGATAAAGTTTTATTAGGACTGATCTTTGTAAATTTTTTCCATTTAAAAATTTTTCCAAATAGATAGCCTCCTATATCAGAACTAATTGTTAGCATTATAATCCAAATCAATAAAATAAACGAGGAGGCTGTATCATTTCTCAAATGAAGCACCGACAGAAGTGCAATAACTAATATGCTATCTAAAAGTATTATTGATACTTTCTTTTTAAATACCGAAAAAGCTTCAAAATTTGCAAGAATTAAAATTGCATATAAAAAAGAAACAATATAGCTGCCTCCCATTATTATAAAGTACATTGATAATGGCAAAACTATTATTGATGTTAAAATTCTTTTATTTAAATTACTCATATATTTCCAAAATTTCTTTTTACTTTTCTAAATTGCTCTATAATTTTTCTGTAATCACCAACTGTAAAATCAGGCCAGAGCTTATCAACAAAGTATAATTCAGAATATGATAATTGCCAAAGTAAAAAATTACTAAGTCTTTTTTTTCCTCCTGTCCTTATTAAAAAGTCAGGATCAGGTACACCTTTCGTATATAATTTATTTTCAAAATTCCTCTCTGTGACTTTGGTTTGATTTTTTTTTAATATTTTAAATGTGTTTAGAATTTCATGCTTGGAACCGTAATTGATTGCTAAGTTTACTCTTATGTTTTTACAATTTTTAGTTAAATTTGTACTCTTTAACAAACATTTTTTAATTTTTTTTGGTAAAGATTTAATGTTTCCCAATATACTTATTTTGACACCATTTTTTTTAAGATTATTTATTTCTTTGCTGAAATAATCCTCAATTAATTTAAATAGAAATGAAATTTCTTTCTTTGGTCTCTTCCAGTTTTCGGTGGAGAAAGTGAAAAAAGTTAATATTGGTATTTTTTTTTTTATAGACTCTTTTACTAAGTTTTGAATTACTTCCACACCTTTTAAATGTCCAAAATTTCTTGATTTGCCTCTTTTTTTTCCCCATCTTCCATTTCCATCCATGATAATGGCAATATGGTTGATTTTATTCATAGAGTGAGAATTTCTTTTTCTTTTTCAGTCAATATCTTTTCAATTGTTAAAATTTTATCATCAGTGTTTTTTTGAACCTGGCTTTCATATTCTTTACTCTCATCTTCGCTTATTTTTTTTTCTTTTAATAATTTTTTTATATTATCGTTACTTTCTCTTCTAATATTTCTAATTGAAACCTTCCCTTTTTCACCTAGATTTTTTAAAATTTTTGTTAATTCTTTTCTTCTCTCTTCAGTGAGTTGTGGTATATGAATTCTTAGTATTTGACCGTCAACCTGTGGATTAATTCCTAAATTGGATTTTTGTATTTCAGAATCTACAGTTTTTACATTATTTTTATCCCAAACTTGTATTGATATAGTTCGTGGTTCTGGAATAGTAACGGTTGCTATTTGATTGATTGGCATTTTTTGACCATAAACATCAATTTTGATTAGATCTAACATAGCTGGATTTGCTCTACCTGTTCTTAAGGTGGTTAAATCCTTTTGAAAAGATATTATAGTTTTGCTCATTTTTTGTTTTAATTCGTTAATATCAAACATAAAGTTATTAATCTATTCCCTCTCCAACTTTATATCTTACAAAATCCAGAACCTTAATTTCACTGCCATCTGAATATTCCTTTATTATTTGAGAAACTTTCTTTTTTGAATCCATTATCCAAATTTGATCTAACAAAGTATTATCAGAAATAAATTTTTTAATTTTTCCTGTTGAAATTTTTTCAATCATTTCATTTTTTTTACCAGAGTTTTTTAATTCTTCTTTTATTATTTCCAATTCTTTATTCAGAATTTCTTTATTTATTCCCTTTTCATCAATTGCTATTGGTGCTTGCGCAGCAATATGCATTGCCAATTTAGTTCCCAATTCTTTTAGATTTTTATTATTATTTTTGTTTAATTGAACAATAGAAACAACTTTACCAATATTGTTTTCAAGAGAATTATGAACATAAGAAAAGTTTATACCGTTATTATCAAAATATTTTGCCCTTCTTATTGTTATCTTTTCTCCTATTTTTGTAATTAGAATAATAAGATTTTCATCCACTGTTTTTTGATTCTTCATCTTGCTCAGCTTTAATTTATCTAAATTTGATTTATTTTGAAAATTTAATTCAGATAATTCCTTACAAAAAGAAATAAAATCTTTATTTTTTGCTACAAAATCTGTTTCGCTATTTATTTCAATTGTTGAAATTTTATTTTCTTTTTCGAAAACCAAGACTAAGCCGTCTGCAGCTACTCTTCCCATTTTTTTCGAAGCCTTAGCTATGCCTTTTTTTCTTAAATACTCTATAGACTTATCTATATCACCATTATTTTCATCTATTGCTAACTTACAATCTTTAAATCCTACACCAGTTATTTCCCTTAATTTTTTAATATTCTCAAGAGTTTGTTTGTCGGACATTTTAATTTTTTGGGGAATTAATTTTTAGCTTTTTCTTTGTTTATTTTATTTTCTTTTTCTATAATTTTTTTCTTATTTTTATCAATATTAATATTAATTTCTGTTGTTTTTTTCGCAATGTATTTTTTTGCATCATTAATCGTATCTTTTAAAATCTCACAATATAAATTTATTGATCTTCTAGCGTCATCATTGCCAGGTATCGGATAACTTATTCCTGTAGGATCTGAGTTAGAATCCAGAACAGCAACTATAGGAATATTTAATTTAATTGCTTCCTTTACTGCTATAGATTCAATATTTGTATCAATAATAAAAAGCATGTTGGGTATTACCTTCATGTCAGAAATTCCACCTAATGATCTCTTAAGTTTATCTTTCTCACTGCTAAGTTTAAGAATTTCTTTTTTTGTAAACCCAATATCCTCCTCCTGGGAAAGATCTTTTTCCAGTTTTTTTAATCTTTTTATTGAATTCTGTATTGTTTTCCAATTTGTTAACATTCCACCAAGCCATCTATGGTTTACGTAGAACTGTTCTGTCTCACTCGCTAATTTTAAAACACTTTCTGAAGCTTGTTTTTTAGTTGAAACGATTAGTATTTTTCCTCCACTAGAAATACATTTGTGCACCTGTTGCATAGCCTCTTTAATTAAATTAACTGTTTTTGTTAAGTCAATAATATGTATTGAATTTTTTTCACCAAAAATAAATTTATTCATTTTTGGATTCCATCTAAGTGTTTTGTGACCTAAATGTACGCCGGCTTCTAACAATTGTTTTATTGATACCTCAGGTATATTCATAATTTTTCCGGTTAATCCTCCACAGCTTTCCTTTCGGACCGGCGGGCTCATGCCCTAATGCTGTGTGCGAAATTAGATATTTTTTATAATTATTTCTCAAAAAAATCAAGTTATTAAAAACTTATTTTTTCTACATATTCTTTATCTTTAATGTGGTTAAATGTACCTACATTAAATTTTCTTAAATTTTTTAAAGCAAATGTATAGATTTTGGAAGTTTTTCTAATTTTAATCTCTATTTTTGTGTTTCCATTTTCTTTTAATAAATTTTGTAAATCATCTAAATTTGATTGGTTTTTTAACTCTATTGTAACTTTATCGTACTCTCTTTTTGTAAAATCATTTAAGCTTATAAGTTTCTTAATATTTATTCTTCTGGATGCATTATCCTGATTAAAACTATCCTTTTGTAGAGTAAGGATAAATGAATTTGCAGTTTTAAGTTTTTCTCTATTTAAGACTAGAAGGTCTGAAAATAAAAATAATTCAAATTCACTCTCAAGATCGCTAAATTTAACTATGGCAAAAGGTGTTCCTTTTGAACTTTTCTTTTCTTGAATAGACATTATAGTGCCAGCAACAAGGGCCGTGCTTTCAGTAGATTTATTAAAATGATTGAAGCTAACAATTTTCATTTTATCAAAATAATCATTATAAATATTAAGTGGATGATCTGACATATAAAAACCAATAGATTGGAATTCATTCATTAGCATATCATTATTTGACCAGTTGTTTTTTGTTTCAGCTTTAAATATTACTTCATTATTATCAGGGCTATCTGCAAAAAGACTATTTTGATTACTTTCTTTCTCATCCCATAAACTTTTATTTAATTGAATAATTTTAGGAATTGATTCAAGTAAAGCTTTTCTATTCTTTTCTAAGTCGTCAAAAGCTCCTGCTTTGGTCAATCCTTCAAGCTGAAGCTTGTTAATATCTTTTGGGTTTGATCTTTTTATAAAATTATTTAAAGATTTAAACTTGCCATTTTTTAATCTTTCATCAATTAAATTTGAAACAGCTTCTCTTCCAACGCTTTTTATACCAGACAAAGCATAATAAATTTTATTTTTCTCAGGTTTAAAATCAGCAAAACAAGTATTTATATTAGGTCTGACAATTTCAATATTAAGCCTTTTTAATTCTTCTACAAATTCTCTTAATTTGTCAGTATTTGATAACTCTGTAGACATTGTTGCGGCAATAAAATCCTCTTTGTAATAAAATTTCAAATAAGCTGTTTGATAAGCAATTAACGCATATGCTGCAGCATGACTTTTGTTAAAGCCGTACTCTGCAAATGGCATTATTTTTTTAAAGATAAAAGACGCTATATCCTTGCTTATATTGTTGTTAATTGCACCTTCTATAAATTTTTCTTCTTGTTTTTCTAATTCTTTTCTTTTTTTCTTTCCCATAGCTTTTCTTAATATGTCTGCCTCTCCTGGCGTGAAACCAGCGAGTGTTTGCGCTATTTGCATAACTTGTTCTTGATAAATAATTATGCCGTAAGTAGGTTTTAATATTTTCTCTAAACTTTCATGAATATAGTTGGGTTTTTTTAATCCATTTTTACATTCATTGTAAATTGGGATATTGTTCATTGGACCTGGTCGATAAAGTGCAACTAGTGCCACTATATCTTCAAACTGAGTAGGTTTCATTTGTTTCAAAGCAGATCTAACTCCAGAGCTTTCCAATTGAAATAAACCTTTTGTTTCTCCACTTGAAAGCATTTCAAAAATATTTGGATCATTGAGTGGAATTTTAGAAATATCTACCTCAATACCTTTGTTCTTAAGCATTTCAATTGTCTTACTGATTACCGTGAGAGTATTAAGGCCTAAAATATCAAATTTCACTAATCCAGAATTTTCAGAAGAATGCATATCAAACTGTGTGGAGGGTAGAAATAAGTTTGAATCACTATCTTTATATAACGGAACTTGTTCTGCTAATTTTTCGTCTGCTATCACAACACCAGCGGCATGTGTTGCGAGATTTCTATTTAGTCCTTCAAGTTTCAGTGAGAGTTCAATTAATTTTTTAACTTTTGGATTATTTTTTTCCTCTTCTGATATCCTTGGTTCCCTAGCAATTGATTCTTTCAAGGTTAATGGTCTAGATGGATCAAAAGGAATCATTTTGCATAATCGATCTACATGGCCATAAGGCAGACCAATTACACGGCCAATATCTCTTAACGCCATTCTCGCTTTTAACTTGCCAAAGGTTATTATGTGGGCAACACCTCCTTTATATTTCGATTTTAAATACTTAAATACTAAATCTCTTTTTTCTTCACAAAAATCTATATCAAAATCTGGCATAGATATTCTATCAGGATTAAGAAATCTCTCAAAAATTAATCCAAATCCAATTGGATCTAAGTCCGTTATATCTAACGAGTAAGCAACTAAAGAGCCAGCGCCAGATCCTCTTCCTGGGCCCACGGGAATATTATTTTTTTTAGCCCATTTAATGTAATCTGAAACTATTAAGAAATAGCCAGAATAATTCATTTTATTAATAATATTAATTTCATGACTGAGTCTTTCGTTATAAATTTTTTCTGTTTTTGCTTTGTCAAAATTCTTTTGTTGTTTAAACACAAAATTTTCTAATCTATTCTTTAAACCAATTTTAGATTGACGTAAAAGCTCTTCTTCTTCTGTTAAATTGTTAGATATTTTTATAGATGGTAAATTTGGGGCAGATTTTTTGAGTTTGTATGCAAATCTTAGTGGAAAATTATAATTATTATCAAGAGCTTCAGGAATATCTTTATAAATCTTATTTATTTCATCTGTACTTTTAATGTAGTGTTGATCGCTATATTTTTTTCTTTTTTCATCATTAACATAAGTTTTTTGACCTATACATAAAAGTGCGTCATGTGCTTCAAACATGTCTTGCTCTATGTAATAGACCTCTTGAGATGCTATAATAGGAATCTTTTTAATTTTAGATAAATTTAATAAATTATTTTCTATAATTTTCTCTTCATAATCGTTATGTCGTTGAATCTCTAAATAAAATCTGTCCCCAAAGATCGATTTGATTTTTGACGCAAATAGATCAACTTGTTTTGGATTATTTTTTTTTATTAGTTTGTAAAAAAGTGAGTCTAGACCTCCGCTAGTAATAATTAAATCATCACTATTTTTTATAAGATCCTCTATTTGACAATGAGGTGGTTCGGATACTTCTACATCGAGAAAACTTTTTGAAGATAGCTTTGTAAGATTTCTAAAACCTTTCTCAGTTTTTGCAAATATCGGAATTTTACCAATTAATCCATCAAATTTAAAATTAATTTGAGAACCTATTATTGGCTGAGTTCCTACTTTGCTTATTTCTTCAGAAAATTCAAGTGCACCGCACAGATTAAAGCTATCACTTAATCCAATTGCATTTATTTTATTATCTTTGCAAAATTTAGCAAGATCTTCAATTTTTATAGCTCCTTCACAAATGGAGTATTGAGTGTGTACTTTAAAGTGTGTAAATTTTTTTTTATTATCATCCATTAACTCTTTTTATATTACCATCACTTATGCTTAAAGTATAATCTGCTTTTTTTGCAATTTCTCTATTATGGGTTGCAATTAAAATTATTTTATTTTTTTGTTTTAATTTTAAAAAATATGAAAAAACTTCATTTGAA
>MDTB01224988.1_pt1 | contig 11805 bp, 4 predicted proteins | sample 811161 | NCBI WGS metagenome assembly MDTB01 (sample SAMN05326650, study PRJNA326480) | marine metagenome | isolation source: seawater | place: Mediterranean Sea | collected 2009
AACCCTAATGGTGAAGTTACAGAAAGCATGTTCCACTCAACCATAGCAACATTAAACAATCCTGAATGGCGAGAGGATAATCAAAGAATGAATGTTGCCAGCGCAGAGACTTGGCTTGAGACTGTTATTGATTTTGTTGGCGATGCATCTATAATATTTACAAACCCTGGAGAATCTTTTGATTCTGCAATCGAAACCTGGGCTGATCTGGAAAACTCACAATCAACTGCAGCCTGGTCTAATTTAAAGCAGTACTTAAACGAAAACGAAATTGAAGAGATAAGATCAAATAACAGTAAAATGTTGATCACAAATAGAGATACGCAACTTGGCCATGTTGACAAGCATATATGTCCCGGTCAAGCCCTAGGGCACAGTTTGACTGAAGACCTCAGTCTTTATGGGGTGCTCATGAATAAGATACCACATGACACATATGTTCAATCTGGAGAGCGAGTTCGCAGAGGTGGACGAAGAGAGCGCGCCGAAATATTTGGTATTAATGACGCAATTGATAACGCGCTTAAGTTGAATGATTACAAAGTACCATTAAGGATTTTGGTTACGCAAATACAGAGAGGTGGCGCCACAATAGAGGAAGTATATTCTAAAGTTGTTATACCAAGAGTCCTGTCTTCAATCCGGACAGCTCCGGAAGAAGACCAAAGCTACAGGAGAAACAAACTAGACATTGCTTTAGCAAATATATTTGCAGATTATGTTGTCATGATAGAGGAAGCGTACAGTTATTTGGTTCAAAACGAATTTTCTAGAATAGAAAATAACAATCCGACTCCGAATGAAAAATACAATGAGGTTTTGCATTGGTTCACTCGACGAATTGGAACCGGCCAAATGCTTCGCAACAAGGGAACTTTTCCAGTTCTTTTAAGAACAGAAAATCTAACTTTTTCAGATCCAGAAAACGTATATCGGCCTTCGTTTTACTCTGTTCCTAAGTTATATTCTGTTGCTAGTGACTCTGAAACAAAAGATCCAAACGGAGTTTTTTCTGATAACCGTCAACAACTCGATGAGTTGTTTAGCGACCGCGGTCTTCTCATGAAAAGAAACAATATCCAGCTGGACACGTTGCCAAAATATTATGGAACAAAAACGCCAACATGGAAGCAGGGCATCGTTGAGCAATACAAGGCTAATACCCTTCGAAGAGAACGTATAAAACTTGAGGAAGCCCAGTTTGCGCTGCTGGGTGCTACTGACTACTTTCGCACCAATAACGCGGCCATGATTGGTAGAGCTTTAGATGCTTTACAGTATTTGCAGCCGCTATCCGAATACACTACAGACATTGGAGACAAGGTAGTCGAGTTATTGGAATACGTCGACGCCGAAGGTGACTGGGAGGCCCACGCGGAAAAGTGGTCAAATTTGTATTTGAAGGTGTTCAGATCTTTTTTCACGCAAATGAGGTATCTTTTTACTGGCGGCATTAATATCGGAGGTGATCAACTCGCCGGCAACAATCCAAATAGCCAATCCTGCAACATTATTGGGACACTATTAGAAATGGTCGCCCCACCGGGCAACACTTGGCAAAGCAAACTTCAAGTACTGCCAGAACCTTTTCGGTCTGCAGTCTCCAGGGGGTGTTTTAACACAGCCGGAGTCTGGGGAGACCATGAAGACCCAAATACAGCTTTTGATGAAGGCGCCATTGATGTAGACAGCCTCACCGAAAGTCAGGAAACAGAATTTCTTAGATTTGTGCTCAGAGTATATATTCTTCAGCGAGGCACTGCATATAGAACATGGAGGTTGTCCCACGACAGCTACTTGCACCGTTCCCTTGAAGATGAAGGTTCAAATTATCTTTATAGTGAGAATCTTATTGATGCCTGGGCAGAACAGCACAGTGCGGAGAGCGTCGGGTACACCGAAGCATGGGAGCGAGTAGATAGTCTGTACGGTACCGACATCAGCGCCGGCATGAGAGATCAATTACCCGACGCCCAAGAGGCCCTAACCTGGGCCATGGATAAAATGCTTTATTACATGTTTGCCTACACATTAGCAGATGTTCAACGACAGTTGGCATTTTTATATCAAGTTGATGCTGACATGGATGCGAGATCAAACTACACTCTTGGCGAAGAAGATCCACTTTGGGTTGGCGTTGCTCATGCAATGGACATTAAAAGAGATCAAAGGCTTGGCTTGAACTATCTGTATGATTATAACCTGCACACTTTTTTCAATCCGGGAAATAATTTTTCTCTCAACGGAGCTAGAGGCGATGCACCCAAAAAAGAAAGATGTAACAAAATTGCACTTTCTGTGGCAAATATATTAACCTGGTATTCGCAAAACAGATCTGAATCGTTTCCAGGTATGACCTCTCACCCGCACGTGGTTGTAAGTGATCAAGGAAAGGTGTACACCTCAAATTTCAATAAGAGGTATTTTAAACCGATGAAAACCCCAGCCAGACAGTCTGCAGAGGGGTATCACATTCCACAATCGGCGGAAACCCCCGCGGTCATGTGTGGGTTTTCTCCTTTTATTGGGGACGGAAGATTTCACATAGAAGAGTTTATAGAGGCTTATAAACAATATTTTCTCAGCATTAACGGTGTTTCGGAAGTTTCTTTTGACGGCCTTCGCTCCTCTGGAAATCAAGAACAAAACATACAAGAGATGACGGAAAGCTGGGCCCCCAAAATAAACTTTTTGTGGTTTATAAGCGAATTCTTAGAAATGACTTTGAATAGGGATTTTCTTCTGCCCGCCACCCAGGGTTCAGATATCGACCGAGAAACTGCCACCCTCGAAGGGGGCCAAAAGATGTATTTAGATTTTAAAAATGGTCCTCCTTATCCTGACTCACTCGGTGCCGCGGCCGATTCTACTGCCAACGTTAAGAGAGGTATGGGCGTATACACTAGACCTTCTGATAAATATGCAAATCTTCGAAGGGTGATGCTAATGTATAAAAGAGAGGCGGAAAAGTATTTAGAAGTACTAAAAGCCGGCACCCCCATGGGCCAACCGGGCCCTGGTATTTTTGGAACTCAAACTTTCATCAACACAGAAGTTCCAGACGTTGTGTTCCATCTTATTAATTCAAAGAACCTTTCAGCAATAAAGAGTTCTGGTTTTCATAACATGACTCCTTCAATGAAAGTGTTTTTGTATGATCCAAAATACTTTAACCGCATACCCGGAGAAGAAGGGATTCGCACAGTACCCGATCACTGGATTCGATGTGCGTTACGAACAAGAGACCGAAACCCAACCATGGCCAATCATATTACGCCACAAATAACTATTATTCAAGATAATCTTTTTCATGAAGGAGATTTAATGGAGAACCCTTTTGTGGAAGGTTTTGTTGCCATTGAGGGTTTTGGGAAAGGGCATTTTCCAGGAGTTTATAACAGGACAAGCTTTAGAGTTCAGACAGCCGGCAATATGCTTAGCCAGCAGTGGCAATGTTTGTTGGAGGATACTGGTTTATTTTATTTTTATCAAAGATATAGAAGTCTTTTTGCAGAAAACCTCTATGCAGAAGTTGAAGAATTATTATTAGATTCTGATATAAAAGATTGTTCAAGATTGATGCTGAATATTCCGTCTAATGATCCAGGAGACATCAGTAGTGATGGTGGGGCTTCTTTCGAAGATGATCACCCAATGCGCAAATTTTTGCAAGGATTTAAAGCACATTTAGCTGCAGATTCAGACGCTCCACTTAATTTGGACCCTGCTTTCATGACTATCTCATCGGAAGAGCGCGCTTATAGAGTCCAAAACAGTTCTGGCCATGGCTACTCGTATTCTTTGCCACTCTCTAAGTTTGAAGATGGGGAGCAGTTTGGCTTGTCTGGTTATGGCGGAAATGTTCAGGCTATGATCAATGCTTTTGATATTAGGAAAAGTGAAAGAACTCAAGCTCTTTTGTCTAATCACGAATCAAAAACTGTATTAGAATATATCTTTCCAATCCAAAGATATATGTCAATGGCAACAGTTTACTCTACGAGCATACTCGGTGGATACAATGAGGTACCAAATCTAATGATGTCAACAAAAGCAACCATGGCAATGGTACTCCACTTGTGCAGTATAAACGCAAGAGCAAGGCTGGACTTTTTAGAAAATGTTTCACAATCTGAGTTTATGAAGAAAGCTCAAGACAACATGCTTGGTGCTGGAGACAGTGCAATGTCCTGTTTTGACTTTCCTTTTAATGAAGATCTGATGAAACAATTTTGGGAACAACTAAAAGAATTAGTAAGACAAATACCATCTATAATCCTAAGAGGAATAGCAGATGTACTAGACCCAGCATACAAAGAAATGAAAATTCATTGGAACAATTGCGAAATAAAACACCTTAGAAATTCAGGTTGGGCCTCCAATGCGTTCATGAACAATACGAATGTTGAATCTGGTCTAATATATGGTCCGGAAAGAGGAGTTCAGCAGGGCGGTGAAAAGTCTGAGGGCGACGACCAATATGTTCCCATTATTCCTGGCGCAATAGTTGATAATTATTGGGCGTCAGGCCTCCTAGCCCTGGGCTTGTTGGCTTTGAACCCTCCTTTGATCAAAACTGCTGGTAAAGAGTTTAGAAACTCTATCCTTAGGACGTTATCTTATGTTTATAAGGGTCCCGCATCCTTGATCGATCCATCAATGGCGTTTAAGATACCCTGCAGGGACCAAGATTTGGAGTTTGCTGAAAAATGGAATCATGGGGAATTTGGTAGATATGGCCACCCGATTACGCCATTTAGTCTGCTGGCCTTGATGACACCAGAAATTAATGCAGAAAGAGAACAAAAAGCTGCAAACTGTCCACCCGGGTCGAACGCTATTCCGCCGCCTATATGTGAAGATGATGAAGTGTAGCTGACACTAAAGTTATTAGAAAAGAACGGACACAGGCCACTATTTATATTTGGAGGTTCTTTAGATGGGACAAATACAGCCCCGATGGCCACTTAGAATTGATCCATATTATGGGCCATATGCTTCTGTTGATTCAGTTGCAGAGTCGATACATCAGGATTTTTTGCAACTATTAAAGACAATGCCAGGCGAATGGCCAATGAATCCGGATCTAGGCATAGGGTTGATAAAATTCTTGTTTGAACTGCCAAACTCTAATGAGTTTAGTTCTGTAAAATCTAGAATAAAAAGCCAAGTGGCAAAATATTTAGCTTCAGTAGAGGTAACAGACATAGATATACAAGTACCACCAGACTTAATTGACAGTAACCAAGCTCGAATAAAAATAGAGTATTACATAAAGCCTTTAGGTTTAAGAAGAACTCTTGGTCTTATAACGGCAGACGCAACACTCAAAGAAGAGGTCATAGATGCTATAAACAATTTGGATCCTGTTGAAAAATCTCCATATAAACTAGATTGGTGGAGTGGAGGTGATACGTAATATGGCAAATAGAAGAAACAGAATAATAAAACCAATAGACTATACCGCTAGAGACTTTGACTCTATCAAAGAAAGGTTAGTAGATTATGTAAAAAATCAATACCCTGATACATATAAGGATTTCAATGCATCGTCTTTCGGTTCTCTGATGTTTGACTTGGTGGCTTATGTTGGGGATAGTTTGGCGTATTATACAGATTACATAGCAAATGAGACAAACCCTATGACTTCTGTCGACGAAGACACAACAAACGATCACTTTGTAGGTCAAGGCGCAAAACCGTATGTAAGCAACATCACTCACGGTATAGCACAGATGTACTTTCCATGCCCTGCAAATGCAGCTAATAACGATCCTGATTTCAGATATCTTCAGGCGGCACTATCTTCAGTAGAGTTAAGAACAGAAGGTGGAGCAACTTTTACCGTAAGAGACAATATTTCTTTAAATGATACAACAGTAGAGTTTGTAGGAGAAGAAACAGCAGATATTGACGGTTCAAAAGTTACATTTTATATTGTAAAAACAGACGTGCCGGTTATATCAGGGCAAATAGGACAGTTTGCTTTGGACATTGCAGGCCAAGCAAGAAAGTTTCAAAAAGCAATAGTTCCAGCACTTAACTGCACAGAGATAATCAAAATAGAAGACAAAGAAGGTAATAACTATTTTGAGGTTGATTACTTGCCACAAAATACTGTGTATAGAGCATTCGCGAATGTTTCAACTCAAAACAAAAAAGTGCCCTCAATTATGAAGGCTTACCCGGTACCAAGAAGATTCATAACAGAAAAACAAGGGAAAAGCACATCTATTGTGTTTGGTTATGGTTCGGAAGATGATTTAAAAACAAATGTCATCGCAGACCCCGCGGGTATTGCAGTCGAAATGCATGGGAAAGATTATATTTCAGATACGTCTTTTGACATTGCAAAACTAGTTTCAACTGGTCAGTTTGGTGTTGCCCCATCAAATACCACTCTAAATATAACTTATAGATACAACGAAAATATTAATGCGAATGCTGCCGCCGGGACTATAAATCAGGTGGTAAATGCAGTTTTAGATTTTGATGATGAGCCAAACTTAGATACATCAAAAATAGAATATATGAGAAATAATCTTCAAGTTTATAACGAGGAGCCAATAAATGGTGATATAACCATACCAAATACAGAAGAAATCAGAAGAAGAGGTATGGGCGTAGCTGCAATGCAAAAAAGAGCAGTGACCCTACAAGATTATGTCAGTGCTACGTATTCTATGCCTCAAACTCTAGGGGCGATAAAAAGGTGCGCCGTTATAAGGGATAATAATGATCTAAGAAGAAACATTAACTTGTACGTTGTAGCTGAAGGCGCCGATGGAAAGTTTGAAAAAGCAAGCCAAAAACTAAAAGAAAATGTTAAAACACACATGAATCAAGTTAGGATGATATCAGACAGTATTGATATATTTGATGCAACCATAATTAATCTTGGTTTAGAATTCGATGTAGTTCCAAAAGAAGGGGTTACAATGAAAACTTTATCAATAGAGCTTAGAAGAATGCTTTATGAAGAAATGACAGCAGTGCCACCAGACATTGGGGAACATTTTTATTTAGCGGAAATATTTGCTTTGCTGCAAAATCATAATGATGTTTTAACAGTTAATAATGTTAGAGCAAAATGCCTCTCAGGTCAAGGCTATTCAGATGTGTTTTATAATATAGAGGATAATATATCCCCTGGAAAAAAGTTCGTATATATTCCCGAAAACTTTGTTTGGGAAATAAAGAATGAATCAGATATTAAAGCGAGACAGTAAAAGTTTGTTTAAGGAATAAGAATAATAAATGTCAATAAAAAGATATACAGCGTCAAAAGACAATACAATTGCAAATGCTTTTAAAGCAAACCTCACCGGCCGGGGTACCACCGGAAATATGGGTGCTTCAGACATACTGGAAATATTTTCTATTTTTGGTCAAGCAAGCTCAAGCTCCATAGAACAAGCAAGAATGTTGGTGGAGGTCCCAGTTTCTGAAATTTCTACGAACAGAGCTGCAGGTGAAATACCTGAATCCGGATCTGTGACGTTTAAATATAAAATGTTTAACGCTGGCCATGGTCAAACAACGCCAGAGCAATATTCTATTGTTGCCTCTCCGATAATAAAGAGCTGGTCAGAAGGTTCTGGCCTGGACATGGAAGAGTATTCTGATCTAGAAAGCAGTAACTGGACATCAGCTAGCCTGAACAGCCCCTGGACCACTGCCGGAGGCGATTACACTTTATCATCAAGCATCGGCACCCACAGCGTGCCTTTAGATTACGTTCAATATTTTGAAACAGGCTTTGAAGATTTAGAGCTTGACATTACGGGCTTGGTCGAGGAGTGGATAAAGGGCAATGATTTAACGGCTACAGCAGCCACGGGATCCATTGTGTTCCACGAAAAGCCCGCACAAGGATCTCAATTCTTAGTTTATGCTCACGATGGAGATTATCGGACCTTTCAAGTTTCTACTACAACTGGATCTGTTGGAAAAACTATTTTATTTGAAACTGGATCTACAACAGTAAACACGACAACCAATTTTGTAAATGCCGTAAACACGCACTTGGGTACATCTATAGCTGCAACAGCCACCTCTGGAAGCGGCCCGGAAGTAACAGCAAGTTTAGCCCAAAGTATGACTGGTTTTTATGGAAACACAATCATTTCTGCATCAGCTCATATAACCCCAGCGTTAACCGCCAGTGTTCTTGGTTTTGGGGGTGGTACCGGCGCCCAGCCGTATGGTCTATTGTTGAGGCTTTCAGGTTCTGCTGAATCTGGAACAGCCAAACAATCTTACTATACAAAGAAGTTTTTCGCCAGATCTTCTCACCATTTTCTTAAGCGTCCTGTAATCGAAGCTCAATGGGCCCCAACGATACTCGATGATAGAAGCAGGATATTAAAGTCCAGCAGCTTGTCTCCTGCCGCAGAAAATTTGAACAATATTTACTTATACAATAGAAGGAGAAATGGCCTAGTAGATATCCCAGACACAGGCTCCTTTCTTGTTGTACAACTTTACCCTAGCGCTTCTTCTTTGAGTCCTGTTGGCTTAGCCCCCGGGGGCGGTGTTGCTGCCCACTCTCCGTTTTATGTAACAGCTAGCAGAAGTGAAAAGGGCATCTACAAGGCGCAGTTCGCCTATTCAGGGTCAGAAGCTAGTCTTGTTGATGTTTGGTCTAAGCAAAACGCTAACTTCACTCATAACCAGCTTTATACGGGCTCTTCGTTTGTTATTAAAGACGAAACAAGCTATTCACATTATGAGACTCCGACATATGTCACAAACATAACAAATCTCAAATCGACTTACACATCGGACGAAGTAGCTACGTTTAGAATATACACAAGAGATAAGTCAATAAGCCCAAATGTTTATACAGTAGCATCCAACACCGCGCCGATTACGATTATACAAGATGGTTTCTATAAGCTGAGAAGAGTTTCTGACAATGAAAATATCATAACTTATTCAACCTCTAGCACTCCAAGCTACTCTTCTTTATCTTATGACGCAAGTGGATCTTTTTTCGATTTAGATATGTCAATTTTAGAGCCAAACTATTTATATGAGATAAGCCTTTTATACAGAGACGGCACGGATTACGTTGAACAAAAAGAAAAATTTAAGTTTAGAGTTGACCCATGACAAATTACAGAGATAAGTTTTTAGGCAATAAAACTGTAAAAGTAAACACTAAGAATATCGATAGAAAAGAAAAAACCTTTCTCAACGAGGAACTTTCAAAGGTAAGCGACACTTCTATCATCAAAGTGGAAAAAGAGATAGAGTCTGCAAACTTTATATATAATTTTAATAAATTATCAAAGATTTATAGACCCAAGATTTCTTATAAAGATCCTTCTACCTTTGCGTTTTACGGCTCCGCAGAAACCTATTACAAAAACGCGTTTCAAAAAATACTAAATATGTATCCGTATGATGGATCTAGAAACGAAAGAATTTCTTGGTCTATAAGTGCCTCAGCACTTGACCTGGCAATATTGCAACACGAATACCCAAAGTTTGCTGGGCATGTAAGCTTTTCTCCAACAGGAGTAGGAAACCAAACTGCTGCAGATTCTAGCTATCGCTTGACTGACAAAGTGGAATACATATCTTTTGCCGGTGGCCCACGTAAAAAAAGCACTTACAATGTAGAAAATAAGACTGGGAAAAACATAACTATTGACCCAACAGAAGGAAATACAGTAGAATTTTGGCTAAACAAAACCAGTTTCGGCCACAGTTTTAAAGAGGTTATATTAGATGTCACTACACCGTCCTATGCATCTGGGTCCGATGGTTATGGCAGGTTTCTTGTAGAAGTCGACGCATCTTCCGCAAACAAGCCAGTGACCGTTTCTTATGTCTCTTCATCTTTAGGTTTTGTTAACCAGGCGATAGGGCAGGGGGCCACTACCAGCACGATCGCAGATGGCCAGTGGCATCATTATGCTGTTTCGGTTGCAAACATCGACGGGTCTCTAAGAATGAGGCTTTATATAGATGGCACCTTGAACGACACGGTTACACAAACCGGCGTTTTGGGGGAAGTAAAATCGCCAACCAGCGGCTCTATAGGCGCTCTTGGCGCAGAGAGTCTTTCTCTTGGCGGCCTCGGTTGGGGTAAGTTGTCGGGGTCTTTGGATCACTTTAGGTTTTGGAAAACAGAAAGAAACCCGAAAGAAGTGGGGACATACTATGATAGGCAGGTTTATGGAGGCACCCAAAGCGACAACTCAAACCCAGAGTTGGGAGTATATTATAAATTTAATGAAGGTATATTGGGGAATCTTACGCAGGACGCAAACGTTCTAGATTATTCGGGAAGGATTAATAATGCGACTTTTGTAGGAATCCAGGCAGTTTCACGAGCTTTAGGTTCAGCTATAAGTTTGTCGGCCATGACAACAGAGGTCGAAGAGGGTGACCCAATAATTCTACCAACTCATCCTGATATCGAAAAAAGTCGTACAAATTTGGTGAAAGTCGGAAAAACTTTTGACCGCAACAACCACTCCGCATTAAGAAATCAGCTACCGCAATGGGTTTACGATGAAGACGTTCACGGTGCCAATAAGGAAGATAGCGAAATAGGAATCCTGGTTCAGGCCATGAGTAGCGAATTCGACAACATCAAAGCGATGATCGATAATGTGTTGAACATTCACTCAAAAGAAACACAGGATTTTACATCAGTCTCATCTACGGTTAACTATGGAGAGACACATCTTTTTGGTTGTGGCGACGACTTCACAATAGATGACACCGGCATCGATGATAGTTCTGCTTTGGCAGCTTTCGCACTGGCTAAGGAAGGTTTTCAGATTCATAAGTTTCCTTTAGTTGATGCCTCTGGTTATTTAGAGCATTTTTATTCCATGTCGGATGAAAGAACTTTTTCACAGGAAACTAGAAAAGTTAAGGATAAAATCTTAAAAAACATCCATAAGAATATGGCCCACATCAACAAAACAAAGGGGACAGAAGAGTCTTTTAGGAACTTAATTAGGTGTTTTGGTGTAGGAGAAAATCTAATACGGCTTAATGTATATTCTCAAAACGAAGAAAGAGAAATAAAAAACGAACCAGTATACTTATCTGTCCCAAAAAAATCTCTTTCTTTCGAAAGAGACAACAAAGGGGCAACCTTATTCCAGCAAACAAGCTCAGTCACAGCGGACACAAAAAGTTTTATTTCAGGTACGCAAAATATTACCCCTTGGAGTGCGGAGGCTAGTTTTATATTTCCAAAGAAAGCAGAAAATGTTGACATAATAACGCACTCTTCTTTATATGGCGCAGGCCCATCTTTAGAGATTCCATCAAGCACTTCCGGAGATTCTTATGGTAAGAACGAGCAAATAACGTTCAATGTATCAGCAATAAAATATTCAGGCAAGAACAAAGCAGCATACTTTAAGCTTACCAGTTCTTATGGGCTCTTCAGCGAGCTTACATCGAGTTTTTATAATAATGTCTACGATAACTCAAAATGGAACTTTGCAGTCATCGCGACAAAAGAAGGTCCCGTAAATTTTGGCAATATTGACAGTACAGGCTACAACGTCGAGTTCATCGGTCGTAAATATGATTTAGACATTTTGAGTGATAGTTTTCATCTAACTGCGTCGATATCTCAAGGAACTTATGAGGCGTGGTCGAAATACAACAAATCTTTTTATATGGGCGCAGAAAGAAACTTTCTTACAGGTGCCCTTGTAAACTCTTCGGATGCCCGGGCTTTGTTCTTAAATATAAAGAAGAGTGCGTTATTATGTCAACATTTTCTGCTTTCTTTGGAAATATAAAACTAGCCTCCGCACTCCAAGGGGT
>MDTB01054610.1_pt1 | contig 11804 bp, 8 predicted proteins | sample 811161 | NCBI WGS metagenome assembly MDTB01 (sample SAMN05326650, study PRJNA326480) | marine metagenome | isolation source: seawater | place: Mediterranean Sea | collected 2009
ACACTAAATACAAGTAAGGCATTACCTGGCTCGTGAGAATAAAGACCATATCCAGAATTAATCACAATATGGCCTTGAGCTACCGCTGGACCAGCCCCACTAATGCTTGCTCCCTTAGCTGCAACCCCATTCACAGTCTTAAGATCTTGGGTCGTATCAAATTCCCACATTACTTCGCCAGTGGCCCCCTCGTATATTCGAACAAAGCCATCTAAATGCCCTGCTATAACGGCACCACTTATCGCAGTAACAGGAGCTGAAATACCTGGATCACAAAATCTAATTTCTGGATCGCAGATATCTTCCTGAACATGCTGCCAAAGTACCTCTCCAGAATTGGCATCAACGGCCGCAATACCTGGCCTTGCAAGTAGTGGGTCAAGAAAATCTCCATTTTGCGTATCATTCATATCGTTAATCGGGGCATAAACGCGAGTACCCTCCGCAGCCATCCCAAAATGAATACCACCTTGAATACTTCCCCTTCCAAGCTTTACCTCCCAAAGTGGAACACTTTCAGAATCTGGTCGGTATCCAATAACTCTGCCATCTTTATGACCCGCGACAATTGTTCTTTCCCCGTTATCGAGGGTCATGAGTAATGGGCTTGAGCCTTGATCATAGTCAGGTCCATCCTCGACTGGACAATTTGGATTATCTACAAACATACAGGCTACATTCCAAGCATCTCCTGAGAATATTTGTCGATGCCAAAGTCGCTCACCCGTATCTAATTTAACTGCTACAATCGCATCGCTATTTCCATCAGCTGGCGTACTGTAGTTCTCCCCTGTACCGAAGACGAGTAAGTTATTAGCCGAATCGATAGATGGACTAGTCCATACCGGCACACCTGACGGAGACAAAATCCTAGCCCCTGCTGCAGTCTTTCCAACCTCGGTGGCCTCTTCGGGGATAGAAAAACTCTGCCACTGCACCTCACCGTTTTCAGCATCCACAGAAATCACTGAACCACGGAAAGTACAGCAGTCATAAGATGGATCAGCCGCAGCCGTTACCTCTAACGATGAGACTGGAATATATAAGGAGCCATCATGAAAAGCGGGCGTACCAGTAAGCGTCGCGCTTGAATGATTATCCGTCCGTATTTTCCAAACAAGTTCTCCTGTAATAGCATCAACCGCATAGGCATTCGCAATAATATCTCCAAAGAACGCTAGCTTCCTTCCGTTGCTTACCGCTCCAATAACTACTCCGGTCCTGACTTCTGCGGACGCTGTAAAAGCCCAACGGACGCAACCAGTATCTAGATCCAAACCATAAACTGTACCGTCTTGGCTTCCCGTAAAAACAGTTCCCATAGCTATCGCAGGCTGAGATCTGGCCCGCAATGAGGCCGGATAACCAAAACTCCACTTAAGCTTTAGGTTCTTAATATCTTCAAGCGCCAAATCAGCAACCTCCCGAGGCACAAATCGAGACGTATCATGACCCCACCCCACTAGTTCTTTCGCATTGTATGGATCAGCTAACTGATTGCGATCCTGACAATACTGATATTCCGGCATAAGATCAGACTCTTTAAAAGGCTCAATGGTTAGATACTCAACTATCTGCCTTTTCTCAAGGTCAGAAAGCCCTTCCGCCTGCGAAGACATAATTCCCTCTGTCATCGACTGGTAAAGGTTTCGCGCTGACATAAACTCAAGCCAAATTTTGTGAGGTGCCTTGTAGACACCGCCCTCGTGGCAGGATGCGCATCGAGCTTCATAGAGCGGTCCACCGGGCAACAATGAGCGATCTCCTAAGGCACCCGAACCTGCTCGCATATCATCTGTGCTCGTCAATGCCGAAGACTCTGCTTCAGGCTTGACTTCCTCCGAGATGATAATCTCTTTAGAGTCACAGCCGACTATGAAGATAAACAATGCTGATAAAAAAAACCTTATAGATTGCTGAGAAATAAAAAGCTTATGCGGACTTTTTTTCATTATTAAAACCCTCGTTTTTTTTGGCGAGCTAACTAGTTTCTAAGCCTCGCTTACCCCCTTCTCTGAATAGCGGCTGATAATCTGCAAAAGCTGGACCTTCTGGAGTAGCCCCAACAGTTAATCCCGCGTCTGTCGTCAGTGTGTGTCCCGTAGTATAACCAGACTCGTCACTGGCCAACCAGAGTACAGCGTTAGCGACGTCCTCTGCTAATCCTGGTCTGCCCTTCAAGGGAGATGTATCTGCAAGTGTTTTTTTCGCTTCTTCTATCTTACTGGGATCACCAGTCAGAGAAACTGCCACCATAGGTGTTGCCATCCCTGTCGCTGCCACGGAGTTGACCCTAATCCCCTTACCAGCCAGCTCAGCGGCTACATTTTTTGTCAATCCAACCACGCCATGCTTTGCAGCCGCATATGCATGTGGTCCTAATCCACCCATTAAGCCTGCGGTACTTGCCATTGAGATAATTGATCCGCTTTTCCTTGGAATCATGACTCTCGCCGCGTGTTTCATCACATAGAAAGTTCCATTTAACAAAATATCTATGGAAAATCGCCATTCGTCCCCAGGTGTAGTATTAATAGGTCCAACAGCCCCAATAATTCCCGCACTGTGAAATACTGAATCCACAGGACCTAGTTCACTCTCAGCATAATCAAACGCAGCCTCAACCTCTGACTCAATAGTGGCATCACAGCGTCTAAAAAGAACATCATTGCCAAAACGATCTGATAATTGTTCTCCTTGTGCTTCCTGTATATCGGCGACTAATACCCTGCAGCCCTCAGCCACAAAACGTTCTGTAGTAGCCAAGCCCAAACCGCTGGCACCGCCAGTAATTAGCGCTACCTTATTTTCTAATCTCATTTTTCAATTCTCCCTGTCTTGAAAATATAGATTTTCCCATCTGCCTTGTCCCGCAAAAAGTGCCGTAGAGTTTTAAAATCAATATATCTCAATCATACTGCATATAATCGACAAATAAGCTGACAAACAAAATCACTCCACGGCCAATTTCGCCACTGCAGAGATCGGATTAGTCGAAATAACGTCTAGGCGACGGTTTTTAATTAACCAAGATCCATTTTCTAGGATAACTTCGTCAGTATAAGTACCCCATGTCATAGATACACCCGTCTCAGGCGCCATCTCAGAGTAGACATGAGTAGCGATTAAATAAGACTGCACCAGCGCACTATTCTCTTCAATAGAACTTTTAATTGATCCGATATGATGTTGGGTGCTTTTGTATAAACCTTTTCGAAACGCGTTATTAACATAATTCGTCCACGTCAATACCGCATCTGCAATCTCCTTTGTATTTTTTGGATCAGGTACCACCTCTATTTGTCGTCCTTCTACTACAAGTTCAAAAGAAAATTTCTCAGAAAAAATCCTTCGGTAAAGAGATAAACCTTCGGCGAAAAATAAATTATCCATGTTGGATGTAGACCCAAGCGGTTGATCACCCATAGTCTCAAACGCCTGACCCAGGCAATCGGTTGCATAAGCGTAAGCCACTGGTAAAGATTCAATCTCTTTGCGAGTTATATCTGAAACCAGATCAGCTTTTCTATATTTTCTCTCATCTGACACAGTACACTCCTTTTGCGTGCGCACTTCTTAAACCAGTCTTTTTAAATTCTAAGTGATCCTATCAAGTTTTACCGGCAGTATCCCAACGCGTAAAAAAAAGAGCCAGATGCGCATGCAACTGGCTCTCTATATTTGTCGGTCACTAACTCTCTGTTTTAGAGAAGTGTCATTCGTTAAAAATTGTAATCAACCTTCAAACCGACAAATCTTGGAGGTCCGTAGTTAGACCATACCCAAAGAGTCGCCACAGCAGCCGCATCTACCTGATATTTTTCTTCGAAGATATTCTTGGCAAACAATGTAACCGCGAATTTATCATCAGCAGTGGTGTATCGCATTGAAGCATTTGCCACGGTATATTCATCCATCTGGGTATTACCCTTTTGAATAATAATAGCATTTCCGCTCGAATCTAGACCCTGTGCATTTGCAGGAAAGGGCTGAGATTCAGCGTCACTACTGTACGCTAAGTTGAAGTTATAGGTCATGTTAGCGCCGTTAGCCAACTCCTGGTCATAAGTAGCACTGAGGCCAAGATTTAGATCAGGAGATCTTGTAGGTTCCAACCCCGAAAGATCGAGTGTCGGATTTGCTGCTGCATAATCTGCACCAACACCCATAGTTCCATAGACTGCCTGCGCGCCCGAATCAACCAAGTTATACTCATTAAACTCGTGATCGAGAGTACCAAGATTAAAATCGATCCTAAAGTTATCACTTGGGAGCCAGGTGGCTTCTAACTCAATACCTCTGGCCTCAGACTCACCGTTATTGACAACCTTAGTCTCTTGAAATGTGTCACCCTGAGGCGTTTGCACAGTAACCACCTGTGTTCTCAGCAGATTCTCGTAAGTTACATTAAATGCAGCTATGTTTACTCTGAGAGCACCATTCAAGAAATCACCCTTCATCCCAATTTCATAACTTTGAGATTCCTCCGGCTCGTAAGGTACCGCACAACCGACGTTAGTTCCGCAGGTCTCGGCATAACCTCCGGCAATGAAGCCCTTAGAGGCGCTACCATAAATCATGACGTCATCATTCAAATTATGGTTAAGAACTAGTCGCCAAGTATTTGCCGACCACTTCTTACTCGCTCTGACATTCGTATTGAAATTGGACTCAGGCAGAGGATTCACATGCGGTCCCTGCCACATTGCTTCACTAAAAAAATCATCCCCAGCGTTTTTGCCAAACTGAAGCCTAAAAAAGTCTTTTTCATCTTCTGTTCGACGAAGGCCGGCGCTCACCGAAGTAGTATCGTTAATATCATAGGTTCCATCGATATAAAAAGCGGTGCTCTTACGGTCTTGTTGTGTCTGCTGCGTATCAGTAACTTCATTGAATCCTGACTGAGCGGCAAAATATTCGTAAAAACCCAAGTGGGCAAATGCGACCATATCTACATCATCTTCATAATATGCAGCGCCGGCAACAAAGTTAAATGGACCATCTAACTCGCTGACCACCCGGACCTCCTGCTGGAACATCTCGCGCTCTGAGTTTCGGCTGGCGTCATACAAAGAGGTCATCTGCTCAGCCGTGTAACAACTAGCCAAAATCTCCTCTTGGTCTCTCATGCCAGTAATCGATTTTATCGTGTAGTTACCAAGTTGAAAGGTTTGTGTTAGATAAATTCCATCCACGTTCACCTCGTGGCCCCTGGCGAAATCTACTACCCTATCCTGCGTATCAGACTGCGCTGAAGCCCAAGGATCCGTCCAACCGCGTGCAGCATTACCCTTGAATCCAAACAAGTCCCAAACATACCCTTCACCCTCTGGGGTGACGTTAGTAGAAGCTGGAACAGACGAGCCATCATCGACATATTCAAATGTTAATAGAGCATTATACTTGTCGTTTGGTTCCCAAAGGAATTTCACTTTCATAGCCAGCACATCGAAACCACCAATGTCGTCGCCACTTGGTTCTGGAACCGTATTCCTGCTGGCAAACCCTACACCACCAAAGTATGGTTTTGGAGTCAGCGCATTAGTCCCTGCCTGCACTAAACTCGGCTTAGAATCTGATATCCAACCGTCTGTGTCATCTTTGATAACTGCCAAACGCATCGCTAATGTATCGCCAAGGGGTACGTTAAGAGCAAAATTTAATTCCGTAGCCTGAGAAGAGTTACTGCTGTATTCCCCAATAGAGGCTTCTAGGGAGCCGAAAAACTCATTAAGAACCGGTTTTTTAGTCGTAATGGCAATCGCTCCTGCGGAGGTGTTTTTACCAAACAGCGTTCCCTGTGGTCCCCGAAAGATCTCTATCTGCTCAATATCGAACAACTTCACAAATTGCGACTGCATATGATTTATCGCGAAATCGTCTATCGCTATACCAACCGGCTGATCGTTGGTGACAATAATATTACCGCCGGCAGTACCTCGAATCCCACCTTTGACAGCGTTAAAACCATTGATTCTGTCCAATCGTACGTTTGGTGCCAATTGGCTGAGTGCGGTAACGTCAGCAGTAAAGGTATTCTTTATCTGATTTTCAGTAAGCGCCGTGATGGCAATTCCCAAGTCTTGCTGAGCTGCTGCTCGCTTGGTACCAGTCACTACGACCTCTTCAATCGACAGATCAGCCGCATTAACGGATCCCGCGGTAATTGCAAGTGACGCGCCCAAAACGCCTAATCTTAAAATTTGATATCTCAATTTCATATTTCTGAATCTCCCCGTGTAGCTATTTAGATAGCTCTATGGATATATTAGCTGCATCGCGATTTAGCAATGCGCTTCTTTTCTATTTAAATAATATTCAAACCTAAGACGTTATACCCGAGTTGAAAGGAACTTACAATTGGTTTCCTCTCTTTGTTAAAAAGTATATATTCTTAAACAGGTTTTTTAAAAATTCATTTAAGAAACATGCGCTTACCTATATTTCAGCTTTAAATTTCATGGGTTTATCAGCCAAGAGAAACAACTACTTTTTTTTATAATCGCTAAAATTCATCTGTTGATATAGTCTAGTCCCTCGCGAGCATTTTAAGGATCAACTAGATTTGAATATATTTGGAATAAAATCCATGATTTTTATGCTAGCACTGCTTCTAAGCGGCGCTACTAGGACCCTAGCCGCCTTAGACGCCGGAGAGATTATATATCTTAAGCATTGCGCGCAATGTCACGAGGGTAACGTCCCTAAGGCGCCGCATAGCGTTCTGTTCAGAGGTATGATGCAACCCGAAGCGATTTTGGCGGCCTTAACCGATGGGGTGATGCAAAAGCAAGCGGAGGTACTAACTGAAGAGCAGATGCGGCAAGTCTCGACATTTTTAACAGGAGCAGATTTTGGTGCAGTAAAGGACACATCTAAAGTGGCCTGTGAGAGTTCACCCAACCAAAACCCGGGCATTACCGACACAATTTCGGTGTGGGGTATGGGTTTTGAAAACTACCGTTATGTTGATGCAAGTATAGCTGGATTGGATAAGGATCAAGTCCCTGACTTAGAATTAAAATGGGCCTTTGATTATCCTGGTGCGTCCCGGGCACGATCTCAGCCAACGGTTTATAATGGCGTGATCTATGTAGGATCTCAGGATGGCACCGTATATGCGATCGATGTCGATACTGGTTGCCTTCATTGGAGATTTAAGGCGCCAGCGGAAGTCCGTGCAGCAGTCGCAGTAGACACTGACGAAAACAGCGATCTTCTCTATGTGGGCGACATTGACGGAAATGTATACGCGATCAGTCGGATAAATGGTGAGCAAAAATGGCGTTCTCATCTGCACGATCATCCTGACGCAATCATCACCGGCTCACCGCAGCTCTATCAGGGGATACTATACGTTCCAATGTCTTCAAAAGAATGGGCCACCGCTGCTGACCCAAGCTATGCATGTTGCACTTTTCGCGGTGGGATCGCTGCATTCAATACTGAAGATGGCAAGATGATCTGGAAAAATTTCTCAATCCAGAAAACTCCAAAACCCATCGGAGAGAAAAACCCAATCGGTGCAGATATCATTGCGCCTTCGGGAGCTCCGATTTGGAACTCTCCCACCATTGATCCAGGACGAGGATTACTTTATGTTGGTACCGGTGAATCTTATTCTTCTCCTGCCGCACCAACCTCTGATGCTGTTCTGGCATTTTCCCTTAAAACCGGTGAATTAATGTGGCATCGTCAATTACTCGCTGGCGACGCGTGGAATATGAGTTGCTTCATTGGATCAAGCTATAACTGCCCAGAAGAGGATGGTCCTGATATGGATATTGGGGCCCCTCCAATATTAGTATCGACCGATTCGGGGCAAGACATATTATTGGTTGGGCAAAAGAACGGGATGGTTTTTGGCCTTGATCCGGCTAAAGAAGGTGAAATAATCTGGAATAGAAAAATAGGAGTCGGTGGCTATGCTGGAGGAGTTCATTGGGGAATGTCGGTAGAAGGGTCAAAGTTATTTGCACCTAATGCAGATACAGATTTTATTGGTCGATTTGATGGCGAACGCTTTCCAGGTGTTTATGCATTAGATGTTAAGACCGGAGAAGTAATTTGGTATACGAGAGCCATCGAAGACTGCAAAGAAGAAGAAAAACCGGCCTGTGATGCTGGAGTATCTGCCGCGATAACAGCAATTCCCGGGGTCGTATTCGCGGGTGCTTTTGACGGACAATTGCGCGCATATGATAGCGAGTCAGGGGAAGTTATCTGGTCCACAAAGACTAATCGATCGTTCGACACTCTCTCAGGCCGCATTGCAAGGGGAGGTGCCATTGAAGCTGATGGACCCGTAATCTATAAGGGTAACGTACTGATAAACTCTGGCTATAGTTTTGGCTCAAGGCTGCCCGGTAACGTACTCCTAAATTTTGCTGTTCCCGGTAAATGAGCTAGTTTGAAGAAATAAGCTTTTCAGGTTTGGTCAACATATCTGCAATAGATCCTAGCAATTGGGTGGCTTTAACTCCATCGTAAATTCGATGATCGCAAGCCAAGGCTAATTTTATTTCCTTACAAAGCGAAGGAGCGCCATTTTCATCAGGTCTAAAAACATCGCTGGGAGCGCCGACTCCCAGAACCGCCGACTGCCCATAATTAATGATAGGAAGCATCGTCACAGAACCATGCATGCCAACATTCGAAATAGATATTGCGCCTCCTTTCATATCATCCAGAGTTAACTTTCCGGAATTTGCCCGTGCCGCCATCTCACCCATCATCCCAGAAATCTGGTGAATATTTTTCTCTGAAAGATCCTTAAGGACAGGAATATAAAGACCTTTGTCTGTGCTCACTACCACTCCAATATCGACAGCAGTGAAGGTAGTAATTTCGCCGTCCTTCCATATGGAATTTAAATCAGACAAATCACCCAGACCACGCGCAACAGCGGCGATGATAAAATCGTTTACGCTAAGTCGAGATTCTGTGGTGGATGCTTCATTAACTTCTGATCGCAAATCTAGCAATTTGGATACGTTAGCTTCGGCGATTACGTAAAAATGAGGAATTTGGGTTTTTGAGTCTGAAACACGTTCGGCAACAATTTTTTCGAACGGGTTAGCCTTTCGGATTTTTGTCGAATCAGTCATATTAAAGTTAAAAAATCAGCACAATAATCGTTTAATTTACGGCTCTTTAATGCGAGCAATCGTATCACGAACTTCTATCACTACACCCTCTTCGGCGAGAATTTCAATCAACTCTCCGCTTACGGGGGCGACTACCTCTACAGTGACCTTAGCCGACTCGACCTCCACGATCACTTCGTCTTTTTCAACCATATCCCCCACAGATTTCAGCCAGCTGACAATCTCACCATCCTGCATTCCCATACCACTTTGAGGCAATAACACATCAATGATCGACATATTCGTTATCCTTAACTATCAATTCAATAATCTCTTTAAGGCCGAGATAATTCGATCCTTACTAGGAAGAAGCGCTTTCTCACCATTTGGAAAAAAGGGTAAATGTGTATCGGGAGTAGTGACCCGCAGAATTGGCGCCTTAAGACTTTCAAAAGCTTCCTCTGCAATGATCGCGGAAATCTCACTGGCTGCACTACATGACTGATGAGCTGGATCCACCAGAACTACCCGACCCGTTTTAGAGACTGAGTCAATAATCGTATCTCTATCAAGTGGAACAAGCGTACGAGGATCCACCACTTCGATACTAAATCCATCCTTACTAAGCTCCTCTGCTGCTTTTAAAGCCAAGGGCACCCCACCTGCAATTGCAACCACAGTAGCATCTGTACCCTCACGCTTTATGTCGGCAACACCAAGCGGAATAAGATGATCATCTCCTTCAGGAACCTCTCCTTTCTGAGACCATAAAGTTCCATCTTCAAAACTCATCACGGGATCATCATCACGAATAGCTGTTTTGAGAAGACCTTTCATATCACAAGGATTCGATGGAATGATGATCTTAAGTCCAGGCATCCCCATAAACATAGGGTAATTTCTATCTGAGTGTTGTGCTGCATTGGAATTTCCATAAAACATGCACATTCTTAGTACCAAAGGAAGTTTAACCTGACCACCATAGATATACTTTGACTTAGCAATGATGCTGCAAATCTGGTCCATGGCAACGTAGACAAAAGATGTAATTGTAAGATCAACGATTGGCCTGGCACCTACCATACTTGCGCCAGCCGCCGCTCCGACAAAACCATTTTCAGACAAAGGTGTATCACGTATCCGTTCTGTACCAAACTCTTCTATTAAGCCGGTCGTCGTACCAAAAACATTTGCGACTAAATCCTCACCCATAAGAAAAACCGTGGGATCTCTTGCCAGCTCTTCATACTGAGCTTGACGTATAGATTCTATAAAACTAATTCTTGGCATATCTAAAGATACTCACTAAACAAGCATTGATCAGGAAAGGCCGTAAAAATCCGAGACACGCTCTGAATACACGTCATCAAAGGCATCTGCCACATCAGGATAGTCACTTTGCTTTGCAAACTCCAAGGCATCTTCAATTTCCTTTTCTACCTGATCCTCAATTTCTTCCAAGTGGGTCTCGTTACCTACCATTTCAGCAATCTTCGTTCTTAAAATCTCGACCGGATCTCTCTTCAACCATCCTTCGAGCTCTTCTCCCCTATCAACCAGCATCCGACCCATGTTGACAGCGTGCTCCGCAAACCGATACGTCTTAACCTCGACTAAAGTTGGACCTTCTCCAGCACGTGCAGCATCAACAGCTCTCTTTGTCGCCATATATACTGACTCAAAATCCTGGCCATCAGTGACTAACTCTGATCGCATCGAATACGCTACCGCTCTATCAGCTATGTTTTCTACAGAAACCGCTTTACTTGCCGGCATGGACACCGCCCAGCCATTATTTTCACATAAAAAAACCACGGGCAGATTCCAGATCGCTGCTAAATTAAGAGCTTCATGGAACGCACCCTCGTTCGACGCACCATCTCCAAAAAAGCAAAGGGTTACTTTCCCCTCATTTAGCATATTGGAGCCAAGAGCAGCACCTACAGCGACTGGCAAACCGGATCCCACAATACTGGTTTCGCCTAAGCTCCCAATGGAAAAGTCAGAGAGATGCATCGATCCGCCTTTCCCACCGCAGATGCCTGTTTTTCTAGCATAAAGTTCTGCCATAAGTGGTTTCATATCAGCATTTTTCCCAATGGGATGACCATGGGATCGATGATTGCCAACCATATAGTCATCGTCTTCAAGCGCCATACAAGCACCCACCACCTCAGCTTCCTGACCAAGAGAGGTATGCAAAGCTCCAGGAATCTCTCCCTTAGAATGATTTTCTTCGGCTCGCATCTCAAATTTTCTTATGCGCAACATGCGAAGATATCCTTCGTAGTATTGCTCAAGTGTTAAATTATCCATATTTACCGTTCTATCTAGCAACAAACTTTGTGCAATATATCAACACAAAGACTTTATTCTATAAAGGAATTTCAAAGGACGAGAAGTTTACGCCGAGAACCGTTCCTTGCACAAACTTTATTTGCTAGTGTGTCAATACACATTTTGAGGTCCCCTCTAATGGAAAACAGCTTTCTGAATCGACCCAAACCTTTCCTCGTTTTTTCACTGGTTTTTAGCATTATAGGATTGTTCCTTTTTCTTGGAGGCTTTCAGCTGATGTTCCTTGGAGGCTCTTTATATTATCTCCTGTCCGGAATAATCCTTCTTGTAATCGCATGGACGGGATGGAATAACAAAGCTTCCGCAGCCATTTTTTATCAACTTCTCCTGGCAGCAACGATCGTCTGGTCAATCTATGAA
>MDTB01071229.1_pt1 | contig 11802 bp, 6 predicted proteins | sample 811161 | NCBI WGS metagenome assembly MDTB01 (sample SAMN05326650, study PRJNA326480) | marine metagenome | isolation source: seawater | place: Mediterranean Sea | collected 2009
ACTATTAGAATTTAATTAAAATCAATTTATTTATTATACATACAAAATATATATGGATGTTTATAAAATAATAAATAAATTATATGATAAAACAGGATTTTTAGAAAAATATGGTGGATCATTGTGGATTACTATTATATTTTTTATAATATTTTTTTACATAATTTCTTATTACCACATTTTAAATAATATACAACCTATAAAAGCAGATTGGGTAAATCAAAGATGTAGTCCAACTGTAATACCATTTGCAGGTATAATAAATCCACCACCAGATGGAAAAGAAACACCATTTGAATTTACTGCAAATAATTTTTCAAATTGTGTATATGGTATTTTAAATGATATTATTGGTGTTTTTTTAGCTCCATTTTATTATTTGACAAGTTCATTTGGAGATATATTTTCTATGATGACAGAAACTTTAAACATAATAAGAAAAATGATTTTTTCAATTAGGACTTCTATTTTAAAAGTAGGAGAAAATGCTTTTAACAGATTATTAAATGTTATGATTCCAATTCAATATATTTTAATGAAAGTAAAAGATTTAACAAACAAAGCCCAAGGTGTAGTATCGGCAGGTGTATTTACTTTATTTGGTCTATACCAAACTATAGTTGCTTCTATAGGGGCTATTATTAAAATTGCATCTACTATATTAATAAGTATTGCTGTAATCATTTTAGTTTTATATTTAATTCCTTTTGGTCTTGGTATACCATTTGCAATTGCATTATTAATTGTATTTATTGCGTTATTAATACCCAGTATTCTTGTATATATTATATCAGTTATGATTTTAAAAAAATGGATAAATCCTCTACCAGGAATTCCAAGTTGTTTTGAAGAAAACACACTTTTAAAAATGGATAACGGATCTATGATGAAAATAAAAGATATTCAAGTAGGAATGTTTTTAGAAAATAAAAATGAAGTTACTTCTACAATGAAAATGGCTTGTATGGAGCAAATGTATGTATTAAATGATATTATAGTTAGTGGAAAACATAAAGTAAATTATCAAAATAAATTTATTGAAGTTGAAAAACATCCTCATAGTTATATCTATGAAAAAAGTGTAGAAAAGGTATATTGTTTAAATACAAGTAAAAAAATTATAAAAGTGCAAGATTTATTTTTTTCAGATTATGATGATTTATCAATAGAAGAATTATCGAAATTAAGATATAATTGTAGTAACTACTTACCTGAGTTATTTAGTTTGGATGACATTCATAAATGCTTAGATGGTGGATTTCATAAAGATACACATTTAGAATTGACAGATGGACATAGCGTAAACATAACAAATGTACAAATAAATGATGTACTAAAATTCGGAGAAAGAGTTGTGGGTATTGTGAAAATAAAAGCTAGTGATTTAAATTGTAAAGAGTATTATTTAGCGGATGGGTACAAAATAAAAGGTGGTCCTAATTTACAAATATCAGATGTTGATTTAGGAAAGATGACTACATTAAATATGCATGGAGAACAAATAAAAGAAAATTATTTATATCATTTAGTTACTGATAAAAAGTCATTTTATGTAAATGGAATTAGATTTTCAGATTATAATGGTTGTATTGATAATTATTTAGATTTAGAAAATAATTCGTTTTTACCAACTATGCTTTAATTTTTATATATGAATTATATATATAAATATGGAATTTAAAGTTTTTGGATTAACATGTAGATTAGAAATTGTAATTATTTCTTTGCTTGTTGGATTTGTATTAGGTGGACATTTACTTTGTTCATGTAGCAAAATTGGTCTTGTTGAAGGATTAACAATGATTAATGGAGCTAGTGTTGATTATAAAATGAGTGATGGTAGTGCTGGTAGTTGGTCTAATAAAGCATTAACATATGCAAAAGATATGGGTTACCAAGATAGTTATGGTAAATATTTACAAAATACAGGAACTGCTGTTCCATTAGAAGATGGGCAAATGGATTTTTTTGCAGACAACAAATTTGAACCTGAATGCTGTCCATCAAGTTATTCATCAAGTACTGGATGTGCATGCTTGTCTCTAGAACAAGTTGAATATTTAAATCAAAGAGGTGGAAACAGATCAATGGCACCAGCTGATTATTAAATAATTAATATTTTAATAGTAATTATTTAATTAATTCATAAGGAATATGTCTCTCTTCATTTATAAACCCCTTATCATTTAAAGATATGTATAATATTTTCTTTGAAGGTAGTTCGTAATTTTCAAAATCTTTATCGCTAATTTTTTTTATGTGTTTCATTAAAACTCTAGCTGTATGTTTATGAGTGCAAATAAGAGGAGTAATACCAGAATATATAGTCGGTAAAATAGTTTCTTTCCAATATGGTTTAAATCTATCAAAAACCATTTTTTTTGATTCACCTATAGGATGTAAATGAAAATACATGTTTGTGAATGTACTAAAAGTATGTCTTTCTTGGTTATCTCTGTAAATGGGTGGAAGCATTGTAAAACTTTTCCTCATTAATTCTATGTATTCTTTACCAAAATGATTCTTTACTATATTTCTTTCTATACCATCCAAATATCCATAATGTTTTTCATTTAATCTCCAATTTATCTCATTTTCACCTCTAATTTTTAATGTTCTCATTATAATATCGTTTGTATCTATAGATCTTTTTAAAGAAGATGAAAAAAAATACCCAGGATATAAATCTAACTTTTCCAAAGTTTTTCCTATATTTTTTGCTTCTTGATAACCATTATCAGTCAAAGGAATATCAGTCCATCCAGTAAACTTGCTTTTATGATTCCAAATCGATTCTCCATGTCGAATCATCAAGAAAGAATTTTTAACAAAATTTTTCATATATATATTATCAAAATATTAATTCACAATGTTTACAATATATTATTTTTTTAATTATTGGATAATCTGGATTGGTTGGAATTTCTATTTCATCTTCTTCTAATTCATGATGACAGTTTTTTTTTAAAATTATATTTAACTCTTGTATTTTTTCTTCCAATACTTTCTTCTTTTGTGTTAATTTTTCCAAAAAAAAAGTATCATGTAAATTTATTTCAAAGCTAATATTTTGTCTTTGTAAAAAATATGATTCTTCTTGTATACAATTTATATTTTGTAATTGCCTTTGTAAAGAATTCTTTACCATTTTTAATGTATAAGTACAAGACATGTTATGATAATTTACAGTGTTAGTTACTCTTTAAATTATAAATACATACTTTGTAAGGACATATTAATTGGATCCTTTTTAATTAATTTTGTTACAACTTCTGTTGTTACAGTAAATGGAAATGTTACATTTAATATTTTATCTCCATCAAATAGAGTTGAATCACTTTTCATTAATCGATGAAGGTTTAATTTTGTATGAATTATTTCTAAACATCTCTTCAAGTTTCTAACACCCTTTTCCTTTTCTGTATAATTTTCAATAAGATAATCGACTGTCTCATCTGGTATAATAATCTGATCTTTCTCAAAATTTACTTGTTTAATAATACTCGGAATCAAGTAATTTTTGGATATAATTCTTTTCTCTTTCTTTTCGTATCCGTCTGTTTGAATTTTATACATTCTATCGAGTAAAATTCTATTTACTTTTGATTCATCATTATAGCTAAATATAAATAGACATTTACTCAAATCAAAATCAATTTCTGAAAAATATTTATCATGAAATTCACTATTTTGTGAAGTGTCCGTTAAATGTGTCAAAATTCCTGCAATTTCCTCACCTTTTGGCGTATCACTTATTTTGTCTAGTTCATCAAAGTAAATAACAGGATTCATTGTTTTTGTTTTTACCAATATATCTACAATTTTACCCCAAGTACTTCCTTCATATGTATAAGAATGTCCTTCTAAAAAGCTAGAATCTGTAGCACCACCAAGTGCAATAAATGCAAACTCTCTATTTAAAATCTTACTTATTCCTTCTTTTACAAGAGTAGTCTTTCCTGTACCCATCGGTCCTTTAATAGCAATAGCTGTTCCAATTGCATCTGGGTTTGAAATCCATTGACCAATCATTTGCATAATCTGCATTTTAGCATCATTTAGACCATACACAGCACTATCTAATATTTTTTTTGAAGATTCCATGTAATCACTACATATTTCTACACCATCTTTGATTGAAATGTCTAGATTTTTATATTTATTAAATGGTATTTGCATAAAAGTATCTACCCAATTTTTAATTTTATAATATTCACCATTTCCTGGATCCATGTATCTCAATGTAGATATTTTATTTAATGCAATAGCCTTCAAGTTAGCAGGTATGTCAGATTCTAATACTGATAGACGATATGGTTTTTTAACAATGTTTTCTTTGTTTACATTTTCAACTTGTGTCAATACTTTTTTTTGTTGATCTAAATTCAAGTTTTCTTTGAAAAATTTATAATCATTCATTACATTCTTATTACTAAGTAAATTCTTGAATTTTTTTAAATTTCTATTTTTTTGATTTTTAGTAAGATTATCAAACTCTTTCTGAAGTTTCTTTTGTTTTTTCTCAATATCTTTCAATCCATCAATAGCGATTTCATTTGTTTCGTCCTCTTTTAACATTTTCTCCATAGTTGTTTTAATTTCTAACAAAGAAGCTTCTTTGTTTTTGAGAATAATTTCTTTTTCTTTTATCCTAGTTAAATTTTTTTCTTTCTCTCCTTCACTTTCTGATTCACTTTCATAATCAGATTCTTCATATTCTTCATCTTCTCCGTCATATTCTTCGTCTTGAAGTGGATCTCCTATTGTGAAAATAATATTAAAATTTTTGTTTTTTCCTTGTTTATCACCGTATTCATCTGATTCACTGTATTCACTTTCATCATCTTCTTCGTCTTCATCTTCTTCTGAAACTGTTTCATATTCGTCCTCATCTTCATCTTCCTCTTCGTCTTCCTCTTCGTCTTCCTCTTCGTCTTCCTCTTCGTCTTCCTCTTCTTCTATCTTCTTACGCTTAGCCTGAGCAGTTTTTCTTCTTTTCTTTACCTCTTCAAGTCTTTCGAGATCCTTTTTAATTTCAGATTTAGACTTATTGGGTAAAGATTTACTAATTTTAGAAACTTTCTTTTTCAATTCCGCATCAGACTTTTCAGCCTTTTCGGACTTTATCTTATCTTTTAAATATTTAGATGGAAAAATCTTTTGTAGCATTTTTCTATATTCATGAACATTCATTACTTCCTCTTCACTTTCGCTTTCACTGTAACTACTATCACTACTTTCTGATTGTTCATTTTTTTTTAAATTTTTATTATTACTTGAACGTGTGTTGTAAACTTTCTTGTTAGATTTATCGGAATTCATCTTATCTTTTAGACCCATCTTAATTTATGTTTATATTATTTTGAATACTATTTATTCAATCAATTTTTTTATAATTTTAAATAAAATTGATAGATAAAACAAGTTAAATATTACATTATATTATAAGGAAGCATGACAAATAAATCCAAAGAAATATTCCCTAAACAAAAAAGTTCTAAAATATTAGGTATCCAATTTAGTATTTTGAGTCCTGAAGAAATTCGAAAAGGTTCTGTGGCTGAAATTACATCAAGAGATACATATATAAATAACAAACCAGTAATTGGTGGATTGTTTGATCCACGAATGGGTGTTTTGGAGCCAGGGTTAATATGTCCTACAGATGGTTTAAATTATATGGACACACCTGGTTACTTTGGACATATTGAATTGGCTAGACCTGTCTTTTATATTCAATATTTAAATACAATTATGAAAATATTAAGATGTGTTTGTATTAAATGTAGTAAATTAAAAATAAGTAAAGAAAATTATAAACATGCTTTAAAGTTAAACGCAGATGAACGATGGAATTATGTATTTAAACTTGCTAGTTCTGTCAATCGTTGTGGTGAAGATTCCCATGATGGTTGTGGATGTTTACAGCCTAAAAAATATAAGAAAGAGGGATTAGCAACTTTATTTGCAGAATGGGATAATGTTAATGGTTTAGATTTAGAGGAAGACAAAGAAAAATTAACTATGAAACTAACTCCTGAAATAATATTGAAGATATTCAAACGAATTTCAGATGATGATGTAAATTTTATGGGTTTTAGCCCTGTATTTTCAAGACCAGATTGGATGATATGTCAAGTTTTAGCTGTTCCACCACCTTCTGTAAGGCCATCTATTAAAATGGATGGACAACAACGAAGTGAAGATGATATAAGTCACATATTAGTAAATATTATTAAAGCAAATAAAACTTTACTTGAAAAAATGCAAGAAAATGCAAATTCCAATATTATTGATGATTGGCACACAGTACTTCAATACTATGTTGCTACACAAGTTGATAATAAAATTCCGGGTGTTGCATCAGTTGCACAAAGATCAGGAAGACCATTAAAATCAATAAAAGAAAGATTAAATGGAAAAGGAGGACGTGTTAGAGGAAATCTAATGGGTAAAAGAGTAGACTTTTCTGCCAGATCTGTTATTACACCGGATCCTAATTTATCAATTCGTGAACTTGGAGTCCCTCTAAAAGTTGCAAAAAATATTACAAAGCCAGTAACTGTTAATAATAATAATAATAAATTCTTGACCAAGTTAGTACGCAACGGGCCAGATAATTATCCAGGGGCAAAAATTTTACAAAGAAAAACAGGTGAACAAATTACATTAAGATATGCAGATAGAGAAAATATAAATCTTCAAAATGGAGATGTTATTCATCGTCATATGATGGACGGTGATGCTGTTCTATTTAATAGACAGCCTACATTACACAGAATGAGTATGATGTGTCACATTGCTGTAATTATGTTTAAAGGAGATACATTTCGAATGAATGTTGGTGATACTAAACCATATAATGCAGATTTTGATGGAGATGAAATGAATTTGCATATGCCGCAAGATGAAGAATCAGAAATTGAATTAAAGAATTTAGCCGCTGTTCCTTATCAGATGATTAGCCCTGCAAATAATTCTTCAATTATTGGTATTTTTCAAGATTCTTTATTAGGTGCATTTCGTTTTACAAGAAAAGATATAAATTTTGATAGATTACAAGCTATGAATTTGTTGATGCTATTTAATAAAATAGATGCAAAACAAATTAAAAATAAAAAAACTGTGTCTAGTTTTGATATTTTATCTCAAATTATGCCTCCTTTGACGATGAAATTTGGAAACAAAATGTTCTCTGATAGCGGTGAAGATTTTAATTCTTCCAATCATGTGATTGAAATTATTGCGGGAAATTACATAAGAGGACAAATGGATAAAGGAGTTTTTGGAGGAGGAGGAAAAGGTTTATTACAAAGAATATGTAATTATTTTGGCTATAAGGCTTCTTCTGATTTTGTAGATGATCTTCAAAATGTTATAACAGAATATATGAAAACAAGTGCATATAGTGTTGGTATTAGTGATCTAATTTCTAATAAAGAAACCAATGAGAAAATTGTAAATACAATTACTAACAAAAAAAAAGAAGTTAAAAATTTAATAGATCAAACACACTTGGGAATTTTCGAAAATAAAACTGGAAAAACAAATGAACAAGAATTTGAAACCCAAGTTACAAGTATTTTAAATAATGCTACTGGTGAAGCAGGTAAAATTGGTAGAAAAAGTTTATCAAAGTCTAATAGATTTGTCATAATGGTAAATGCCGGTTCTAAAGGTAGTGATATTAATATTTCGCAAATGATTTCTTGTCTAGGTCAACAGACTGTAGATGGTAAAAGAATTCCTTATGGTTTTGAAGATAGAACATTGCCTCATTTTTCAAAATTTGATGATTCTCCCACTGCTAGAGGTTTTGTAGAAAGTTCTTTTATCTCAGGCTTATCACCTGAAGAGTTGTTTTTCCATGCAATGGGTGGGCGTGTTGGATTAATAGATACAGCAGTTAAAACATCCCAAACTGGTTATATTCAAAGAAGATTAATTAAAGGACTAGAAGATTTAAAAGTTGAATACGATATGACTGTTAGAAATAATAAACAAAAAATTATTCAATTTAGTTATGGTGATGATGGTGTTGATACAGTAAAAGTTGAAAATCAATTTTTAGATCTAGTAAACATGTCATTAGAAGAAATTTATTCACATTATTATATTTCTAAAGAAAATGAAAATGCAAATATTTTAATTACACCATACACAAAGGGTGCTGCAACTAGAATGAAAAAACAAACAGAAGAACTAAAAGAAAAAGTACAACAATATACCGATTATATGATTGAATCACGAGAGCAAATTATTGAACATGTATTTAAATATGTTGATGGAAATGCTTGTGTACATATACCAGTTTCTTTTAAATATGCGATCAATAATGTACAAGGACTTCAAAATATAAATAAAAATTCCATGGTTGATATTACACCTCTTGAAACATTCAAATTATTGGAAAAAAATTATGCCACATTAGAAGGTAATTATTATATCAAACCTAGTAATTTATTTAAAGTTTTGTATTATTATTATTTGTCACCAAAAGAACTATTGACTGTTAAAAGATTTAATAGAAAAACTGTTATTTCATTGCTAGAAACAATCAATTTATTGTATAAACAATCGATTGTAGCACCTGGTGAAATGGTAGGTATGATTGCTGCACAATCAATAGGTGAACCGACAACACAAATGACTTTGAACACTTTTCATTTTGCTGGTGTTGCTTCTAAATCGAATGTAACACGTGGTGTTCCTAGAATAGAAGAAATTTTGTCTCTTTCTGAAAATCCAAAAAATCCCTCTTTAACAATCTATTTACCAAAAGACAAACAAAGTAATAGAGAAGAAGTACAAAATTATATTCCTGAAATTGAATTTACTAGTTTAAGAGAACTAGTTAGTAGTATTGAAATATGTTTTGATCCAGATGATCTAAATACTCTTATAGATTCAGATGTAGATACATTAACACAATATTACGAGTTTGAAAATATGGTAGATCAATGTTTAGGACAAGAGATTACAAATCCAAAAGATAAATCAAAATGGATTATTCGTATGGAATTAGATAAAGAATTAATGTTGGATAAAAAAATATCAATGGATGATTTAAATTTTGCTATTTCTAATGCCTACGAAGACACTGTAAATTGTGTTTACTCTGATTATAATTCCGATAAACTTATTTTTAGAATAAGATTAAATAATATATTATCTAACAAAAAGAAAAATGGCAACATTAATCCTCTAGATCAATCAGATGAAATTTATTTGTTAAAAAATTTTCAAGATCAATTATTAAATAATACCATTTTAAGTGGTATTAAAAAAATAAAAAAAGTCATTTTGCGTAAAACACTGAATGAATTACACAAAGATTCAGGTAAATATAACAAAAAAGAAGGTTGGGTTTTGGATACAGTGGGTACAAATTTAATGGATATACTGGCGCTTGATTATATTGATGTAAACAAAACAATTAGTAATGATATTCAAGAGATTTATCGTGTTTTAGGTATTGAAGCAGCGAGACAAGCTATCTTTAATGAATTAACAGAGGTTATTGAACATGATGGGGGTTATATTAATTATCATCACCTTACAATGCTTTGTGATAGAATGTGTTATAACTTAAAAATGATTTCTATTTTTAGACATGGAATTAATAATGATGATATTGGTCCGATTGCCAAAGCTTCTTTTGAGGAAACTCCTGAAATGTTTTTGAAAGCAGCTAGACATGGTGAATTAGATGAGATGCGTGGAGTATCAGCTAATGTGATGTGCGGACAAGAAGGGTATTTTGGTACATCTTCTTTTCAAGTAGTTGCAGATATAAATGCAATATTAACAAATGAAAATTATCAAAATAACCAACAAGATACCGATGAAGAAAATGATAATGATATAATTGATAAATGTTTAGATAAGAAGACAACTACTACATCATGTGATATAGAAAATATTACCATCAAAAATAACGCATCTAATATTAAAACTACAGATTTGGGTTGTGATGACGATGATTATGATATTAATTTTTAGATTTTAATATAAATATAATTATGTATTATATAAATAATTATGTTTTTTTTTAAAGAAATATTAGAAAAAATAAAAGTTAATAATAATCATGAATGTATTTTTACGATATTCACTAATTATATATCAAGCATTAATGAAATAACTTATAATGAATTTGTTAAAAAAAAATATTTTATATTTAAAAATTATTTCTTTTATTTGAAAAAAGATGAGAGTCAATATAATTTATTTTTAGAAAATATTGAAAAAATTCAGAAAATATATTTTTCATTTTTAAAATTTAAACAAATTGTATTGAGTAAAGTAAAAAAAAAATACTCTATAAAAATTGATTTACAATTTAATGATCTTGATGTAAAAAATAAAGAATGTCTTGAATTAATTCATGAAAAAAAGAAATATTTGTTTAGTATCTATGATTTAATAAAAATTATAAATAATTCTTTATCATATGAATGCAACTTCTTTTGTCAACCGAAACTAGTTAAAAACCCATGGAATAATCTTGCATTTTCAAAAAGTAACTTGTACAATATTTATTTCTTTATGAAAAAAAAGAACATCAATATTCCAATTTTGTTTTATCGTTTTTTTATAAGTAACTTTAATTTAAGAATATTTTTAAATAATAATCAACTCATAATAAAAAATTTTATTATAGAAAATTCTCACAACATGGACGATGATAAAAAATTTAGATATATAAGAAGTATGATAGCTTCTTTTAATTCAAAAAGAAAAGATAGAATAAGCATATCATATTTATACCCAAAAAAATATATCATATCTATTTTTGAGAAATATTTAAAAAATTATTTAAATAGCATGTATTCTTACGAAGAAGATATTAGAATATCAAATAAAATGAAAGTAAATAATCGATTAATTAATTTTAAGAGAGAACAACCTTTATTTGGTAGAAAGATAATATGTTCACAAATAAAAAAATTATATTATATAAGTAAACTAAAAGAAAAAAATAATTATTTTTTATTTTTAAATTGCTATGTTCCTAATTCTGAATTTATATTTGTAAGTGAAAAGTGTTTTTTAATTGAGTATAATGAAAAACCAGATCAATATTCAATATTTCTTGCAATACAAAAAGATTCTTGGAAAAATAATATTGATTTAAAAAAAGTTTTTTCTCTTTTAAAAAATTATAACTTTTCACCAGACCAACTTAAATTTATTAAAAACAATCCAATTGTTGAGAACAAACCAGTTAATAATAGTTTTAATGATATTGAATCTGATTCAGATGACAGTATGGATGATATATTTGTATCTCCACCTTCTTATCGTGAAATTGGAAGTTCAATAACACCGCCATTTTCACCTGGTCAAACAAATGAAGCAATTAATATTATAGGAAGTCCTTTTACTGAATTAACTAGCCCCACAAACCCTACTCAATTGACAAGTCCTACAAGTCCCACAAGCCCTACTGAATTAACAAGTCCTTCTAGTACTCTAACAAGTCCATCCAGTTTGTCAAGAAGTTTATTAAATATGGAAATAATTGGGCAACAAATAAATTCAGAAAATTTAGATGAAGAAGAATTAATACTATCAATGGAACCTATTATAACTGATTATTCAATTTATTCTTATAACGATGAAACAGTAAATAGTACAAATGATATAGATCACCAGCATGTTGTATCTAGACTAAATAATATGGAAGATTTTGATGATATCGAAGATTATGATGATATCGAAGATTATGACGATATCGAAGATTATGATGATATCGAAGATTATGATGATATCGAAGATTATGATGATATCGAAGATTAT
>MDTB01013340.1_pt1 | contig 11801 bp, 11 predicted proteins | sample 811161 | NCBI WGS metagenome assembly MDTB01 (sample SAMN05326650, study PRJNA326480) | marine metagenome | isolation source: seawater | place: Mediterranean Sea | collected 2009
AAATTGAATATAAACATTCAAAAAAACCTTGATAAAATTTTAAATGGTATAAATTTATTAAGATTGGGAAATAATCCTGTAAAAATAGACGATAAAGATATTCATAATATTATTTTAAAGAAAGAATAGATTAAAATGAAAAATATTAGAAATAATAAAAAAATTTTTTGGATAACAGGACTTTCTGGAAGTGGAAAGTCAGCAATTGGAAAAGCAATACTTCCAGATATTAAAAAAAAATTTGGTAATACAATCTTAATAAATGGTGATGATATAAGAAATATTTTTAATATTAAAAATTACGATAAGTTATCAAGACTTAAAATTGGTAAATCGTATTTTAATTTATGCTTATTTCTTTTGAAGCAAAATTATAATGTTATTTTTACAGTTGTTGGATTAATGCATAATTTGCAAAAATATAACCGACTTAAAGGTAAAGATAAATATGTTGAGATTTATATAGATGCAGACATTAAAAAATTAGTTAAAAGAAAATCTAAATATTTTTATCGAAAAAAAGTTAAAAATGTTGTTGGGATTAGCATAAAGCCCGAGTTTCCAAAAAAGCCAAATTTTCTTATTAAAAATAATTTTAATAAAACAGTGTCAAAATTATCAAAAGAATTAGTATCCAAAATTAATGAAAAATTTAATTCGTAAAATAAAAAATAAATTATTTGGGCTTTCAAAAGATGAAGAAAAAATCAAAAGGCCAAGTTATAATGAATTAGTCAAATATGAAAAATTTCAAAAAAGTTCTAATAATAAATTAGCCCTGAGTTTTGGAGCAGGAAGAAGTGGACAAAATTGGTTTAGTAAAATATTTAATAGTCACTCTAATTGGGTAGGTAGCGCTGAACGTTTTAAAGACTTTGAGGCGTTTTATAGATACATAAATTATTATAATATACCAATTGACAAAGAAGGATTTTTTAAACTTTTTCAGTTAGCATCTAAAAGAGATTTTGCAAAATATCAAAACACTTTTATTGCTTCACCTTATTTTTGTTTTGGTGTAGAAGAATTATTCAAAAGACTAAGCCCAGACTTTTTATTTTTTCACATAAGAAATCCAATAAATTCTGTAGAGTCTCTTCATAGAAAAAATTGGTACTACAACCCTTATAATTTTGAGACTGGCAGTCCGCTTATTGATGTTTCGACTAGTATATACAGATCCTTTTCAAGAATTGTTCCTAAAAAAGATTTTATAGATGAATGGATTAAATTAACAAGAATTGGAAAAATAACCTGGTTTTGGGCGACTGCAAATAAATCGATATATGATGATTTTTTAAAAATTAAGGATACTGAAAAATTATTTATAAAGTTAGAGGATGTTGATCAAAATTATGATGTTTATCAAAAATTATGCATTAAATTTAATTTTGAAAATAGAATGAATAAAAGAAAGTTTTATAATGTTATTAACAAAGTGCAAAATAGAGGACCTGAGGATAAGTATAGATACAAAGAATGGAGTGATTTGGAAAAAAAAGAGTTTGAAAATGTAGTTGGTAGAATATTTCCTCACTATCATAACATTAAGACGAATATTTAAATGAATTTTATGTTTAAAAATTATTTATATATAATGAGACTAACTTTTTTTAAAAAAAGTCTTAATAGAATTTTTCAGCAGATTTATTCAAAGAATATTTATTTAAATGGCAAAATAGTTGAGTTTGGAGCCTCAAAAAATTCATCTAAGAGTTTTATAAATTTTTTAAATATCAGTGATAAAGAAAATGTAGTATTTGCTGACAAACAAAATGATCAGAATCTTAAAAGTAAAAAAGAGGATTTAGAAAAAAAATTAAGTTTTGAGGATAATAGTATAGATAGTGTTGTAATTTTTAATGTTTTAGAGCATGTATATGATCCAGACAATGCTTTTAAGGAAATTAATCGGTCATTAAAAAGTAATGGAAAAATTGTAGGCTCGACGCCTTTTATTCATAGAGTTCATTATGCTCCAGAAGATTTTAATAGATACACAGAACAATTTTTAAATAAAATACTTTTAAAAAATAATTTTAAGAATATTTCAGTTGAGGCCTTTGGCTATGGTCCGTTTACTGCTGCTTACGCTATGATATTTGATTTCACAAAGTTAATTCCATTCTTAAATAATATTATTTTGACATTTTGTATTGCACTAGATTTATTCATAGGTTTTTTTGTAAAAACCAATTTAAAAAAAATCTATCCTATATCAATTTGTTTTAGTGCAGATAAAGGATAAACGAAATTTTATGTGTGGTATTAATGGCTTTAATTTTAAGGATTTGGAATTAATTAAAAAAATGTCCAAAGTGACCTCAAGTAGGGGCCCAGACAACGAAGGTTTTAGTTCTAACGATGAATATACTTTTGCTCATAATAGGCTTGCAATAATTGACCCAGAGCAAAGATCTAATCAACCATTTCAATATAAAAATTTAGTTTTAACCTTTAATGGAGAAATTTATAACTATTTGGAATTAAAAAGTGAATTAATTCACAAGGGTTATGATTTTGAAACTAAATCTGACACTGAGGTTATAATTAAATTATTTCATTTAGAGGGAACTGAATCTTTTAAAAAGTTGTCAGGAATTTTTGCAATTTCTATTTATGATAAAAATCTCAAAAAATTTTATTTAATAAGAGATATAGTTGGAGTTAAACCACTCTATTATAGTTATGATACTACCTTTAAAAAATTTGTTTTTTCTTCCTTGATAAAATCAGTTCTTCTTTCTTTAAAAGATATAAGATTAAATCATAATGCAATTGAATCTTATTCTAATTTTAATCGTAATGACCACAGAGAAACATTTTATAAAAATATCTTTAAAGTATTACCTGGAGAATTGATTGAAGTAAAAAAAGGTAACTTTAAAAGATCTAAATTCTTGAAATTCAAATTTAAAAACAACTCTAACTCTGAAACATTAATATCTGATATTAGAAAATATTTTAATAATCAATTTATATCAGATGTTCCTGTAGCTTTGTCATTATCAGGTGGGATTGACTCAAATGTAATATTGAATGAGTTACTCAGTGCAAAAGGTACTGAATTTACAAATTATTCCATAACATTTAAAGACTCAAAAAAGTACCAAAGTGATCACGATGCTGCAAAAAAAATTTCAAATTATTATGGAGTAAAATTTAATTCAATTGAAGTTACTTCAAAAGATTTTTCAGAATATGCTGAAAAAATAGTTGATATTCTTGAAGAGCCAGTAGGCAACACCAATGCAGTTTCTAATTATGTTTTAAGTCGCTCCATCAATCAAAAAGTTTTATTTTCTGGAGATGGTGGAGATGAGGTATTCACTGGATATGATAGATATAGATCTATTCATATTCTCACAATGATTAAGAAATTAAATTTTTTTAAAAAAGATTATTTAAATTTTGAAAACAAAAATTTCAATAGGCTTTTTATAGATAATTCTAAAGATTTATTTTTATCTTTTAGTGAAAAAAATTTACTAAGAAATCAAAAAAAAGCTTTTAGAAATTACAAAAATATTAATAAACAAGATTTAGAACCACTATTAAATCATACGAAAGAAATAGATGGCAAGCCTGAGCTATCTAAAGTGATGTTTCATGACCTTGATACTTGGGTTCCAAATGACATCCTTAATCGAAATGATAAAATGTATTCTAATAAAGGTATAGAGTTAAGAGTTCCTTTTTTAGACAAAAATATAATAGAGAATTATTTAATGTTGAATAATTATCAAAAGTTTGGATTATTTTTTAAAAGTAAAAATATACTAACAAAACTGTATAAAAAAAAACTAAAATTTAATGTTAAAAAAAAATTAGGATTTAATTCTCCATTCGCAAGCTGGTTGAGAAACGATATTTATGATTTCGCAAGTAATATTTTAAGTAAAAGTTATTACAATTCATCTGAAATCTTAGATTTAAGTTTTTGTCAACAATTATTGAAAAAACATAAAGACGAATATTGTGATCCATATTTAATATGGAACTTGATTAGTCTTCAAATTTTTTTGAGAAAAAACAGGTTTTAAATGAAGATTTGTTATCTTTCTAATACAGCAATACCATCTTCTATGGCTAGTTCAATACAGATAATAAAGATGTGTGAAGCGTTTTCAGATTTAAATAATGAGGTCACACTTATTACAACCAATGTTAAAAAAAAAAAATTTGATACTTTTAGTTTTTATAACGTTAGAAGGAAATTTACAATTAAAAGACTTAAAAAATTCAAATCTTTTCCATTAGGAATTAATTACTATTTATTTTCTTTTTTCTCTATTCTTGAAAGCTTAAAATATAAACCAGAAATATATATTACTAGGAATTTTTTTACTTGTTTTTTGTTAGTTTTATTAAAGAAAAGAACCATAATTGAATTGCATCATGATATTTCAATTGAATCACGAACGGTAAAATTTCTGGTAAGATATTCTAACTTTCTTAATTCAAGTTACTTAAAAAAAGCTGTGGCTATAACAAACGGAGTCAAAAAAGAATTTACAGAAAAAAAATATATACAAAGTAATAAAATTGTTGTTTTACCAAGTGGATCATCATTAAAACAAAAAAAAAACTTACCTATTAAAAATAAATTTTTCAAGATAGGGTATTTTGGTTCACTTTATAAGTCGAGAGGTTTTGAACTAATTACTAAATTAGCAAAAATAGACAATAAAAATCAATATTTTCTATTTGGAGATTTAGAAAATTTATCTCTACAAAAACATAGAAAATTTAAATCGAATTTAAATATTTGTAGTCACATTCCTTATAGAGATATTTCAAAAAAAATGTTTGAAATGGATATTTTAGTTATCCCATACGTATCTTCAATTACTGTTGCTGGTGATGTAGGTGATATAACAAGATTTACATCACCATTAAAACTTTTTGATTATTTAACTGCTGGTAAAGTAATTATTTGTTCAGATTTCAAAGTTTTAAAAGAGGTAATAAGTTCAAAAAATGCAATATTTATCAAAAATTTTAAAAATCCTTTCTCTTGGAAAATGGAGATAGATAAACTTGCAAATTTATATGAAAAACAAATAACTATCTCACTGAATAATCAAAAATTAAGTAAAACATATACCCTTAAAGAAAGAGCGAAAAAAATATTAAAAATGATTTAACAAGAAATTATATATTGTTTTTATGGATAAGAAATTGAATGTTTGTTACTGGTGCCCTTTTATTAGTAAAGTTGCAACAGTTAAAGCAGTTTATAACTCAGCTAATTCCGTAAATTTATTTTCAAAAAAAAAATATGAGGCATTGATAATAGACACTTTTGGAGAATGGAAAGATACAAACTATTTTAAGATACAAAAAAAAATATTTATAGAATTGAATGTTTTTTCTGCAATTAAAAAAATTCCTTCATTTGGTTTTATTTTTAGTAGAATAAAATTTATACTAATTTTTATATTTTCTTATTTTCCTTTAAAAAAAATTTTTAAAAACAAAAAAACCAAATTTTTTAATCATTCATTTAATGACGTCTTTACCTCTTTTTCTGAATTTATTTAATAATTTTGAAACGAAAATAATACTTAGAATTTCTGGTAAACCAAAACTCAATTTGCTTAGATATGTATTTTGGAAGTTAGCTTTGAAAAGAATTTATAAGATTACTTTTCCGACTAAAGAAACTTTTGATCATTTTAAAAGAATGAGAATAGTTGATATAGATAAATTATCATTAGTTTATGATCCAATTATTTCAACTAAGGAGATTAATTTTTCAAGAAGAAAAGAAAAAATTGATAATTTTGATTTCAAAGATAAAAATTACTATCTAGCAATTGGAAGACTTACAAAACAGAAAAACTTTTCTTTTTTAATCAAATGTTTTAATGAACTAATAAAAACTAAAAATGATTTACGTTTGTTAATTATTGGAGAAGGTGAAGAATTTTATTTACTAAAAAAAATGATAGAAAAATTCAATTTGGAAAAAAATATTTTTTTACTCGGATATAAAAAAAATGTTTTTAAATATCTCGATAATTGTGAAGCATTTATTTTGAGTTCTCTTTGGGAGGACCCTGGTTTTGTTATATTGGAAGCGATGTATTGTAATACTATCGTGTTATCTAGTGACTGTCAAAGTGGTCCAAAAGAAATTATAAATGAGAAAAGAGGTTTGCTGTTCAAAAGTAATTCGAAGGAGGATTTTATTAATCAATTTAATTTGTTAAATAAATTAAAACCATTAGACAAATCTGAAATAAAAAAAAATGCAAAAAAATTTACTAAAAACTTTTCAATATTAAATCATTATAAAGTACTTGAAAATTTATTAACCTAAGTTTATGAAAATTAATAACAGTCTTGCAGTTGTAGTCTTATTTTGGAATGATAGTAAAAAAACAATCAATTGTTTGAACTCATTATTTAATCAAAAAAAACAGAAATTGAAAATTGTTCTAGTTGATAATGACTCTGATAAAAAATTTTCAAAAGTAATAATAAATTGGCTAAAAAAAAAGGGTATAAAACTTTTAAAAGTAAGCAATAGAAAACTTTTAAAGAAAAGATATAGATCCGAAAAAATTTGCTTTTATATCAAAAATAAAATTAATTATGGATGTGGATTGGGCCATAATCCAGGATACCAGTTTTGTTTGAAAAATAATTTTAAATATATCGCTCGAATAGATAACGATATGATAGCTCCCAAAGATTTAATGTTCAATTTGATAAAAAGATTTGAATTAAATAAAAAGATTATCGCTCTAAGTCCTAAAGTTATGTACTCAGATAAACCCAATAAAATATGGTTTGGTGGAGCTGAAATAGGCAAGAATCTTAAACTACAAAAACAATGTTCAAATTATATTTGTGGAGAGAAAGATACTAAAAAATTTAGAGGTTTAATAAAAACAGATGCAGTAGTTGGTTGTGCCTCAATCATGAAATCAAACATTTTAAAAAAGTCTGGACTCTCAGACCCAGAATTTTTTTATGGTGAGGAAGATATCGAATTATCTCATAGATTAAAAAAAACACCAGGGGAATTAGTTGTTGACTTAAATCAAAAAATTTATCATTCAGTTTCACATACCGTAGGTGCTAACTGGGCTAAAAATATTTATTATAATTATAAATATAGATTATTATTGGTAAAAAAAATTGGTACGTCATCTGATAAGTTTTTTGGATACAGTTCCTTTTTTATTAAATTTTTTCTGACAGTAATACTTTGCTTTAGAAATAGATATTCATCTAGACTTGTACCAAATTTTTTAGCAGGCTTGCATTTTTTTCAAAAAAAATATGGAGATTATGATCGTAAAAATTATAAAAAAATTAATAGATTTTTTCTAGATTATGATAAACAAACATCTATTTTAAAAATATTTAAGTTATTAAATAAAAATTAAGAAATTTATTTATGATTTTAGTTAGTGTTATTATACCATATTTTAAAAAGAAAAATTATATACAGAAAACCTTAAATTCGGTTAGTAACCAAACTTACAAAAACTTGGAAATACTGATAATTTATGATGATAAAGATACTGCTGATTTGAAATTTCTCAAGAAATTGCAAAAAAAAGACAAAAGAATAAAAATAATAATTAATAAGAATACCCTAGGCGCCGGTCTCTCAAGAAATGTTGGAATTAAAGATGCAAAGGGTAAGTATATAGCTTTTATAGACTCAGACGATCTTTGGAAAAAAAATAAAATTAAATTCCAATTAAAATTTATGTTGAAGAATGATCTTAAGATTTGTCATAGCGCATATGAGGTAATAGATTTAAAGAATGAGATAAAGAATGTAAGAAAATCAAAAACTTATTCGAATTACAATCAATTATTAAAGTCTTGTGATATTGGTTTATCCTCAGTAATGGTTTATAAAAAAGTTTTTTCAAAAGATCTTATTTTTCCCAATTTAACAACCAAAGAAGATTTTGTATTATGGCTCAAACTTCTTAAAAATGGTTATATAATTGGTTATATTGACAAAAACTTAACTTCTTGGAGGAATCTTGATAATTCACTTTCTTCATCTAATTTACAAAAATTAAAAGATGGATTTAAGGTATATAATATATATATGAAATTCAATATTGTAAAATCTTTCTATTATCTTTTTATGCTTGGTCTTAACTCTATAAAAAAGTAAATGGAATATATACCTATATTTTTTATTTTTCTTTTAATATATTTAATTAACAACTTATTTCTTAAAAAAAATTTAATATCAAATTATTCAGGACAACTTCACCAAACTTTTACTGGTAAAGAAAAGGTACCTCTTTCAGGTGGCATTTTCATACTCATTTTCTGTTCGTTCATTTTTTTTTCATTAGGCTATTTGTATGTTTTTTTTATTTTTTTTATTTTTTTAATTGGATTGTTTTCAGATCTAAATATTATATCTTCTGTTAAAATTAGATTTTTAACTCAAGTCATTATAGTAAGCATATTTGTTTACCTCTTAGATATTACAGTTGAACCTACTCGTGTTGATTTAATAGATAATATTCTATCAAACAAATCCTTAAGTTTAATTTTCTCAATTTTTTGCTTATTGATAGTTATAAATGGATCAAACTTTATCGATGGACTAAATGGATTAGTTCTTGGTTATTACTCTTTAATTTTTGGTTTATTATTAAAACTTAACTTTTTTAGTCAAATAAATATTGATAGCTTAGACCTAAACTATTTTGGACTAGTTATAATATATCTTTATTTTTTAAATTTATTTAATAGGCTATTTATCGGAGATAGTGGAGCCTATTTATTAGGCTTATTTTTTGCCCTCCTTCTAATCAAAATTTATGAATTAGACAATAATTTTTCCCCTTTCTTTGTAATTTTGTTGCTATGGATGCCATGCTTTGAAAATTTATTTTCTATAATAAGAAAATTTGTAAATAAAACATCTCCTACGTCACCTGATAATAGTCATTTTCATCAATTGTTTTTTTTATTTATTAGAAAAAATTTTAATATTAAGAATCATTTTGCAAATAATTTAAGTTCTACAATAATTTTGTTTTATAATTTAGTTATATTTTATTTGGCTTCAACTGATATTTATAATACAAAATTTCAAATTTTATTGATTTCTTTAAATATCATAGTTTATTTGTATACTTATAAAATTTTATTAAATTATAAAACCAAAAATTTGTAATTTCAAAAAATATGGTTGAGCATTTTATATTTTTATTTTATCTATTTTTTTTCACTTTTTCTATAATTGGTTACGGATTTATTCTTTCTAAAGTATTAAAAAATAATTTTCTTCAATTGAACTTAGGTTATCAAGGATTTTTAGGTTTTTTTCTTTTATCATTTTTATCAATATTTACATCATTTTTTACCCCGCATAATTTTGTTCATAATTTTTTAACTCATAGCATTGGCCTAGGCTCTTTTATTTATTTTGTAATAAAACAAAACAAAACAGAAGAATTAAAAAATATTTTAGGAGTTTTTTTTATTATTTTGATTGGAATATATGTTTTCAAAAATCATGATGATTTTCCATATTATCATTTAACTTATGCTTTAAACTTATCTGAAAATGGTTATGCGATTGGATTAGGAAATTTGAATCATGGTTTTAGAACTTTTTCTAGCCTATTTTATGTCCATTCTCTTTTTTATATGCCTTACATAGAATATTATTTGTTTCATTTAGGTCCATTCCTAATAATTTATTTCTTCAATATTGTACTTTTATTCAGATTAACTAAAAATTTTGAAAATAAAAAAATAGATTTTTTATTTTATTTTTCTTTACTAAGTTTCATTTTTGTTAATGTTGTTTTTTATAGACTAGGTGAGCATGGAACAGACAGGTCTTCACAAATTTTATTACTTTTAATTTTTATCATATTTTTTGAAATTTTACTTTATGAAAATGCTTATGAAAAATATCTTAAAAATTTGTATTTATTAATAATATTAATTTTATTAGCTGCGAGTATTAAAGTTATTTATTATCTTTATCTTATTTTAATTCCAATAATACTTATAAGAAAAAATATTTTAAAAAGATTTATTTTTAAAAAAAATTATCTTTTATTAGGGTTTTCTCTTATTTTTTTATCAATTAATCTGTTTACCAGTTATTTAAATACAGGCTGTTTGGTATACCCTTCTGAAAAAACTTGTTTTGGAAACAAAGAATGGTCTATTCCAAAGGAGGAAGTAAAAGGTTTATCAATACACTACGAATGGTGGGCTAAAGCCGGAGGTGGCGCTGGTTATAAAGTAGAAATGGATACAAAGGAGTATATTAAAAATTTTAATTGGTTAAAAAATTGGGTAAATCGACATTTTTTTAATAAGGTCTCAGATACTCTTGCCGGCATAATTGTAATTTCATTATTATTATATTTAGCAATAAGATTAAATTCAGTCAAAAGTTCTCATAAAAATAATCAAAGGCTTTTTATTGATAAAAATTCTTTATTTATAATTTATATTATACCTTTTATTTTTTTTACTGAGTGGTTTTTAAACCACCCAGCTATGAGATATGGTGGGTTTGTATTGTTTGCTCTACCAATTTTTATATTTACAGCTAGAAGTATTGATAAACTAAAGATTTCAAAAAAAGATATTTATAAAATTACAATTTTTTTTATTATCTTAACTTTTCTGGTATTTAATTTTAGAAACATTATTAGAATAAATAAAGAAGTTGAAATTTATGGGTATAAGATTTTTGAAAGCCCATATTTTTTTGTGGATAAAAATGTTGAATCATACAAATTAGACTCTTTTAAAGGATATTCGATATATTCAATAAAGAATGGAAGTTATTGTTGGGCAGCAAAAACACCTTGTTCAAATAGCAAAAGTGTTAAAATTAAAGAGTATTTTTGGATGAAAATGATTTATAAAAAAAAACTTAACACTAACTAAATTGTTTATATAGTTTGCAAATAATATAAAAATATTCACTTTAAAATTTAGGAATGAAAAAAATAATTTTAGTAACAGGAGGATGTGGATTTGTTGGAACAAATTTAATTAAATTACTATTAAGTAAAACAAATGATAAAATTATTAGCTTAGATGATTATTCATCTGGAAGCATTAAAAATCATATTAAAAATAAAAGAGTAAGGTATATCAGAGGACATACTAAAGATATTCACAAAATTTTGAATACTCATAAAAAAAAGATTAAAACCATTTTTCATTTTGGAGAATTTTCAAGAATTTATCAAAGTTTTTTGCAAATGAACAAATGTATTCAATCAAATACGATTGGGTCGAATGCGGTATTCGATTTTTGTTTAAAAAACAAAATTAAGTTAGTTTATTCAGCAACCTCTGCGACATTAGGCAATAAAGGAAAAGATAAAGATTTATCGCCTTATGCTTTCACAAAATCAAAAAATCTAGAACTCTTAGAAAATTTAAAAAAGTGGTTTAATTTAAAGTGTGAAGTAATATTTTTTTATAATGTTTACGGTCCCAATCAAATCACTAAAGGTAAAATGGCTACAGTCATTGGAATTTTTGAAGATCAGTATTTAAAAAAAAAACCTCTTACAATTGTTAAACCAGGCACTCAATCAAGAAGGTTCACACATATTTCAGATACAGTACACGTATGCTATAAAGCGTGGAAAAGTAATAAATGTCGTTATTATAGTATTTCAAACAAAAAATCTTATTCCATACTTGAAGTCGCAAAAATGTTTAATTGTAAAATTAGATATTTACCCCCAAGATTAGGAGAAAGATACGCCTCTGCATTAACCAATATGTCACTCAATAATAAGGTAATACAAGAATTTGGA
>MDTB01061971.1_pt1 | contig 11801 bp, 9 predicted proteins | sample 811161 | NCBI WGS metagenome assembly MDTB01 (sample SAMN05326650, study PRJNA326480) | marine metagenome | isolation source: seawater | place: Mediterranean Sea | collected 2009
CACCCGGTCGGCGGTCCGACGAAGTCAAATTCCCAGCCCCAATCCTGGGTGCAGGGGCCGTCAAACGACGCCCAACGCACCCAGTACGTCACGCCCGCTTCGAGCAGCACCGTCAGCTGAGCCTCTTCGCCACACCCCCCTTGGTTGTCGTCGAAGTAAATGGACCCTTCGTTTGTGTCGTCGAAGTTGCCCATTTGGCAGTAATCGTAGATGTACAAGCGGGTGTCGCATCCGTTGCCGCAGGAGCTGAAGGAGTACATGCCGTTGCCCTCGGGGGTAAATGTGTACCAAAACGAAGACGACGGCGAGATCAAGGTGCCGTAGTCTGTCGACGTCAACGGAATGGCGTCGTTGCACGTCTCGCCTGGAGCGCAGGCAAAAATGGCGCCTGCGGACTCTCCGAAATCGCCGCCGGAGGCCATGGTTTGGCCATCCAGCGTCACCACGTATTGGCCGTCACCGTAGCCGCAGCACATCCCATCTCCGAAAGAATCGAAAATTTCAAACTGCACACAAGGCTCCTCCGACGCTGGGATGCAAAGGGTGTCCGCATAGATTGCGTCCGCATCCTCGTAAGGCCCACCTGCCAACACCACTTCACCGTCCAACACCACTTCCCAGGAAGTCTCACCGGGGTAGCCGTCGGTCAAAATATCCACGATCAAGGTGCTTTCGTCAGATTCGCATTGGGCGAACGTGTCCAGGGAAAGCATCGACAACAGAAGCGTCGCACACAAGGCAAACACAGCTTTGCAAGGGTGATAAAGGTTCATGGCGTGCAGGTTTCAAAAGGGATGGCGTGCGAGCGCGAGACGCCGCAAGATAAGCCATGCTCAAGGGAGACTCTTTTCACGGTTCTTAGGTTGCACGGATGCGTGTGACTGGGCGCCATGGCATATTTTTGCGCCATGGCACACGATAATCACGACCACCTCGAGCCCGAACAAAACCAAATCGGCGGACCAGTTGTTTTTGCCCTCTTTCTCTTCGCCCTCGTCGTTGTGGCGATTGGCATGATGGCCTCCTGATTAAGGAGCCCCATTCCACTTACCTGCCCTGCACCAAGGTCATCTCCTCGACAAGGTGACCTGCGCCTGCGTACACGTCCATCACCCAGAGGACGTATCGGATGTCCACCATGATGTTTCGGCAGCGCGATCCGTCGAACAAGATGTCGCTCATGGTGCTTTCCCAGCTTCGGTCGAAGTTGATGCCCACCAGGTGCCCCATGTCGTTCAACGCAGGCGAGCCTGAGTTGCCTCCTGTCGTGTGGTTGGACCCCGTGAAGCACACCACGAGGTCGCCCTCTTCGTTGGCGTAGTCCCCGTACTCCTCTGCCTCCAACAACTCCACAAGCCGCGCAGGCATGTCGAAGTCTGGGTCTCCAGGCACGTACTTCTGCAAGATGCCTCGCGCCGTGCTGAGTGGGTTGTACTGCATGCCGTCGTAAGGGGCGCTTCCCTCCACCTTGCCGTACGTCAAACGCAGCGTGCTGTTGGCGTCGACGGGGAACACGCGTTCTGGGAACGCTTCCCTCAAGGCCTGGGTGTAAGCCGCTGAGGCCGTGGCAATCTCTCCCCGCAGGCGGCCATACTCGGGGGCCACCTCAGCGAAGTAGTTCGCACGAAGCTTTTCAATCCACACATACGCAGGGTCCTTCGCAAGCTTCTTCCACGATTTGGGGTTGTCGTTCTCCAACAACTTGGCCATGTCGTCCGCGTCGTCGAACACACTCTTGGCGAAGACTTTGTCAGCCCAAGCCAACCCGCCTCCCGCGCCGGTCACTTCTGCGGCCAACCCATCTGGGGCCAAGTTGGTCGGAACCCATTTGAGGTATTCTTCCACAAGGCGACCGAGCAAACGCCTGTCGACCCCCGCGTCATAATCCCGGCGGAAACCGTCCTCTGCCACACGGAGTCTGGCCAGAAGCGATTCCCTTGCCTCATCTTCAGCCTTGCCCTCGATCAACGCAGAGAATCCGTGGGCGTAGTTCAAGACCTCAGGGCCGTAGTACGCCAACTCGATGAACAGCGAACGCGCCTCCAAGAAGGGGAAGTATTGGGCGTTCAACGCAGCAATGTCTTCCACCACCTGGGAGCCTGAGACCTTGTTCAATTCGGCTTCCAACGTATGCTTCTTGTCGATGGCATGAAGTTCCGTGAGGCCGCGGTTCTGGCCTTTCCACTTCTTCCAGGCGTTGGCCACGCTGCTTTGCTTGGCGGCGTAGGCGATGCGCAGTGCGTCGCTGGACGCCCGGGCTGCATTGATGACCGCCAATCCCTCGTCGCGCATCGCAATGCGCATGGGATTGAGCCGCTCGATCACGTGCTCCACCGCATCCGAAGTGAGGTACTGCTCGGTTCTTCCTGGAAACCCAAACACCATGGTGAAATCGCCGTCCTGGACACCTGACACATCCACAGGGAAGTGGTGCTCAGGTGCGTAAGGCACGTTGTCCGAGGCGAACTCCGCAGGCTTGTTGTCCCGGTCCGCGTAGATGCGGAACACGCTGAAATCGCCGGTGTGACGGGGCCATACCCAGTTGTCGGTGTCTCCCCCGAATTTGCCCACCGCAGAGGGCGGTGCGCCCACCAGGCGGACATCACGGAAGACCTTGCTGGTGATCAGAAAATGGCTGTTCCCGCAGTCGAACTCCACCACTTCACCTTCCAACCCTTGCCCCTCGGTGGCTTCCTTCACAATTGCCGCCACTTCCTCGTCCCACCGGGCTTCTCGGTCGTCGCCTTCAAAACCTTCGCACGCCGCCAAAAGGCGCTCGGTCACATCCTCAATGCGGTCGATGAACGTGCACGTGAGGTCGGGATTGGGCAATTCCTCCGCACGCGTCATGGCCCAAAACCCATCCGTCAACAGGTCGTTGTCCACGCTGCTGTGTTGCTGGATTTGACCGTAGCCGCAGTGGTGGTTGGTCAGCAACAACCCTTCGGCACTCACCATCTCGGCCGAGCAGCCGCCGTTGAAATGCACCACGGCATCCTTCAAGCTGCTGTGATTGATGTTGTAAATGTCTTCCGCCGTCAACTTCAGGCCCATCGCCTGCATGTCCCCCTCCACCACCTTCAGCAGGGTGGGGATCCACATGCCTTCCTTCGCGGAGGTTTGGGCCGAGACCACCAACGCCAAGCACAGCGCCAACGCGCCTTTCCATGTCCATGTCTTCATGCGTCCAAGATACCCCAGGGGCATCGACGGGTCCAACGGCTCAACTACATTCGTGCCATGGCACAATCCAGTTCCAACTCCCAGCTTCAGCCCCTCCCTTCCGACTTGCTCGTGGACTTGAGGAGCGACACCGTCACGCGCCCGACCGACGCCATGAAAGCGGCCATGCACGCCGCAGAGGTGGGGGACGACGTCTTTGCAGAGGATCCCAGCATCCGCGCGCTTGAGGCGCGTTGTGCGGAATTGATGGGGCATGAGGCGGCCCTGTTTTGTCCATCCGGCACCATGACCAACCAAATCGCCATTCAAGTCCACACAAAGCCTGGCGACGAAGTCGTGTGCGACCGACTCGCCCACATCTACAACTACGAAGGGGGCGGAATCGCCCGCAATGCAGGCGCCTCCGTGCGACTCCTTCACGGCGACCGTGGGCGATTCAGCCTGAACGAGTGCCTTGACAACATCAACCCCCCGGACAGCCACTACGCCAGAACCACCCTTGTGGCCGTGGAAGACACCTGCAACAAAGGCGGAGGCTCGGTGTGGAACCTCGCGGAGCTGGAGGCACTGTCCAAGGAGGTGCGCGCTCGGGGCCTGGCCTTTCACCTCGACGGCGCCCGTGCATGGAACGCGTTCGTGGCCCGCGGGCAGTGGGGCGACGCCGGTGCGCTGAAAGCATACGGCCACCTCTTCGACAGCATTTCACTTTGCCTCAGCAAGGGCTTGGGATGCCCCGTGGGGTCGGTGCTGGTTGGACCTCAATCCTTCATCCAAGAAGCCCACCGCGTTCGCAAAGTCATGGGCGGAGGCATGCGCCAGGCAGGGAGCTTGGCGGCCGCTGGCCTTCACGCGTTGGAGCACCACGTGACGCGTCTGGCGGACGATCATGCCCACGCCAAGCAGCTCGGAACCACCTTGGCCGCGCACGCGAATGTCGCGTCGGTCGACCCTGTGGAAACCAACATCGTCATCTTTTCATTGCACGGGAATCATGCAGACACGGCCGTCCGAGCGCTCGCAGAGGTTGGCGTGGGTTGCTTCGCGTTTGGGCCCGACAAAGTCCGGTTGGTCACCCACCTGGACATGACTTCAGGCGACATTCACGAGGCTTGCAGCCGCATCGCCAAGGCCCGACTTATTGGGCCACAAGCCTGAGGGCGCCACGCCGCGCGGGGCTTGTCAAGATGTACATGCCCGCCGGCAAATCCAACGTCAACGCCACTTCAGTTCCGAGTTGCATCCACGTGGCGTCCACACGACGTCCTTGGGCGTCCCAAAGTTGCCACGAGGCCACATCCACGTCGGACACCCCAACCAACGAGGTCCTGCCCATGAACGGGTTGGGCACGGCGAGCACGCCCTCCAAGGAGGTGGTCGCCAAGGCCTCCCCTGACAGGTCAGACAAGCCACTTGCGCAATCGTCCACCGTCAGCACCATCACATCCGAATCGGAACATCCTGTGGCGTCGGTGACTTCGAGACCTATCACGGTCGTGCCAGGTTCTGCCGCGAATTGAAGCAACGGGGTCGACGCGCCGGTCGACCAGTTGTAATTCATTCCGGCGCCCAACGGCCCCAACAAGGTGATGAGGTCGCCAGCGCAAGCAAACACATCCGGGCCTAGGTTGACCTCAGGCACGCCCACGGCATCGACCCACACGTATCCCGAGACCTCGCATCCTTCCACAGAAACCACCGACACCTCACACAAGCCCGAGGGCAAATCGGACACCGCTGTGCCTTCAAACTCATTGAGCCCCACTTGCCACGTCACAGAATCAAACTCTTCCAATTCACCCACACTCACGGAAGCCCCCATGGCCCCCGCTTCACAATCCGGCGCCAACGAGACGGTCAACGCGAGGGCTTCCGGCTCCTCCACTTCGAAGGTCTCGCTGTACGAAATGCCACACACGTCCGCGTCCACAACGTAAGTTCCCGGCATCAAACCCGACAGGTTCGTTCCTTGGTAGGTGCTGCCGAATGCACCGCTCCAATTCCACGATGCGCCCAGCGTGCCCACGTTGGGGTTCAAGGTGATGGTGCCGTTGGGGTTGAAGCCTTCTTCCAAATTGCAAGACAGCCCTGTCACGCTCGCGCCGACCACAAGCGATTCGCTCAAGTCGGTCGACTGGATGGACAACTCCACGGTGCCGGTTTGGCCTCCCCATCCGTCGATTTGAATCAACAAGGATTCCCCGCCTTCAAAGCATGGGGTCAACATGGTGCTTCGGAAGGCGGCAAATTCACAGCCGTGGTCGTCGCTGGCGTTGACGAGGGTGTACGACCCCCAATCCGCGCAATCTCCAGCAGACCAAAGGGCGATTTGCGTGTCGAACGACGTGGAGTCGTTGCACGTGGAAATGCGGTAGGCCCCGCCTTCTGCAGGGACGTTCCAACTCAACCACAGCGTGTTGGTCGCGTTGGGATCAGAGGGACACCAGCTGCCATACACATTGCAGGCGATGGCAGGTGGCGTCACTTCGCCGGGAAGCACAGAAGCCCCCTCGTTGGCCCCCACCCAGTTGGCCCCGTTGGCTTCTACAGGCAGCGGCATGCACGGCAATTGACCTTGCAACTCGTCGACGATGTCCAGTGAAATGGGCCAGTCGTTGCCGGTGCCCGTGCCCTGGAAGCCCAGAACTGGGGCGCCGTTGACCACCACTCCAAAGCCCGACCCTCCGTCGCCATAACTGTCGCGATGGACCAACATCAATTCACTCCCCTCCGCCACGCACACAGTCGAACTGGACACCACCAAGTTGTTGCCGTACACCTCGCCTCCCAAACCTGGGATATCGTCTCCACACCCCACGTCAGGGTTGCCACCCCACAACACGGCGGACCCATCGCCGCAGCTGCCGCTCGCAGGAATCAACTCCCAGTACATTTCATATCCCCACGCGTCTGTGGTGATGTCCAACAACACCGACACAGAATCGCCTTCACATTGGGCACAGGCATGGTGGCTGAAGAGGGCTGCGGAGAGACAAAAAAGGGCACGTTTCATGACGTGGAAGTTACGGGCTTCTCCCAGAATTTTGCCCCATGCTCATTCTGCTGTCCCCTGCCAAAACGCTGTCCCCCTCTGCCCCGGACCCCAACCAATTCGTCGGTCCGCTCACCCAGGCGGAAAGCTTGGACGTCGCGGCGTCCATCGTGGCCGCGTTGAAAACGTGGTCCCAAGAGGAATTGGCCCAGCGCATGAAGCTCAGCCCAACGTTGGCCGAGAAAGTCCACCGCTGGCACCAGGATTGGCGGCCTGATTCCGAATTCGCCACGGGATGGACCTTCAAAGGTGACGCCTTCAAGTCCTTGGATTTGACTTCTGCTTCTGAGGAAGTGGTACGACGTGCGCAGTCACGGTTGCGGATTGTGCATGCCGTGTACGGGCTGTTGCGTCCGCTGGACGAATACGCCCCTGTGCGGCTAGAAATGGCCCAACCTTGGTCTCCGACGGCAGACCAGACCAACATGCATCAGCTCTGGAAAACACGGTTGCCCAAGATGGTGGGGCGACACCTTGATGAAACAGGGCAGCCTTGGATTTTGAATCTGGCCAGCGCCGAATACAGCCAAACTGCCCTACACGACAGGCCCTCGGACAAGGTGATTACCTGCCAATTTTTGGAGGCCAAAGGAAGCCAATTCAGAAGCGTGTCTGCCTTCGCAAAAGCCGCACGGGGCGCCATGGCCCGCCACGTCCTCGAGCACGACCTCCAGTTGCCGGAACAATTGGTGGGATTTTGCTGATTGGGGTACGCCCACAATCCCGAAAAGAGTGCGCCTGGGTTGCTGGTTTTCACCCGACCTTCGCGGCCATGAAAACCAAACAGCATCGCGTCTGGACCGCGGGCGCCTTCTTGACTTGCGCCCTGGCCCTGACTTTGGGGCCCACGACGTCGGCCCACGCCCAACGCAACAAAAAACCCAAGAAAGACCAAACCCAAACCATGGATTCTCTCTCCTATGCCCTCGGCGTGTTGTTCGCCACCAACCTCAGCAATGAAGGACTCAAACAAGTGGATGGCGACGCCCTCAAGACCGGTTTTGAAGCCACGTTGGCTGGCGAATCTGCGATGAGCGCCGACGAAGCCAACGCCATCGTCCAATCCCAAATGGCCCAGATCAAGGAGCAGATGGCCTTGGTGACCAAGCAAGAAGGCGAGGATTTTCTTGCAGAGAATTGCAAGAAAGATGGCATCCAAACCACCGAGTCTGGATTGCAGTACCGCCACGAGGTGGTCGGCACTGGCGCCGCCCCCGACGCCAACGACGAAGTGACCGTCCACTACCGAGGCACCCTGTTGAACGGCGAGGAATTTGACAGCAGCTACAAGCGGGGCGAGCCCATCTCGTTCCCCCTCAACGGCGTCATCCGTGGATGGACTGAAGGCCTTCAGTTGATGCAGGAAGGAGGCAAGACCACCTTCTACATCCCACAAGAGTTGGCCTACGGTGCTCGCCCGGCACCCGGTGGAGCCATTCCTCCCTACGCCGCCTTGGTGTTTGAGGTGGAACTTATCAAAGTCAACGCCAAGCCCTGACCGCACGTCAGGTACGCAACGTCCTGAGCCCTGGACGCCTTGTCCAGGGTTTTTTCTTGCCTTTTCTCAAGGGATTGCAACTTTTCCCAGGCATGCCCGTAACGTGTCCCACCTCCTCTTTCCACTGGCGAGTCCCTGACATTGGACCGGGCCCGCACCTCCATCCGGCATGACCCCATTGATGGTCTGGTGAAAGGGTGGCTCTGCCAGGAGCCGAAGAAGAGAAACGGCCTGCGCTCTGCGCGGGCCGTTTTATTTTAGCCACAAACACCTGCACCATGACCTTCGCCTTCCCTCTATTGAACTTCTTCCCCATCGCCAACGACGCCATCGTGCTTGGCCTGCTCGTGGGTGCGCTCGGCCTGGTGTTTTACACGCACAGCCTGCCCCGGTTCAAGAAATTCTACACCTTCGTGCCGGCGCTGCTCATGTGCTACTTCATTCCAGCTGCGCTGAATTCACTTGGCGTCGTCAACGGAGAGGAAAGCAACCTCTACTTCGTCGCCTCGCGGTACTTGTTGCCCGCCAGCTTGATTCTGCTCTGCCTGTCCATCGACCTCAAAGGCATCTACAACCTCGGCCCCAAGGCCATTGTCATGTTCTTTGCGGCGACGCTTGGCATTGTGGTGGGTGGTCCACTGGCATTGTGGCTTGTCAGCACGGGCAACCCTGAAGTCTTGGGCGGCGATGCTCCAGACGCGTATTGGCGCGGTTTGTCGACCGTGGCGGGTTCGTGGATCGGCGGCGGGGCCAACCAAGCAGCCCTGAAGGAGATTTCAGACACCCTGGACAGCCAATTTTCCATCATGCTCATCGTGGACGTGTTCGTGGCGAACCTGTGGATGCCGTTCTTGTTGTTTGGGGCAGGCATCCGTGAACGCATCGACAGATGGTTGAATGCGGACGCCACCGCGGTGGATGAGCTGCAGGAGCGCGTGGAGCAGCTTCAAGCCAAATCGGCTCGCGTTGCGTCTTTCCCGGACTGGATGGTGATGGCGGCGTTGGCCTTCGGAGGCGTGGCGGTGGCCCACTTCGTGGCAGACTTGGCCTCGGTGGAATTCACCGCCTGGCTTGAGAATACCTTGGCTGCGAACCCAGACAGCATGGTCATTTATTTGTCCTCCATCACCAAAGGCTTCTTCTGGCTGGTGGTCGTGGCCACCGCCATCGGCATCGCCCTGAGTTTCACGCCCGCCAAAGAATACGAGGGCGCCGGCGCGAGCAAGATGGGGTCGGTCTTCTTGTACGTGTTGGTGGCCACCATCGGCATGAAAATGGACATTGGAAGCCTGATTGAGAACTGGGCGATGTACGGCTCGGCCGTCACCATTGGCCTTTTGTGGATGCTCGTCCACATCGTGGTCTTGCTTGTGGTGGCCAAGCTGATCCGCGCCCCCTTCTTCTTCGTCGCGGTGGGCTCGCAGGCCAACGTCGGCGGGGCGGCCTCCGCCCCCATTGTGGCCAGTGCCTTTTCACCAGCTCTGGCCCCAGTGGGCGTGTTGCTGGCAGTTTTGGGCTACGCAGTCGGCACCGTCGGTGCCATCCTGTGCATGGAATGGATGCACGCCATCTCCATGTGACGTGCGCTGATCCTTTTGGGCGTCAAACGGCGCCTCGAGCTTCCTTGACCTTGGCGGCCAAATAGGCGGCGTTGTGCTCGTTGGGCTCAAACTGAATGGCCACCACCTCCGTCACCCGAACTCCCTCGGCGCGCAGAGCGTTCACCTTGTCAGGGTTGTTGGTCATGAGCCTCACTTCGGCCCAGCCCAAGTCCTCCAAGAGTTTCGCCGCGACGTCGAATTTTCTCGCATCGCGCTGGTGTCCCAATTGTTCGTTGGCCTCGAACGTGTCGAGCCCTTGGTCCTGGAGGTTATAGGCCTTGAGCTTTTCCACCAGGCCGATTCCCCTTCCCTCTTGTCTGAGGTACAACACGGCGCCCCCATCTTGCGCCACGCGCTTGAGTGACGTGTCAAGTTGAGGGCCACAATCGCATTTCAACGATCCCGCCACGTCCCCGGTCCAACACTCGGAGTGGATCCGCACCAACGGCGCTTCCCCTGCCTTCACTTCAGCCTTCGACAACATCACCAAGTGAGGAAAGTCGTGAAAACCGCTGTCGTAAGCCCGCACCTCGAACGATCCGGACTCCGTGGGCAGCTGCGCTTTGGCCAATGGCTTCATGACGCAAAGATACTTGCCGTCCGTTGCCTGCTGCACTGCACAAGGGACAAACAAAAAGGGGGAGCCCGCAGGCTCCCCCTTCCTCAATTCAGATTCGGTCGAATCAAGAGCAAGAAGCTCCAAATTCAGCCAAGAAGGACAACAAGTCAGACGTGGTCACCGCACCGTCGCCGTCGAGGTCGGCAGGGCAGTCGTTGTTTCCACCGTCTTCAAACTCACAAGAGTTGTCGTCGTCGTTGGCCAACGGATTGTAGTTGGTCGCGTTCTCGTACATGCAACCGAGCACAATCAAGTTGCTGCAAGAGCCGTCGTCGGCAGTCGCGTACGGATCGTACTCCAAGAACTCTGGGTTGGTGCACCCGAGCACTTCTGGGATCGACACGCAAGCCTCGCAGCTGTTCCAGCATACCACGTCGAGCACAGCTTCTCCAACCACATCCAAAGAGCGGTTGTTGAAGCCATCAATGGTGCTGATGCAAGCCTCAGAACCGTCGAATTCTTCTTGCGCGGTCCATCCGTCCAAAGTGAACTTGTATTCGAACGTGCCCTCATCCAAAGCCACAGTCACTTCGTACACCATGTCACCGTCGTTGTCGGTCATCTCGGCACATCCACCGCACCAGCCGTTGAAGCTGCCATTGAGGTTCACGGTGCCGTAACCCGCTTCGTAGGTGGACATGTCCACACGGAAGGTCACGTCGTAGGTGGCGGGATCAACAGGGTCACCACCACCGCCAGATCCATCGCAGGCAGAACAGCTGTTCCAGCACACCACGTCAAGTGTGGCGTCGCCAGTCACGATGTAGTTGCGGTTGGTGTACCCGTCGATGGTCGATGTGCACGCTGTGCCTTCCGCAAATTCTTCTTGGGCCGTCCATCCGTCCACAGTGAACTTGTACTCGATGGTATCGGCGGCAAGCTCCACCGCCAATTCGTAGATGCCGTCGGCGTTGTCGTCGGTCATGACTGCGCATGAACCGCACCAGCCGTTGAATGAACCGTTCAAGTTTACCTGGCTGTATGAACCAGCGTACTCGGACATGTCCACCTGGAAGAGCACGGTGCCTCCAACAGCCGCCACTTCGTCGTTGCACGTGCCATCGCAAGTGCCGTAGTAGTCGTTGGTCGAGCTGCCAGCCTCCACAGTACGGTTGGCGTATCCGTTGAAGTCGGTGATTGGGGCACAGCTTGCGCCGTCCACCATGTCGTTCACCAAGTTCTCCTGGTCGGCAAATCCATTGATGGCGTACTTGTACTCCACAGTGCCCGTCAAGTCAGAGATGGTCACGGAGTAGATGCCGTCACCATCTTCGTCGCTCATGGTGTTGTATTCATCGTTGGCGCACCATCCGCACCATGGACCGGTGACGAACAGGTTGTCGAATGCAGGAGCGCAAGACACGTCCACGTTGAACGTCACACCGGCTCCTTCTGTCGCACAAGCCGCACAGCTTCCAAAACACACTGCATCAAGAATGGCGTCTGCCGAACCCACGACGTGTACGCGGTTGTTGTTGCTGGCGCATTCTGCCGGAATGGCTTCATCGAGGCCCCAGTTTGGACCATTGATGTACTTGTATTCCAAAGTTTGGCCTTCAACAAATGTGGCTGTGTACTCCCAGATGTCGTCTCCATCTTCGTCCGACATGGCAGTGGCACCCTCGGTCCAACCTTGGAAGCTGCCTGCGATGAAGACCCCAATTGGGTTTGTGGTCTCCTGGCTCATGTCAACCCGGAAGGTGACGCTGTATTCATCGGTGGAAGCTGCTTCACAATCCGAATCACAGCTGTTCCAGCACACTGCATCAAGTGCAACATCACCGGCAATGACCAGACTGCGGTTGGTGTACCCGTCGATGGTGGAAGTGCAAGACGTCCCCTCAGCGAAGG
>MDTB01150312.1_pt1 | contig 11801 bp, 8 predicted proteins | sample 811161 | NCBI WGS metagenome assembly MDTB01 (sample SAMN05326650, study PRJNA326480) | marine metagenome | isolation source: seawater | place: Mediterranean Sea | collected 2009
ATGCAAGAAGATATGAAAAAATTAATTGCTTATTCATCTGTTGCTCATATGGGTTTTGTAACCTTAGGAATTTTTACAATCACTCAGCAAGGAATTGAAGGAAGTATAATTCAAATGATTAGTCATGGTCTAGTTTCTGCAGCTCTATTTTTATGTGTGGGTGTCCTGTATGACCGAGTACACTCAAGACTTATAAGTAATTATGGAGGTCTTGTTTCAATAATACCAAAATACTCGATTTTATTTATGTTGTTCACCTTAGCGGCACTAGGCTTACCAGGAACAAGTGGATTTATAGGAGAATTTTTAATTTTAATGGGAGCATTTAAAGATAATTTTTTAGTAGCGGTTATTGCAAGTTTGGGAGTTATTCTTGGAGCAGCTTATATGTTGTGGTTATACAAAAGAGTAATTTTTGGAAACTTAATTAATAATGAAATATTAAAAATACCAGATTTGAATAATTCAGAAAAGTTTATTTTATGGTGTTTAGCTATACCAGTGTTATTTATTGGATTTTACCCTGAGCCTCTAATTAATACAATTGAAATTTCAGTAAAAGACTTAATAGAAATGTATAATTTTAATTTAAACATAAATACGGTAATTACTAAAATAAATGAATAATTTAAATTTCATATTTCCAGAAATCTTTATTTCTTTATCTATAATGTTTTTATTAGTTTTTGGTGTGTTTAAGAAAAATAGTTCAGATATAATTTATAATCTTTCAATTTTATTTTTGATTATCATCATGTTGATAATATTTAACAATTCATTTGGTAATAATATAACTTTATTTAATGGAAGTTATATAGTTGATTCTCTCTCATCTTTTATGAAAACACTTACACTTTTAGGGGGAATATTTGTTTTGATTATTTCATCTAAGTATTTAAAAATACTTAATATTTTTAAAATAGAATATCCAATTTTAATTCTTAGCTCAATTTTAGGAATGATGGTAATGATAAGTTCAAATGATCTTATTATATTTTATTTGGGTCTTGAGCTACAATCCTTAGCTTTATATGTTTTAGCATCATTTAATAGAGATCATTTAAAATCTACTGAAGCAGGTCTAAAATATTTTGTACTAAGTGCTTTATCGTCAGGATTGTTGCTATATGGATGTTCTTTAATATATGGTTTTTCCGGATCAACTAACTTTAATATTATAGCAGAAGCCATGCATACAAATGAGTATGGTTTAACTTTTGGTATTGTTTTTATATTGGTGGGTCTTGCATTTAAAATTTCAGCTGTTCCATTTCATATGTGGGCACCAGATGTTTATGAAGGTTCACCAACATCTGTAACTTTATTTTTTTCAATAGTTCCTAAAGTTGCGGCTTTAACAGTTATTATAAGATTTTTATATATACCCTTCGCAAATATGATCGAAGAATGGCAAACAATATTGGTATTTTTATCAATAGCATCAATGGTTTTTGGTGCGGTGGCTGCAATTGGACAAAACAATTTAAAAAGATTAGTAGCCTACAGTTCGATTAGTCACATAGGATATGCTTTAGCAGGGGTATTAGTAGGAACTAACGAAGGAATACAAAGTTCTATAATTTATATTTCAATTTATATAGTTATGAACCTTGCTTTATTCTGTTGTTTATTAATGTTAAAAAGAAATGATCAATATTATGAGTCCATTGATGATCTATCTGGTCTTTCAAAAAATCACCCACTGTTATCTCTGTCTTTATTGATAATACTTTTTTCATTGGCCGGCATTCCACCGCTAGCAGGTTTTTTTGCAAAGTTTTATATATTCAAAGCTGTAATAGAACAATCGATGTATTTTTTAGCTATTATTGGATTGCTATCAACCGTGATTGCTGCATTTTATTATTTAAGAATAATTAAAGTTATTTATTTTGATATAGAGAAAGAAAAATATGATACAGATCATAGTATATTTTTAAAATTATCATTAAGTTTATCAACTTTATTAATTCTTCTATATTTTGTCTTTCCTAGCAAATTAATTGAGATTGTAACAAGAATTAATATTATTTAATGAAATTAAAAAGATTTAATTTTAAAACTGTAAATAGCACAAATGATCTTGCTATAAGAATTATCAGAAATAGTAATAATAAAACAGGTATTGTTATTGCTGATTTTCAAAAAAAAGGAAAAGGTCGATATGGCAAAAAATGGATATCTTATAAAGGGAACTTATTTGTGAGTATTTTTTTTGAAATAAGCAAGATTAATTTATCAATAGAAAAAATAACTAAAATAAATTGCTTATTGATAAAAAAATTATTGTCATATTACTATAATAAAAAAATTACAATTAAAAAACCAAACGATATATTAATAAATAAAAAAAAGATTTGTGGAGTATTACATGAACAATTAATCAAATCTAATCAAACATTTGTTGTTATTGGTATTGGAATAAATCTTGTTAAAAGTCCTCATATATCAGATTATCCAACTACTAATTTTTTAGAATTGACTAATACTAAAATTGATAAAAAAAAAATAGTTATAAAGTTGAAAAATATTTATGAAAAATTTATACCAAAATTAAATAAACTTAATTTAATTAATATAAGTAAGATTTAAAATGATGATAATTGGCGACATAGGTAATACTGAAACAAAAATTTGTTTAGTTAATTCTAAAAATAATATTATTAAAAGAGTTAATTTGAATACAAAAAAAATGAATATTATTTCACTTAAAGAATCAATATCTAAATTAATATTAAAAAATGAGCATGTTAAAAAATGTTTATTTTGCAGCGTTGTTCCTAAAGCGTTTAGTGTAGTTAGATCATTTTTTGAAAATAAATATAAACTTAAATGTCATGAACTTAAAAAATTAAATTTGAAAAGTTTGATTAAAATAAATGTTAAATATGATCAAATTGGTTCCGATCGATTAGCAAATGCCATCGGTGTAGTTAACAGTAAGGATAACTTTATAATTTTAGATTTTGGTACAGCTACGACTTTTGATGTTTTAATTAAAAACACTTATATTGGTGGTATTATTGCTCCAGGCGTAAAATTATCTTTAAATACATTAAGTAATAAAGCAACCTTAATCCCTAGTATTAATTTAAAAAAAACAAGAAAAGTAATAAGTTCAAATACAATTGATGCTGTAAGGTCAGGTTTTTTTTGGGGTTATATAGGTTTAATTGACAATATTATTAATTTAATTAAAAAAGAAACAAGAAAATCTTTTAAGATAATAATTACAGGAGGATTTTCGAGTTTATTTAAAAAATCAATAAATACGAAAGTTACATTAAATAAAGACATTACTGTTAATGGTCTTATTAAGGCTTCAACTTTGATTAAAAATATATGAAAAATGAATTATTATTTTGTCCACTAGGTGGTTCAGGGGAAATAGGTATGAACATGAATTTATTTGCCTACGGCAAACCAGGTGAACATAAGTGGATCATGGTAGATATTGGTGTAACTTTTGCAGATGAAACACTTCCTGGAATAGATTTAATTTATCCAGATCCAGGTTTTATTGTTGATAGAAAAGATGATCTTTTAGGAATTATTTTAACACACGCTCATGAAGATCACATAGGTGCAATAGCACATTTATGGCCAAAATTAAAATGTAAAATTTTTGCAACACCATTTACCTCAGTTTTAATTAAAGAAAAATTTAAAGAAAAAAAAATAGATATTACAAATTACTTAAATATAGTCCAACTTAATGGAGTTGTTAATTTAGATAAATTCAAAATAGAATATATAACCTTAACTCATTCGATATTAGAACCTAATGGCCTTAGAATAGAAACTCCAGCAGGAGTCATTCTTCACACTGGAGATTGGAAAGTTGATCCAAATCCATTAATTGGAGACAATATTAATACAAAACGTTTAAAAGAAATTGGCAAAGAAGGTGTACTTGCAATGATTTGTGACTCAACAAATGTATTTAGCATGGGTAAATCTGGCTCAGAGTTAGATGTTAGAAAAAGTATGCTTAATGTTATGTCTAGATTAAAAAAGAGAATTATTATTACTTCTTTTGCATCAAATGTTGCACGAATGGAAACTGCATTTTATTGTGCTGAAAAAACTGGTAGGCAGATATCATTAGTTGGAAGATCTATGCATAGAATTTTTAATGCAGCAAGACAATGTGGATATTTAAAAGATGTAATAGAGCCTATAGATCCTCGTGATATAAAAAAAATATCCAGAGAAAAAATAGTATATTTGTGCACAGGTAGTCAAGGTGAACCAATGGGAGCTATGATGCGAATTGCTAATTATACACATCCAGATATATTTATAGAAAAAGAAGATGCTGTGATTTTTTCATCAAAAATCATTCCTGGTAATGAAAAAAAATTATCTAAATTACATAATCAATTAGTTAAAAATGGTATTGAAGTTATATCTGAGGAAAGTGAATTTGTTCATGTTTCAGGACATCCAAATAGAGACGATCTAAGAGAAATGTATGATTGGGTTAAGCCAACATGTGTAATACCAGTCCATGGTGAACATAAACATATGATAGAACATGTGAGTTTTGCTAAAGAAATGCAGGTTCCAAATCCTATTCAAGTACAAAATGGAGATATAGTAAAACTTTTTCCAGGTAAACCAATAGTTTACGACAAAGCTCCAAGCGGAAGATTATATCTTGATGGAAATGTCGATATTGAAGAGGATTCACAATCAATTAAAGATAGAAAAAATATTAGCTCAAATGGATATATGGAAGTCACTATTATGATTACTCCTAAGGGAAACATTCATAAAATGCCTATTATTACATTTAAGGGTTTGCCTGTTGATGATGTAGATGAATTTGTTTTTGGATTAGAAAATGAAATAGAGAATTCATCAAAAACTTTTTCCATGAATAGCAAAAAACAAGAATTTAATCTAATCAATGCCCTTAAAGTAGTTTGTAGAAAGTACTCTAAAGAAAAAACAGGAAAAAAGCCCTACACAAATGTTAACTTAGTAAGAATTTAATTGAATATTTTTTTTTAAGAAACATAATAAGTAAAATGTATATATCAAAATCTTTTATACCAATATTAAAAAATAATCCCTCAGAAGCAAAAATTAAATCACATCAACTTATGCTGAGAGTAGGAATGATCAAGCAATCATCAGCTGGTATTTATTCTTGGCTACCTCTTGGTTTTAAAGTAATGAAAAAAATAGAAAAAATTGTAAGAGAAGAGCAAAATAAAATAGGAGTACAAGAAATTTTGATGCCCACAATTCAATCAAGTGAAATTTGGAAGGAAAGTGGTCGCTACGATGATTATGGTGAAGAAATGCTTAGAATTAAAGATCGGCAAAATAGAGAAATGCTTTATGGGCCTACTAATGAAGAGTTGGTAACAGACATTTTTAGATCCAGTATAAAATCGTATAAATCTTTACCACAACTTTTATATCATATTCAGTGGAAATTTAGAGATGAAGTAAGACCAAGATTTGGAATAATGAGATGTAGAGAATTTTATATGAAAGACGCTTACTCATTTGATATAAATGATGAAGAAGCTTTCTTTTCTTACAATAAATTTTTTCTTTCTTATTTAAGAACATTTAAAAGATTAAATTTAACAGCTATACCAATGGCTGCTGATACTGGACCAATTGGTGGAAATCTATCTCATGAATTTGTTATTTTAGCAGAAACTGGAGAAAGTAAGATTTTTACCGATAAAAGAATATTTGATCTTGATAGTGAGGGTACATTTTTAGAAAAAAAATCTTTAGAAGATCTAAGAAAAAAATATGAAAAATTTTATTCAGTTACAGACGAAAAATTTGATAAAGAAATATTTGAAAAAGAAGTAACAGAAGAAAATAGATTGATCACAAAAGGTATTGAAGTGGGACATATTTTTTATTTTGGAAATAAATATTCAAAAGCATTAGGTGCTTCTGTCGATCTTCCAGGTGGAAAAAAAGATTTTGTTAAAATGGGATCTTATGGAATAGGAGTGTCTAGATTAGTTGGAGCTATTATTGAAGCAAAATATAATGAAAAAGAGGAAATAATGAAATGGCCATTATCTGTAGCACCATACGAAATAGGTATTCTTCCAATGTTAAACAAGAATGATAAATCAATTTTAAAAGAAACAAATATGATTTTTGAACATTTAAAGAAAAATAATATAGATGCTATAATTGATGACACAGATGAAAATTTATCTTCAAAAATTAAAAAATTCGATTTAATAGGTGTACCATATCAGATTATAATCGGTAAGAACTTTGATGGTAATTTATTGGAATTTAAGGAAATAGGTAAAAAAACACAAAATTTGTCTATAGAACAAATAATTAAAATTTTAACAGAACAAAAAGCAAAAATTTGATTTCTACATTAGAAAAAGAAATTACATTCAGATATTTAAAAACTAGAAAAAAAGATGGTTTTTTAAATATTATTTCAATTTTTTCCTTTATAGGAATTAGTTTGGGTGTGGCTGTTTTAATAATTGTTATGTCTGTAATGAATGGTTTTAGAAGTGAATTAATTAATAAAATTGTAGGTTTCAATGCTCACGTTACTGTAGAACCATATGAAACATTAATAGATATTAAAAAATTAAATAACAAAACTCTTAATTTGATATCAAGAAATTTAATATTTAGTAATTCAGGTGAAGCAATTGTAATTAATAAAGATTTTACAAAAGGTCTTGTTTTAAGGGGTTATAAAGAGGATGATTTTCCAAAACTAAAAATTGTCAGTAACGATAAATTTAAAGGTAGTAAAAAAAGTTTAATTAACAATCATATTTCGATAGGTAAAGAGTTAAGTTTTACTTTAAACTTAAATGTTGGAGATAAATTAACAATAATGTCCCCATCAGGAATAGAAACTATAATTGGAAGTTTGCCTAAGCAAGAAATTTTTATAGTAGACTCAATTTTTGATAGTGGACTTGATGATTTTGATCAAAATATTGCTTTTATTAACTTAAAAAATTTAGAAAATTTTTTTGATTATGATACTAAAGACAGGAAATTAGAAATATATCTTAAAAATCCAGAAAAAATTGAGCCCATTAAATCAAAAATACAAGAAATTTTTGTTGATGAAATTATTTATACTTGGGCAGACATGAATAAATCTTTGTTTTCAGCTTTGAAAATAGAGAGAAATGTTATGTTTATAATATTATCATTAATCGTAATAGTTGCAGCTTTTAATATTATTTCAGGCTTAACCATATTGGTAAAAAATAAAACAAGAGAAATTGCAATTTTAAAATCAATAGGAGTATTAAATAAGTCTATTACTAAAATTTTTTTTTTAGTAGGTGTACTGATAGGCACTTCTGCTACTATCTTTGGAGTTTTTCTAGGCGTAATGTTTTCACTATATGTTGAAAATTTAAGACAATTTTTGAGCAATACTTTTAATATTAGTTTATTTCCAGAAGAGATATATTTTTTGGAACAAATGCCTTCTGAAATTGACCCAACTTCTATCTTAATAATTTCAGCTAGTTCAATTCTTATAACTATTTTTGTATCTATTTTTCCAGCAATTAAAGCTTCGAAGCTTGATCCAGTAAGAGCCTTAAAATATGAATAATCTTATAATTTTAAAAAAAATTTCAAAATCATTCTTAACTGTTAGAAAAATTAATGTTTTAAAAAAAATTGATTACCAATTTAAAAAAGGAAAAATTTATTCTTTAGTGGGACCATCTGGCTCTGGTAAATCGTCTTTACTAAACATTTTGTCACTTATAGATAAACCCTCTTCTGGAGTGATTAAGATAGATAACAATAATATAAATTATTCAAACACTTCAGCTAATGATAAATTAAGAGCAAATAAAATCGGTATTATTTATCAACAAAATAATCTCTTACCTGATTTTACTGCTCTAGAAAATGTTTACCTTGCTAGCCTTGCTTTACAAAATAAAAAAAAAGTAGCGATTAAAAAAGCGATGAATATGATTAAAAAAGTAGGTTTACTAAATAGATTAGATCATTACCCTTCAGAGTTATCAGGTGGTGAAATGCAAAGAGTTGCTATAGCGAGAGCTTTAATAAATGATCCACAAATTATATTAGCAGATGAACCTACTGGTAGTTTAGATCAATCTACCGCTACAGAAGTTTTTAAAACAATATACAAACTTAAAAATTCTAATAGATTAATAATTTATGCAACTCATAATAGATTTTTTGCTAATATGGCTGATTGTAAATTAGAAATGATTGATGGTAATATAAAATCTATCAATGCCAGAATTAAAAAATCAAAAATTTAATCATTTAAAAATTCACACTCAATATTCAATTTGTGAAGGTGCTATAAAAATTGAAGATTTAAAAAACTATTGCAAAGAAAACAAGGTTCCTAGTTTGGGATTATCAGATACCTCAAATTTATGTGGGGCATTAGAATTTGCTGAACATATATCAAAAGTTGGGACTCAACCTATCATAGGAACTCAAATTAATTTTAAATTTAAAGATACATCTGGATTAATTCCTTTAATAGCACTTAACGAAAAAGGATATAAAAGAATTATTGAATTATCATCAAGATCTTATTTGGAAAATAACGATCTTGAAGAAGCCCATTTAAATTTTAATGAGCTACTAATTAAAACTGATGGTGTACTTTTGCTATCAGGTTCTATTCAGGGTTTTTTTGGAAAATTATTTGACAAAGGCAGATTCGATGAAATTTCAGAATTATATAAACAATTATCATTAAATTATAAAGATAGATTTTATATTGAAATTCAAAGGCATGGAGACCAGAATGAAAAAGTTTTTGAAAAATATAATTTGAAAAAATCTTCTGAAATACAAATCCCAATTATAGCAACAAATGAAGTTTTTTATTTAAATAAAGACATGCACGAAGCTCATGATGCTCTGATGTGTATTGGTTCAAAAACTTATTTAAATGAAAAAAATCGAATTAGATTTAATGATCAACATTACTTTAAATCAGATTTAGATATGATAAATCTTTTTTCTGATTTACCGGAAGCATTAGAAAATAATTTTAATCTTCCTTATAGATGTAGTTTTAGACCACAATTTTCAAAACCTATATTACCAAATATAAGTTCTGAAGAAAAAGGTAGCGCAGACCAAATTCTTACAAGAGTTTCATTAGACGGTTTAAAAGAAAAGTTTATTAATTTATTTGAAATTGAGAAAAAAAATATAGAAAAGAATCAGCTATTCATTAAATACAAAGATAGATTAGATCATGAATTAAAAATTATTATTGAAATGAAATATCCAAGTTATTTTTTAATTGTTTCTGATTATATTAAATGGGCAAAAAAAAATGACATTCCCGTTGGACCAGGTAGAGGATCTGGCGCTGGATCTCTAGTTGCCTGGTGTTTGTCAATTACAGATGTTGATCCAATTAAATTTAATCTTATTTTTGAAAGATTTTTAAATCCTGATAGAATTTCTATGCCAGATTTTGATATTGATTTTTGTGAAGAAAAAAGAGATTTAGTTTTTGAATATTTAACAAGTAAATACAAGGACAGCGTTGCTCACATAATCACATTTGGTAAACTTAAAGCAAGAATGGTAATTAGAGATGTTGGAAGAGTTTTAGGATTACCTTATGGCTTTGTTGATAGTATTTCAAAAATGATACCTTTCGATCCGTCAAGACCTCAAACTTTAACTGAGTGTATAAATAGTGAACCAAGATTGCAAAAGTTAATAAACGATGATCCTAAAGTAAAAAAACTAATTAATCTTTCTTTGAAATTGGAAGGTTTAAACAGAAATGTAGCAACACATGCAGCTGGTGTTGTTATTGCTGATAAAAAATTAATAGAAACAGTTCCATTATATAAAGATGTTTCTGCAGGCTTGTTATTACCGTCGACTCAATTTGATATGTATTCTGCAGAAAATGCAGGATTAATTAAATTTGATTTTTTAGGTTTAAAAACATTAACTGTAATCAGTAATACTCAAAAATTAATTATTAAAAAAAATAAAAATTTCGACATAAAAAAAATTAATTTTGATGACTTAAAGGTGTTTGATTTGTTGTCTAGTGGTAATACGATTGGATTATTTCAAATTGAAAGTTCTGGAATGCGAGAGGCTCTTACACAAATGAGACCTAATCATATAGAAGATATTATAGCTTTAGTTGCTTTATATAGACCGGGTCCGATGAGTAATATTTCAATATATAATGATTGTAAGCACGGAAGACAAAAACCAGATTACTTACATCCTTTACTTGAGGATATCTTAAAACCAACTTACGGTGTAATAATATACCAGGAACAGGTAATGCAAATTGCTCAAAAACTCTCAGGATTTACAGCTGGAGAAGCAGATATTTTAAGAAGAGCGATGGGTAAAAAGAAAAGAGCAGAACTAGAAAAACAAAAGCAAGGATTTATTGCTGGAGCTGTAAAAAATGGTATTAGCAAAGAAGTTGCAGCTAGCATTTTTTTAAAGATAGAACCTTTTGCAGAATATGGTTTTAATAAAAGTCATGCTGCAGCCTATGCAATTATTTCTTATCAAACAGCTTTTCTTAAAACATATTATCCTAATGAATTTTTTGCAGCCTCAATGACAATGGATATATCAAATCAAAATAAATTAAGTGAATTTCATGAAGAGTTAAAGAGAGTTAATATTAAAGTATCTAGACCTGATATTAATAAATGTTTTGCTGATTTTCAATTTGATCAAAATAATTTTTATTACGCATTAGGCGCCATTAAAAGTGTGGGCTATGAGGCAGTTTCAAATATAGTAAATGAAAGAGTTAAAAATGGAGATTTTAAATCTATAAATGATTTTTTAAATAGAGTTAAGCCAAAGGATATAAATAAGCTTCAGTTAGAAGGTTTGGTTAAAGCAGGAGCTTTTGATAATATTAATAAAAATAGGCAAGCTTTATTTAAAGCCATACCTAATTTTATTTTAAAAAATAAAAATATTTTTGAGAATAAAAATTTAAATCAAATTGATCTATTTGGCTCTGAAGTAAAACAAGATAATGATATTGTTGATAATATTGATGATTGGAAATTTGAAGAAAGATTATCAAAAGAGTTTGAGGCAGTTGGTTTTTTTATTTCTGACCATCCTTTAAATCAATTTAAAGAAATTTATGATGATTATCAAATAGTTGATTATACTAAATTTATTTCTGAAGATAATTTAAAAGAATCTAATATAGCAGCAACACTTTTAAAAATTCAAGAAAGAAAAACTGCCAAAGGTAATTCTTATGCCATAATAAAGTTTACAGACCTAGTAAGTGTATTTGAGCTATTTGTTTTCTCTGATATACTTGAGACTAATCGTGAAATTTTGATCGAAGGCAATTCCTTAATTATAACATTAGCTAAAAATACAACAAATGAAGAAAATAGATTTAGGAGAGTTAATATTAAAAAAATTATGTCTTTAAAAGATCTTTTTAATAAACCAGTTTCTGAAGTAATATTTAACATTCAATCACTAGATGAAATCGAAAAAATATCAAACTTAATTAATAAAAAGGGTACTACAGAGGTAAAAATTAATTTTAAAGATGGAGATAATAAATTATTATTTAAGTTAAAGAATAAACGTCATATTGATAGAAAATCGATCAATATGTTGAGAAATGATCATATTTCTACAATTATCTATTAAAAAAGACTTGTTTGTTAATAAAATTGTTTGTATTACGTTGTAAAATTAATTAACACGCACACAGTTTGTGGTTTTAAACCTCCGGTCCTTAAATGGAAATTACTGTGGTGGCATAACCGGGAATA
>MDTB01105267.1_pt1 | contig 11800 bp, 3 predicted proteins | sample 811161 | NCBI WGS metagenome assembly MDTB01 (sample SAMN05326650, study PRJNA326480) | marine metagenome | isolation source: seawater | place: Mediterranean Sea | collected 2009
ATGTTATTTATATAAATAAAAGTATTTCAAACGGGTGTATCGAGCAAAGCCCTTTTAATGCCATTATTATAGAATCTGTTTTTGGCTTATTTGCACTTTTTTCGGAATATTCTGTAGCAGATAGTTGGCTTTCAGCTACGGATTCCAAAAATTCTGGTGATAAACATTTTTCAATATCTCTTTTTTCCTCATCAGGTATTTCATCAAGCATATATCTATCCAATTGCTTATTAAAGCTTAAAATGCTTTCTCTTTCAGATTTTTCATATACCATCGATACAACGCCTATAAAAATATTCATCAATACCAAGGCGATGATAAAAATAACCATGAGGATAAAAATGTAAGATATCCATATAGTACTGTCCATCATATGGTCCATTCCAATGCCAAAATCTCCTAAAGACGCTAGCAAAATATTTAAAAAACTTGAGTAAAAAAATCTATATTCATTGATTTCGTTTGCATATGCAAAATGAAATCCAATTGCAAAACTAAATAAAACAACTACGATCGTAATGTAAAACGGAATGATATCCCGGTGCCCAAATACTTTCAATATTGCCATTACTCGTTCTCCTATACCAAATGGAATTTCCGTCATAATACGTAGTAAATGCACGCTAATGAAAATAAATAAAACAGCAACCCAATCTTGGCTTTCTGTTGTCAACCAACTAAGCCGATCAAGAGGGATATATGTTTCCTCACCTGTGCTAAGCGCAGAAACAATTTTAGGCCGCACCTGATTTTCGAATTGTTCTTTATACCATTGCATTGTCCAATATGCAAAATACATAGCAATCAATACTAATTCATAAATATTCCACCCGGCAGAAAAATATTTATTTCTTCTTACACTTTGCCACCACATAGAGAAGCACTGATTGTGATACCGATGCTCCATACCAAGTTGGCTGGAACCATGTAGATCGTTTTTTCTAGATTTTGTCAATCGTCGCACTAAACAGGATCCGCAACAGCCAACTAGTTGCGCCAATACAAAAAGAAATATTTGAAAAGTTGCAAGGAAATTACCGATGGAATTCATTAAATGCTTACAACATGTATTTCGTTTTTTTGAATGTTTTTGCAATAGAGTCAATTCTGCAATTTTACTGTTTATTGGATTTAACCTATCTACTGTAATGACTTTAGCAACAGACTTTTGCAATTTTGTCTTTGACACCTGTAACTTTTTCTGAATCTTAGTAAAACGCTCAGGAAAAATGGTGGCATTCTGATTCCAACATGTATATGGTTTCCAAGAAAACTCTCCAAGTGTTAACCCGTATTTCCTAACTGTATCGTAATCTAAACGATTGTTCATTTCAGACGATTCATCGGTACTGGCTTTACCAAATTGGACGGAACCTGCTATGCTTCTTAAATTTCCCCATGCCATTTCATTTACTTCAACTAAAGCTCTTATAACAAAAATTAACATCAAAATGGTTTGCAGCAAGTTTTGCCCAAACGTTGTTGCCAAGTCTGTAAATCCAAGAACAGTCACATCAATATTAGAATGTGTACCTCCCCCAACCCAAAATTCCACCATTAAACGTACTGCAAGAACTCTATCGATATGACTATTGTAAAGTGAAAATTCAAACAACATTAAACGCGTGCCGTCTTTCGTACTCACAAATTTGTCGTTTTTTAATTCTGCTAAAATTTCAGCTGCTCTTGTGCCGTTGCCTCCCGGCAAGTACACGTTATGCCCACCGCTTAAATAATAATATTGCCATAAACGATCCCCAACAAATGTTTGTTCATATAACTTCGCTTCTTCGTTTGACTCCAAGGAAGGATCAGTATATTTGTATTTACCTCCAGGTCCAAACGACTCTTTTTGAACAAGAGATACATCACTTACTGGATCGCTGTGACAACCATCTGTAGGTAGCGATGTTGTATGGACGCCAATACTATTTTTACATTGTGTAGGTTTAGCGCGCACTTGTCGTATTCTAATATTTCCGATAATAACAGTGACTTCGTCAATTGCTTTTCTTCCGTTTATATAAACGTCGTGATCAGGGTATAACCCTTTATAAAAAGGACCGTCCACCCACTGCCAAAATTCATCTATGTTTGCGATGTCGAAAAATATTTTTTCTATATGAGCATCTTCGGGATCAAATTCTTCATCAACAAATAGTTCTGTTATATGGTTTGCAAATCGCAAATGTTGCGTGTCTCCACCTCCAGTAGAAGTAAAAATGCCAATTAAAATAAATAATGTTATTGTGATCAATTCTAATGGAACTTTCTGAAAGGTAAATAAACGGTTCAAAGCTTTTTGGTTCCGATATTTTTTCGTACTGCGTGTCTTCCGCATGGCCTCCATCCCCACTTTCCATTTACTTTTGTCTACATCATTCATTTTTTTTGCTCTTGAAGCGCAATTAGCAAGGTCATATGCACAAACATTCCAGTGCAAATCCTTAGGAAAACACGTTCTAACTGGGTCGCAATCACCCTCTGAGAGAGCTATAATGGCGGGAATGCAACCATTTCGAACTGCATGTGCTAACGGTGCTATTAGTAATGGATAGGCTTCTGTGTCGTTTGTTTTATTAGCTTCAATCTCATCTAGAATAGGTTTTAACCAAAATTTCGATGAATTACTATTAATTATACTACTTGAGCTGATCTCGCCGATCATATGAAACATATCTGATAACGGAGTGTCTACGATGGGGATGTCCTCAAAATCTTTTTCGAGGACGGTATATTTATCAATATACTTTATCAGATTTGCCAAGCCGCAATCAATATCTTTATGGTTTAGTTTCATTAATTCAATTCCTTCAAACACGGAAGTATGCAAATAAAACCAATATTTCCATTTTAAGTTTTTCTTGTGATTAATTATTTCTTTTCCTTTAAATAATTGTGGATAAAGGTGGGTTAATCTTTGCCCCAGTCCCCTCGTGGTGCCTGATGTAAATATAGTCTTAAACGTATCTACAAACGTATTAAACACATCGTCATTAATAGCGCAATATAGAGATAAATCAACCTGTTGCGGGATTTCTTGTTTTCTATTTTGCTTATAGCAATCCAACATTTTTTTTAGGACATTCTCCTTAATTTTTTTTAATCTTTTTGGAGAATTAGCATCTAGCGCTAGCACCAAAGGCAACTCATTGTCTGATTTCGCATAACAAACGCCCTCGCTGTACGTTTCAATAAATATATTTATTATGCTAGAATAAGAAGTCTTAGATCTAAAATAATCTGCTCCAATGGCTAAATGCAACGGCATCTTCAATTCATTATTTACTTCATCAGCCCCTCCATGGCTTTCTTTCTTATCGTATTTTTTACTTGCCTTTTTATGAAACGCGATTAAAGTATTTATCATCGCATCTGTCGCATATTTAGAGGAGGCTGCAAGATGTAGTGGTATACAACCTTTGTTGTCTTTCTTCGCCACGGACATATCTGAGAAAGATGTTTTTGATTGCAATGACTCTTTTTTCTTTTCTTTTAAACATTCTTCTTCGATATCCAATAAACATTGTACAATATGTGGGTTTTCGTTCGAGCTTGCAGCATGATGTAATGGGGTCATTTCATTATCATCGGATTTCTGTATCTCTTCCTTGTACTCTTTTGCAATCTTTTTCAAAACTTCCTCTGATGTAACATACTGTGCTGCTAAATGTAAAGTATAAATTCGCTTTTTCTTTTTCTTTTCCTCCTGTTGTTCCACATTCCTGTTGTCATCCCCGCTGCCACCTCCTCCATCCAAACCCCCACTACCATCCTGCCCACCACTATCTGTCTCCGATTGCTGGACATTCTCTTGTTGATTTTTACTTTCCTCAGTCTCCTTCTGCTCTTTATACAATAATTCAAACACAGCAGGTGTAACTGTATTACTGATTATTGCAAGGTGCAATGGACTATACTGTTGATCATATTTTTCATATTTTTCACCAATCCTCAATTTGGTATTAACTGGAATATTATAATCTATAAATGTTTTAATTATATCTAACGATCGGTTATTTTTTTTACCTTCTAGTAGAAATTTTGCATTAAAATTAGTATCAGAATTGACTATCCAATGAGATGCTGTTAAGCCACTACTATCATAGAATGTTTCAATTTTTTTTATACTTTTTTGAAACTCTATATACATTTTAACCAAATCTTGTCCACAGCGAAACGCTGTTGCATAATGAAGAGGTGACATTTTATTACTGTCTTCAAGCAGCTTAATCATTTGCTCTTCGTCATCACTATTGTTTGGACTCGTCATTGGAGTCCTGTCGTCTGGATCTTCTATCTTGTCCAAAGGGATTTCATTTTCATTGGAACCTTGTTTCAGTGGCATCTCTTCTTCTTCCAATTCACGATCCCCAGGCTTTTGAAACCGTTTAATTACATATTCTACAATATCCTTATTGGCATCTGCTTCTGCTAAATAATGCAATATGTTTCTATTGTTTGATCCTTTTCTTCTAATCAACGTTTCGTCTGCATCAAGAATTTTTTTAATTAAGTCCAAATCTGCCCCATATTTACTTGCCCAATGAATTGGGTGATCCTGTGCAGGGACATCGCTGTTTTCCTTCGGCAGGGGGCATAACTCGTCGAAATACTTTTTCAAGCCATTGTTTTGTAATTCTCTCTCTTCGAACTCTATTTTAACCGCATCCCACAAGTTTGCTTTCATAAGTAACTCTAAAAGATTGATGTCAGTCCTGTTTGTTTTTTTCATTTTTTCCCACATTATATTTGCGGTTTTCTTGTTTTTTTTTTCTGCAGCAATTTCAAGGGGTAAACGACCAAGTCCATCTTTTTCAAACAGCATATCTTCCATTATATTAAACATTTCTTTCATCGCTTTTTCGGAATATATACCTTCCGCAACTAGATAATGTAAAACTGTACCTTTGATTGAGATTTTCATATCGTTGATGGATAAGTTGTTATGTCCCTCAATATCAATATTCCCACCTTTCTTAGTCGCCATTGTTATATCACCTGTATCCTCTTCGTGGATCAAAAGATTAGTTTTTGTAGGTCTTAAGCAAATATTTTTACTAGCATTGGGCTTCCAATTATTTTTCTTGCAATAACTTGAGTACGGAACAAAAAGTAAGCGATCGTCTTCGTCAATTTGACCAGAATTTGAATAGACTTTTTTAATTTTGTTCCATGAAGCAATGGCGCTACTATTACTCCCATTTGTAGGACTTCGGTTTTTTCTCTTTTTCGACTTTGGACTAGCTTTTTTTGTAATAATTGAAAAAATACCGCTTCTGCTTGTGTTTACACTTTTTTTTCTATTTTTGGTGTTGTTTTTATTCCCAGACCATAATCTCATTGTACTGTAGTCGAGCTTGCTCGACGCTCTCGAAAGAGAGCGTCGTTTTCGGTTAAATTCAATAACTTCCTCTACTCGACTTTGATGTTTCATAGCATCAATAACAGTGCGATATTCATCTGTTGGGGGGCCAAAATTCATTTTCGTTTCTCCATAATTAACGTTGTATGTGCCGTTTTTTATTGTCATAGCCGGAAATAATCCTTCCTTAAATGAACAATCTGTTTTAAACACATTCATTGTTTGTCTCCATTTACCATTTATACTCATATGGAAATTAAAAGTTTTCTTTGGTCCATCGATATCAACTGCAATGCCAACAATGTCATTATCATTCCATTTGGCCTCTGGTGGCAATATGACTTTACCAGAGTAACCATTATGCCATGCTCTTAATCTTTCGCCATCTGCAGCCCACGAATGTGTACAATCACCAACACCATATTCAGTGTGGCCTACAAATGGTTTAAACGTTGCATCTGCCCATCCCAGTTGCGGGCATGGCCCATGCTTAACAACAGTACATTCATAGTATATCTTACCATGTTTAAATAAATATCCTCTTGCACCCCACGTTGAATATGCTTTGCAATGAAGTTCGTTTCCATTCGTACAGCTACTTTCATTATGATCACCTCGAATTAGCAATAATTTTGCATCTGTATACCAATCTTGCATATATTTATAAGCTGAAGAATCCTTAAGCGTACCAGTTAAAATTTGATAAACAGTACCTTTTTGTCGATATATCTGAGTTAAAAAAAATCGAACTTTTTTTCTAGTTTCAAAATCGCGAGAAATATTCCTGATACAGTTTGGATTATTTTGTACTATCAGCTTCACAATATCTACTAAATCACTAATATGACCATCCAATAGATCCTTTGTTGCACACTTTTCATACATATCCATACACAGAAATAGACATTTTATATCGACCAACACTTTTTCCTCTTGTTGTAGCATTTTTTTAGCTTCCTCAAATTGAGAACATTGAATTGCTAAATAAAGAGTTCTTTTATCGTCCAATTTGTTCCATAATATACGTATTAACCTTTCTTTATGGTTCATTCTAGCTGCAATTTGTACGGGGAATATGTTGCAATCATCTTTAATAGAACACATTTTTGGATATTCATTTACTATGATATCAAATAATTCCATGTCAACGACGGGTTTATCTAACAATGTATGTAAAATTGTTCCTCGGGACAAATATTTTATTAAATCTTTTCTCTTGAATATAGCATTTAAAGTGGTATGTTTTATCGGATCTTTGAGCCAATATTTATCGTTTTTTTCGTCAACACTGCTAATAACATATTTTTGTCCAATTGTGACTTCTTTATTTCTTTTTGAAGTCACCGATACTTCCAATCCAATTTTAAGTTTAAAATCGTCTGGAAACCACGGATTACCTAATTTTTTATTAATATTATTTGGTTGTACTGAAGATAGCGACTTACGTAAAATAGTCTTAGCTAAAGTTGACGATATGTTGCTTTGAAAAGCTACATGTAAAGGCAGTTCGTTTGCATTGTTTCGGTGCAACAAACAATCGCTTGCAACCTCATCCAAATTTGTCAGTAACACATTACATTTATCCTGAAGCAAATTTATTTCCCAAAAGTAATCCTCGTCTTGTGGCTTTCCTTTTTTTAAATATGGGATAAAATCATCGTTCTCCATCCTGATTTTTATTGCACTGTTATGTTGAACTGATTGAAACGCTACTTGTCCATTGCGGGCATAGAGTTCAAATATTTCAAAGTCACCTAATGTGTCGCTATCCCATTTTAGTTTTTCTGGCGTGGAAGCTTGTAGATATTTACCATGGGATCCCTTTAATCCAACTTGATTTTTCTTCTGTTTTTCCAACTTCAGCATAACAGGATCTACCTTTTGCCCCGTTTTACTCAGTCCTCCGTTATCCATTAAATCGATTTTTTCTTGTATTAATTGTTTTATTTTAGATGTTTTCCCTTTCTTTAACGGTGTGTGACCATCTTCGCCTGCTTTCAATAGGGATGGGCCAATGTTTGGGTGAGCTAGTAATAATTCTACAATACTCTGTCTACCCTCCCAACTACACATCAATAATGGGCATCGATTTTTGTACCCACCTTTATTTATATCAATTGTAGGTTGTGCAAGCAATAATTTACAAACTTCATAATGTCCACTTGCACTTGCCCTTGCCAAGGGGGTATTATAATTCGAATTTGGCGCCTTCTCATTAATATCTTCTCCGCATTCAATTAATGTTTTGCAATCTTCAACATTCCCTTCATATGCCGCTTTACATAATGGAGATTGGTTGCCATATTTTCGCTTTAACGGCTCGGACTTTTCATTTAAATAATCACTTAATTTCACAATTGTGATATAATTTGTACCGTCGTTGCCATCATTAATATAAGGAATATTATTCTTTAAATCTATACCCAAAAATTTACTTTCTTTATATTTCAATCTTACGGTTGGATTTTTCATAGAACTTTTAAGTAATAGATGTATTGCTAGATTGTTATCCTTATCTGGGGTTGTCAATATCTTTTTTTTTTGGTCTATCTTGCCACATAATAATTCAATAATATTTTTAGGACAACCAGCTTTGATAGCATGGTGTATTGGTAACTATGTATCATATTATACGATCGTGTTAGAAAAGTGATGTTATATTATTGGTTGGGATATATGTACAAATTTGTAGGCGTTTTACTTACATCTCCACCTGCGTGTATATTCATCCATTTTTTTTTCATTTTTTCAAATTCGCTTTGTGATGCAGTATTCTTTATACCTATAGTATCAATTTTATGTTGAATTAATTTCTTAATTTTTGAATTCTGTGCTTTACTCACTGGCCGGTTTCCTAATTCTCCGGGCATTTCTAATGAGTCTTTAATATCTGGATGAAGTAACAACGCTTGGACAATATCAATATGTCCTTCCCAAGAGCACATTAGCAAAGGAGAACGATTCTTATAACCGCCTTTATTTACATCAATTTTGTCTTGTACTATTAATAATTTGCATATTTCAATATGACCTGATGCAGCTGCTCTTGATAATGCCGTGTTGTTATCTACTGTTTGCGCACGCTCATTAATATCCTCAGGATTTTTTAGATTATCAATCAAAATTTTGACGTGCTGCAAATTGCCGCTTTTTGCTGCTTTTACTAATTCATCTTTGTTACCATATTCTTTTTGGACCCGTTTTAATGTACTACTGTTGTATTCCTTCGTCAACGCATCTGGATCGTAGTGTAAAATATCTCTGATTTCATCTATTGTTGTAGTGGGTGTAATGTTTGTAATATCGCCATATAAAGAGGGTCGGCACATAAATGGCTTTCTTCCATCGCTATCTAACACTTCCATCGCTTCTTTTCTACGCTCTGCCATTTGTTCAATTAATTGTTTATCATAGTTTCCCGCAAAAGCCAAATGCAAGGGTGTAGTAGTACCGTCATCGCTATTCTTTAAATTATTCAATACATCCAAACGAATGCTATCTTTATTAAATTCCATAAATTTTTTTATAGTAGCTTTGGGTGCACCGCACTTCAATGCAGACAATAATGGTGTATAGCCAAGGCTATCGTATGTCAACATCAATTCTGTAGCGTTGTCTAGATTGGTTAATTTTGTAAAGATAGAGGTTATGTCTTTAAATTTCGAAATCACATGGAATGGCGTCTTACCATCTTCTCCAATACCAAAACCAAACGACTGTACAACATTTGATTCATTAAATGGAATTGTTGCTATAATTTGTTTTTGACGGTTAATACATTGCAATTTAGCATTTTGCAAATTTTTTGTTCCACCCTCAGGTTTATTGTAAATGAAAATTCTTAAGATTTCAATATCTTTTTCAAAGTCTAGCTTAATCCATTCTACATATTTATCTTCTACTTTTTCAGTTTCGTTAGTAACTTTGGTCTCCTTCAATTCCGTCGATTCTTGAACATTCTCAATATTTTTATCTGCTAGCACTTTGTTTAAAAAAACTTTAATTTCTTCATTCTTTGCATCTGTAATTGCATTGTTTCCTCTACTACTTTTTGTCAAAATCGATGCTGGTAACTTTGGATCGTTTGATAAATTAAACATTAATTTCACTACTTCTATATTTGTAAACTTACTTGCAAACCAAGCAGTGGTTTGATTGCTCTTGTCGGCCAATGTTAAATCTGATTTTGGGTGTTGTATCAGCAACTTTGAAATTTCTATCGCTGTTTCATTGTTACCCATACTATTTCCTAATGCCCAATGCAAGCCTGTGTTTCCAAATTTATTTAATTTATTTACGTCACATTTGTCATTTTGAAGTAAATACTCAACCATATCTTTTTTATTTAATCTACATGCAGTAATCAAAGCAGTATTGTTTTCGGAATCTACTAAGTTTATATCTTGATGAGCTTCCTCGATAATTAGTTTAAGATCATTTACTGTTCCACTTTTTACGACATCAATGAGAGTTTTGAACTTTCTTAAGCACTCTTTCAATTCTGAACTTATTGTTTCTGTTTCCTCTGTTAAAATTTTTTTTATATCATCATTCTTTGCATCTTTTATTGTGTTGGATCCCCCAGGCGTAGTTTGTATCAAAATTGAAACAGATAACCCTTTAATGTTTTTCTTACTTAATAATAATTTTACAATGTCGATATCTTGAAATTTGCTTGCATACCATATAGGTGTTTTATTGTAGTTGTCTGGTTGCAATAAATTTATTGTTGGTGCATTGATTATCAATTTTGCAATTTCTGCATTTTCACTCTTTAATGCATGGTGTATTGCACTTAAACCGTTCTCATCTACAATATTGATATTAATATTTTCATTTCCAAGTAAATATTTAACAATGGCAGATTTAGTTTCAATACACGCATGAATTAATGGAGTAGCCCCGCCTGCGTCTATTTCGTTTATATTTCCATTTTTCTTTTCAAGTAATGTCTTTACCAACTTAAAATTTTCATTTTTAATTGCAGTAATGACCGGGCATAGTTTATCCGATTTCTTTTTTAGGTACGTGAATACGTCATCTTTTCCTTCCGTCTTTGCTGCTGACAACGCATTTTTACCAGATGTATTTTTTGCCATAATTGATTGCACCAGACCTTCTTGTTTTGTATCCAACATCATTTTACATTGCTCAATGGTGCCGTACTTGGCTGCATACCACATTGGAGTTTGATTGCTTTTACTTGCTTTTAACAAATCAATTCTTTTATCCTGGATTAGCAATTTTGCTACCTCTGCTTTTTTGTTGAGGAATGACCGAGTTAGTGCAGTTATCCCGGTGGTATTTGCAAAATTCACTATTATATGCAAAAAACGTGATTAAGAATATTGCAACGTGTTAAAATAATTGTTTTATTCATAAGTAAATGTTAGTTGAAAAGGTTACATGAATATTGTGAATAAAAAATTTAACGTACCGTCAATATCTTTGCATTTAAGCAAATATTCAACCACTTTCTCCCTGCCAGCCCAAGCTGCCATAATTAATGGTGTATTACCACCACTTCCTAATTGATTTACATTTTCCCCTCCCTCTTCAATTAAAAGTTTAATATCCTCTAAATTACCAGCCTTAGCAACAGCAACAAGTGGTGCCGTTTTTTCAGTTTCGCTGTAATGTGATAAAACGTTTAAAATATTACTTATCTTTTCCGTCTTTTGTTTTAACGCCGCATTGTTTTCAATAACATTCACGCTAGGATCACCCATTCCATATATTTTTATTTCTTGAATATTATGTAATGTTTCGTTTTCCGCATGCAGTATTCTTAGATAACGGACATCTCTTAACGTGTAGTTATCGTTTACTTCGTTCACGTATTGGGCCAGCCGGTCCTCTTCTGGATTTTCTTCATCAATTAACAGCAGCTTTCTAATAGCATCATTATATTTATCGGCTCTTTCATCATGAGGTGCAATTTTATAATTGTCCCTGCTTTTCTTCTTTCGTGTTGGAGAATTACCTCCACCTAAGATATTTTTTATCTCTGCTCTTCTGTCTCGTAATTCCTTTTTTTCTATTTCTAGTTCATCAATTTTGTCATCATCTTCTTCCTCTTCCGCATCATGAAGTGCAGTTTTTAAGTCTTGTATTTTTTGTTTTAAATCTTCTAATTCTTTTTTTAACAACTCATTGTCATTTAAATCTTCTTTTGACGACGGTACTATTTTCGTTTTCTCTGGTTGTCGAATGCTATTACTACTGCTCATGATCTCTTATTTGAATGGGGACTTCAGGTGTTATTTGTCCAAGTTACATAAATCGCGCCTCGAACAGTGCAGTGTTTATGATATTAATATCTTGTTGTTACTATAGTATATATCTTCTTTTTTTTCTATTTTTTTCTTTTTTTTTGTTTGTTGGTGTCGTCAGTATTTACTACATTTTACTACAATATAATAGTAGTAGAATATC